>Ga0157374_10002792_pt1 | contig 14665 bp, 15 predicted proteins | sample M25metaG_FD_115308 | JGI IMG/M metagenome (GOLD analysis project Ga0157374, IMG submission 115308) | Miscanthus rhizosphere microbial communities from Kellogg Biological Station, Michigan, USA - M2-5 metaG | ecosystem: Host-associated > Plants > Roots > Rhizosphere > Soil | place: USA: Michigan...
AAGCACAGGCGGCCGCGGAGCAGATTGCCACGACGGCAACTAAAGCTCTCCAAATACCGGATCGCATCTTCTGTTCCTCCTCAAAAGTCGTGGGCGTGCTTGTGGCGCAGGCTCCAGCCTGTGGGGTTTGGTCCTTGCTAGCCCGAAACCCCACAGGCTGAAGCCTGCGCCACTTACTTCTGCCAATCAGCTTGGCCCCGTTGTGAACGCCAGCGTCAGCAACGTTTTCTGTTCAAGTTCATGCGCCTTCGCCGAACCGGTCGCAGGACTCGCGCTGGCTGAGCGCTTCACTGAGCGCACCGGAATGTCCGGAAAATACGTGCGGATGCGCGGCAAGACATAGGAAAGCGCGCCCATATTTGCCGGCTCTTCCTGCACCCAGACGATTTCGCGCGCATTCGGGTGGCGGGCCATTTCGGCGCGCAGCTCGTTTTTCGGGAACGGATACAGCTGGTCCAGAAACAGAATTGCCGTGTCCGTATCGCCCCGTTGTTTGCGTTCGCCGCGCAATTCGTGGCCGATTTTTCCGCTGCAAATCAGCACGCGCTCCGCCGCGGTGACTTCACGATCCGGCACCACCCACTCAAATCGCGGGCCCTGGAAGTCCTCGATTGGCGAAGACGCGTCGGGATGCCGCAACATACTCTTTGGCGTGAACACGATCATGGGCTTGCGCCAGCGGCGCAGCGCCTGCCTGCGCAGCAACTGAAAATATTGCGCCGCGTTCGACGGCTGGCAAACTTGAATATTGTCCTCGGCCGCGAGTTGCAGATAACGCTCGATGCGCGCGCTGGAATGTTCCGGCCCCTGCCCTTCATACCCATGCGGCAGCAGCAGCCCGACGCCCGAAGGCAGATCCCATTTGTCTTCCGCGGCGCTGATGAACTGGTCGATAATGATTTGCGCGCCATTCGCGAAATCGCCAAACTGCGCTTCCCACAGCACCAGAGCTTCCGGGTAGTCGCGGCTGTAACCGTATTCAAAACCCAGCACACCGGCTTCTGACAGCGTCGAATTATAAATTTCGCAGCGCGCCTGTTCGGCGGACAAATGCTCGAGCGCCACGAACTCGGCCTCATTCTTCGTATCCACCAGCGCAGCATGCCTTTGGTTGAACGTCCCGCGCCGCGTATCCTGCCCCGTAAACCGAACCGGCGTGCCCCCAAGCAGCAATGTTCCGAACGCCAGCGCCTCGGCCATCCCGTAATCCACGGGCCGCTTGCCGTGTCCCATCTCGGCGCGCTGCTCCAGCAGCTTTTTTACTTTCGGATGAATGGAGAAATCCGAGGGATACGCGGTCAGCAGGTCCGTAACTTTGGCAAGCTCCGCGGGAGCGACGCCGGTGTCCACTTCGTACGCACTGTCGTAGCGGCCTCTCTTGTACGGAGACCAGTAAGCCGGCAGCTTGCGCAGGCGCGGCTTTTTCTGCATTTCGCTGGCGGCCTTATGCGCGCTTTCCAGTTCGTTGCGAATGGAGGTGACCGTTGCGGACGGATCCGTGCCGATTTTTTTGGCGTAACTCTGCCAGAGTTGCGAGTGATCCCTGATTTTGGCGTACAGCAAAGGCTGCGTGATGGTTGGATCGTCCACTTCACTATGGCCGTGCCGCCGGTAACCGATCAGGTCGATCACAACGTCGCTGCCGAACGCCGAGCGATACTCGAGCGCAATTTGTCCCACACGCACCACCGCGTCCGGGTCCTCGCCGTTCACATGAAAAATGGGCACGGCCTGACGCTTGGCGAGCGAAGAGGCGAAGCGCGACGACTGGTAATCGCGCGGCTCGGTCGTGAATCCCAGCAGATTATTTACAATCACGTGAATCGTGCCGCCGACCGAGTACGATCCGATATCGGCAAAATTGAGCGTCTCCGCCCAGACACCCTGACCGGCGAAAGCCGCGTCTCCGTGCAGAAGAATGGGAAGAATTTTTTTAACTGCGTCGGAACCGCCGGCCCGCGTTTGCTTGGCGCGGGCGCGGCCCACCACCACAGGATCAACCGCTTCAAGATGGCTCGGATTCGACGCCAAGTGCACGCTGAGCTTGCGCCCTTCGCGCGTGCGATATTCCCCCGTGGCGCCGACGTGGTACTTCACGTCGCCGCTGCCCAGAACGCTGCGTGGATCCACATCCTCGAAGCCCGCGAAAATATCCGCCGCGCGTTGTCCCGCGATGTGCGCCATCACGTTCAAACGGCCGCGATGGCTCATGCCCAGCACTACTTGCTCAGCCCCCGCTTCTGCCGCCGCCGAAAGCACACGGTCCAACAACGGAATTGCAGCGGTCACGCCTTCCAGTGAAAATCGCTTGCTTCCCAGGTATCGCGCCTGCAGCACTTGCTCAAAAAGGTCCGCTCGGATCAGCCGCTCCAGGATGAACGCGCGATCAGGAACCGGCGCGTCGCTCTCCATCCGTTCGGCAATCCAGCGGCGGCGTTCAGTTTCGTCAATGTGAAAGAATTCCGCGCCAATCGTGCCGCAATAGAATTTCCGCGCCGCGGCTGCCACTTCGCCGGTGGCGACCAAGTCAGGATGGACGACCGGGGTCAGGAACCCCAGCGGATCAAGATCGGCCGCCAGGTATCCCCAGCGCCGGTAACCCTCAAATACATTTTCCGTGTCGACGCTTTTTTGAACCGTTGCTTCCACCATTCCGTGCCTTCTCCCTTGGTCGAGCTGTGCAAATTCCAGCAAATCATTCTATCAAACGGGTAGTGGTGGATGGAGTGGGAGACAATTTTGGATCCGCGGTTTCAAGGAAGATATTTGAGTCATTGCTCCCGCGCCCCGATCGAGACACAATCGATAGCCGAGGCCGCTATGCTGCGCATTATTTCCGCCGTCTCCGCGGAGGACATCCAACTAGCGCAGAAATTATTCCGGGAATACGGCACAATGCCCGGCGTGGCGCCCTGCCTCGCCGATTTCGAGCGTGAAGTAAGCGCTCTTCCTGGGCCGTATGCGCCGCCAAGTGGCCGCCTTCTCCTGGCGTTCGATCCTAGCGAAGGAAATTCCCAACGGCCTATCGGCTGCGTAGCACTTCGAGCGTTGCAAGCGGACACATGCGAAATGAAGCGTCTCTACGTGGATTCCGTCCATCGCGGAAACGGCGCCGGGCGGGCGCTGGTCCAAGGAGTGATTGCCGAAGCGAGATCAATTGGCTACCAGCGGATGGTTCTCGACACGCTTCCTTCCATGCAAGGGGCGCATCGACTGTACCGGACTCTCGGTTTCCGCGAAATTTCCTCCCTCCAGTAGACTCCCATCCCCGCAGCGCTTTTCTTCGAACTTCTCCTTCCGTAGCGCTGGCTTCAGCCGGCGGAGTTTGGTCCCTTCAAAAACTAACCCCCGCCGGCCAAACAGGCTGCCGAAAAAATTACTTGTTCTGTCATTCTGAGCGAAGCGAAGAATCTCTCTTCAATTTAAGTTTAAGAGAACAAACGACGAGAGATTCTTCGCTTCGCTCAGAATGACAGCGTTTTGAGTTTTTCCGCCGCCTGTAAAGCCCGCGCTGCATTTTAAAAAAACTATCCTCCGTGGATTTGCTGCATCTTACCCGCCAGCTCAAAGTCATTCTTGGTGATCCCGCCGGCGCTGTGCGTGCTCAAATCAACGGTGACCTTATTCCATGCATTCGACCAGTCGGGGTGGTGGTCCATTTTCTCAGCAGCCATCGCGACCCGGCTCATAAAACCGAAAGCCTCGGAAAAATCCTTGAACTCAAAGTCGCGATGCAAAGTTCCCTTCACCACGCTCCATCCGCTCAGTTTTCGCAATTCCGCGGCAATTTCCTGTTCCGAAAGTTTTGTTACTGCCATGAAAACCTCCCCTTGTAGTCCGGCACGCTCTCTCTTTTGCTTCAATTCTTCGGGCATTATCCGCCCGCCGTCGCAGGTTGAGCAAGCTCTGCGCCGTAGCACAGACTTCCGTCTGTGGGTTTCAACCGCCCGGGCGACTCGTGATATGGGCGCGGAAAAAGCCACAGACTGAAGTCTGTGCTACTCGAAACCGATGACAAATCCCGTTGAACACGCCGCGCAATTGTTTTATCGTGTTCGCTCCAATTTTGGCATTGCACTAGATCGCCGCCCCGGACGCCGGCAGATCGATTCCGCGGAAGAGCGCTACGGAGCGTAATGTGAAAAAGAAAATTCGTGCCGTGCAGTACGGCGTCGGCCCCATCGGTGCCGCCATCGTGCGCCTGATGCGGGAAAAGAGTGCGATCGAAATTATCGGAGCCATCGATTCGGATCCTGCCAAGGCCGGCCGCGACCTCGGCGACATCGTGGAGGGTGCTGGCGCGCCTTGGGGCGTGCCTGTTACCGACGACGCCGAAGCCATGCTCGGCGAGTCTCCCGACGTGGTCATTCATTCCACTTCATCGTATCTGCCAACTGTAATGAATCAATTAATTTCCTGCCTGGCCGCGGAATGCTGCGTGGTATCGACGTGCGAAGAGCTGGCCTATCCATTCCGCAAACACCCGGACCTATCGGCGAAGCTCGACGAGGAAGCCAAGACGTGGGGCGTCGCGCTGATCGGCACGGGCATCAATCCCGGCTTTGTGATGGACAAACTGCTGATCACCCTCAGCGCCGCTTCGCAGACCATCGAATCCGCGCGCGCCGTGCGCGTCGTGGATGCATCCAAGCGCCGCATGCCCCTGCAGAAAAAAGTGGGCGCCGGAATGAGCGTCGACGAATTTCGAGCGCAGGTCGCGGCCGGCGCGATCAAGCATCACGGCCTTCCGGAATCCGTGGCAATGGTTTCCGACGCGCTCGGCCTTGCTGTGGATGACATTGCGGAAACGATCGAGCCGGTGGTTGCGCGCGAACGCGTCAAAACGTCATTTCTGGAAGTCGCACCCGGCCAGGTGGCCGGCGTGCACCAGATCGCGCGCGGTTACGCAGGCAGCAAAGAAAAAATCTACATGGAGTTGCAAATGTTTGTGGGCGCAACCGACCCAGGCGACACAGTCGAAATCGCCGGCAATCCCAACCTGACACTCACCATCCCCGGAGGAACGCACGGCGACATCGCCACCGCCTCGGTCGTCGTCAATTGTATTCCCGCAATCCTCGACGCATCCGCCGGCCTGCGCACCTCGCGCGATCTCCCGATGTGCTTTCTCCCGCCCAACGCCAGACCATAGAAGAAACCGGTAGCACAGACTTCAGTCTGTGGATTTGAATGCTTGCTCGGCCAAAAACCCACAGACTGAAGTCTGTGCTACTGGTCCCGGACGTCACTATTACTAACTTAATTTTTCTTCCAGAACGTAGCCAGCGCAGAAAAATCCACGTCTTCGGTCGTCGCGCCCTTTACCGCGCTCATCACTTCACGGGCAGCCGCCGCGGCCGGTAGCATCACCCCAAGCTGATTGCCCAGATCAAGCGCCAGGCCCACATCCTTGTGCATCAGGCGCAGGGGAAAGCTGGGCTTGTATTCGCCCTTCAGCATGTTCGCGCCCTTTAAATCGAGAACTCCTGAGCGCCCCATGCTGGACTGCATCACCTCAAACAGGCTTTGTCCCGGAACGCCCGCCTTCGTAACCAGCGCCAGCGCCTCGGCAAACGCCTCGACTTCCAGGTTGAGCAGCAGATTCATCGCCAGCTTCACGGTCTGCCCCGCACCGATCGGACCCAGGTGAAACCAGCGCTTGCCCATCGCGCCTAGCACGGGCTCGGCACGCTTCAGCGTGCTGGCCTCGCCGCCCACCATGAAGACCAGCTCGCCCTTTTCTGCTCCCCACGTCCCGCCCGTCACCGGCGCTTCGAGGAATTCCGAGCCCTGCGCAGCCGCTGTGGCCGCGGCGCGTTTCTCGAGTCCGGGGCTTACGGTGCTCGACTCGATGAGCACGCTCCCGCTCTTCAATCCGGCGAATACGCCATTTTCTCCCCACAGAACCGATTCCAGCGCCGGCGGATCGCTGACAATCGTGATCACGACCTCGGAGGCCGCCGCCAATTCGCGCGGCGTCGCGGCCCGCTTCGCTCCTTGCGCCACCAGGTCATCGCCTCGCGAAGCCGTGCGGTTCCACACCGTGAGCTCATGTCCAGCCTTCAACAAATTGGCACCCATCGGGTGGCCCATCAATCCCAAACCAATCAATCCCACTGCCGGCTTCATAGCGAAAATCCTCCTGAGCGAATTAGTTCCCTGGGAACCACTGTAAGAGGGAAAAGTCTACAGGAGATCGTTCGAAAACCGGATGAAATTCGGTGGAAGCTTTCGGGTAAGGCTAGGCGAGGTTTTTCTTCAGTTGCAGAGAAATACCGGGCTGACGGGCAGATTCGGCGGCCGTTTCCCGGGCCTCGTTGATCGACGCAGAGGGTTTGGGAATTTCCGGGCACTCGTTCAGTTCCACGATGCAGGGATAGGGAATTTCCCAACGGAACGTTTTGACGCTGCCCTGTTGCTGATAGCTTTCCTCCAGAAAGATGGACTTGCCGGAATCAGCGGCCAAGTTTCCAGTTGCGGGAAGGATGATATCACCGGCGCGGTAAGTCACCACGATCCGACGTCCTAACATCCCTGAGTACCGTGCCATAGCAGGAAGTATGGCCGCGAGCCCATTGACCGATCAATAGTACGATGGTGTCAATGGGATTAGTACTAATGGTCGTGCGTGATGCAAACACTTGAGATTCTTGGGCTTAGTGATGCCCTGCAACGTGGCTGCCCGCCCCGTGTCCCACGGAATCGGCGGTATGGGCGGGCTGCGCAGCCGGAATCGGAGGAGCATTGTGCAGATTAGCTGTGAACATGACCACGAGCCCTGAGACGACCCCAAAGGCGAGAAAAGCATACAGCGTAGGGAGTACCCCGCCGAGGTCGCTCGTGGAACCGCTGGAGAGCTGAAACGCGAACGTGCCCGCGACGAGCCCTGCAAGCGTGGCGATCGTGCGCGACCCCGACGCCACCTCGAGCCGCGCGCCACATTTCGGACACTCGATATCGTTCGAACGCGCCGCCGCTTCGGGCGCTGAAATTTCCGTCTTGCAATGCGGGCAAATGCGAACGGCCACGATCCACCTCCCGGTGCGAACGCTTACATTAATCAATCCCGTTGGCGGTGTAAAGGCAAGTAACACACCAGGCATTGCCGGCGAACTTTCACCGTCGCGCTTTGGTATGGCCGGCAGACGCCCCCTGCAAATTTCACGCACCCGGAGCTTAATCCTTCTCTTCGCCATAAATTAATCGAAGGGAGACGTTTACGCTTGCGATAAAGCATCGCTTACATTTATTTCGCAAGACCGGACAGGCGCTAGAATGAATTCGCTTCGGGGAACATCGGGAGCCCCGCAGAAAATCTCACACTTTTCGGAGCGCAAAATGAAACGAAGAATCCTGAGTCTTTCCGCGGTGATGATTTTTGTTCTGGCACTTTCCCTGTCAGTGACGAAAGCGTCGCCCAAGTCACCTGCGACCGCTGCTGTTCCGGCGGCAGCCTCGCAACCGGCATCGCCCGCGGCGATGCCGGAACCGCATCCCGAAATCCGCGAAGCGATTGCCTCATTAAGAAGGGCCAAGGCGCGTCTGGAGCATGCGGCCCACGATTTTGGCGGGCACCGCGTCGAAGCCATCAAAGCAACGGATGAAGCCATCCGCCAGCTTCAGGACTGCATGAAATTCGACAAAGACTAGAAATCAGCAACTGCAAGAATGCCGGTCCCACAGGTTAGCGCTACACCGCGCCGCGCAGCGCCTCCAGCTTTCGCATCAGAAAGCGCTGTTGCGGCTCGGTGTGCGCCGATTCAAGGGCGCGTTGAAACGAAATTTCCGCATCCCTTGTGTGCCCCAGGCGCCGATGGAATTCTCCCTCGGCTGCATGCAGGAACGGGTATCGCTCCACCTGGCTGTTCTTGGGGATCGCCTCCAGGGCACTCAAACCCGCGGATGGACCCTTCACTTGTGCCACTGCGACGGCGCGATTGATCAGCACCACGGGCGTCGGCTGCTTCTCGCGCAACAAATCGTACAACTCCAGAATATTTTCCCAGTTGGTGAGCGTGAAATGCTCGGTGGTCGAATGCATTGCGGCGATTTCCGCCTGCAAGTGATATGCGGAGAGTGTGCTGCCGTGCGCCGCCTGCTCCAGATGAAGCAATCCAAGATGGATCATGGACTGATCCCACAATTTGCGGTCCTGTTCCTCGAGCAGGAGCAGATCGCCGAGGGCGTCAGTCCTGGCCGGCAGGCGCGCCGCTTGGAAGAGCATAAGAGCCAGGAGCGCGTGGCATTCCGGCTGAGCGGTGGCCGGATTTTCCGCCAGCATTTCGGCCAGCCGTATGGCCTCGGCGCAGAGGTCGTTCTTGATAAGGCGATCTCCCTCGGTAGCGGCATAACCCTCTGTGAACAGGAGATACAGGACTTCCAGCACGGCATCGAGACGCTCGTCGAGCTGCTGCGGATCGGGGACTTCGCAGCACAGCGCTTCGTCGCGAATCAACCGCTTAGCCCTCACGAGTCGCTGGGTGAGTGCGGTTTCGGTGGAAAGAAATGCGCGGGCGATTTCGGCGGCGCCGAAACCGCAAACGATCTGAAGCGTCAGAGCGACGCTTGCCGCACGCGGCAACGCGGGATGACAGCACACAAAAATAAGCGCCAATCGTTCGTCGGCAATTTCCTTCGAAAACCGGAGGGATTCGGCGTTTCCGTTTGCCTGCAATTCTTCGATCTGATTTTTCAGTTCGAATTCTTTTTCGTCGTCGTAGAAGCGCAGCTTTCGTTCGCTCTTTAGAACGTCAAGAGCGCGATGATAGGCCACCTTCGCGAGCCATGCCTGCGGATATTCGGGCGCGCCCTGATAAGGCCACAACTGCAGCGCCTGCAGCATGGCGTATTGCACGGCGTCTTCCGCCATTGCAAGGCGCGGCGCCCCCAGTATGCGCGTCAGCCGCGAAACCATCCGCCCAAATTCCTGGCGGAACAAATGGTCCACCAGTTGATCGACGTTATCGGAACGCTGCTCCACGAACACTCCAGGTTCTTGATAGCACAGGCTTCAGCCTGTGGATTTTGGTCCATTCAGGGACGAGCTCCACAGCCTAAACAATCTGCGGAAAAACCAAAACGCTGTCATTCTGAGCGAGCGAAGAATTTCTCTTTTTTTGTTCTCTCACAATTAAATCGAAGAGAGATTCTTCGCTTCGCTCAGAATGACAGAATAAGTCATTTTTTCCGCAGCCTGTAAAGCCTGCCCCACTCTCCCACAAAATACTGCTGGATCTGTCGGCTAATGCACTGCGTCCACCTGCCGCACTTCAATCCATTTGCCATCCACAAGGTGCGGGCATGTCCGCGCGATTTCGACGGCTTCCGCGTAGTCCGCCGCCTCAATCATGAAGAATCCGCCCAGAATCTCCTGCGATTCGCTGAACGGTCCGTCCGTCACGGAAACTTTTCCCCCTTGCGTACGCAGTTGCCGCCCGCCATCATCCGTCAGCTTTTCTCCGGCGCGCATTTTATTGCGCTTAACCAGGCTTTCCCGCCACGCGATATAGCTGCCCAGAATTTTCTGAATTTCCTCGGGCGACAAGTTCCGGAACCTCGTCGGCGTCTGATGCAGCAGCAACAAAAAATTAGGCATACTCTCAGTCTCCTTTGAACAATGAATTCCACCATCCGGTCGATGATGCGACCCCACCGTGCGCGAGCCAGTATGCTAAACCGGATAGGACCGTCAGGTGTAAAACGATTGACCCTTGTCGGAATCGACAGTTTTGCCAGCCTTCCTCGGCGCCGGTCAGGCAAAAGATTTCTGTCGAATTTCAACAGGTCCAGTCGTCTATACGTATAGGGGCCCGACAGAGATCGCGGAAGACGTTGAGGGACCGGTAGTTACGAAATTCGAGCTGGCTTGATTAAATTCAAAAGGAGAAAGACATGGCAAACCCTTTCGTGCACGTGGAACTGAACACAACCGATGTGAGCAAGGCAAAATCTTTTTACGGCGGGCTGTTTAACTGGACTCTGGAGGATGTTCCCATGGGTCCCCAGAGTTACACCATGATCAAAGTCGGCGAAGGTACCGGTGGAGGAATTATGAAACATCCCGTGCCGGGAGCCCCTTCGGCATGGCTGGCTTACGTGCTGGTGGATGACATTGCCGCAGCCACGAAGAAAGCCAAATCGCTGGGCGCCAACGTGATGAAGGACGTCACGGAAGTGATGGGCATGGGCTCGCTGAGCATCATCATCGACCCTACCGGCGCGGCGCTCGGCCTTTGGCAGCCTATCAAGAAGTAATGGCCTACCTGTCTCGCGACGATTGTCATGCTGGAGTTGAGGGGCACGACACGCCGTGCCCCTACGGTTTACTCGTCCACAGCCGATTCACGTGTGCTTATACGTTTTGGGCTAGATGCAGGTGGCCGGCTAATTCCCGGACTTGGGCTTATCTGCTTCCACGAAGTTCACTACGAACGGACCGAGTCCATGCACCTGCACAACCGAGTCTCCCTTGCACATTGCAAAATGCCGCATGCGCGCAGGGGCGGAGGCGAACCCTCCGACAGGAAGATCCTTCAGCGCGGCGGGATCCCATTTCGATCCCATGCCAAGCCCGAACGTCCCTTTGACGACGGTTACGTTTTCTGTTGTTGGGTGCCAGTGCGGAGCGATTTTCGTGCCGTCCGTGCAAGAAAGACGCACTGGATAAGGCGTGCCGGCCTGCATGGGATTTCCTTGCACCACCGCGAGTTGAATCTTGCCTCCCATTTCCACCGACGGGGTTCCAACCATCGCAGCGGCGGGAACGTCGCCCCATTTCTCCGATCCTGATGGGACAACCGTAGCCATGGGTGATGCCGCGGCCTTTTTGGCCGGCGCCTTTGTCTGAGCCAACCCTGACGCCGCCACGAATAGACACGCCGAAACTAGAACTGCCTTACGCATAACGAACCTCCGACGAGAGAAATTTTGAATTCCGAGGGGTCCTTAGATTAGAAACAATATTGCCGCCATTGTTTTGAGTCAATAGCGTCAACTCATGGTCTGACACCGATCGAGGTCCGCGTCATGCCAACCGTACAAAAAAAATGCGTTCGACACCGCCCTTGGATTGTTGGTCACGAAGTAGGTGATGCCCGATGGCCGGCGCAATCCCAGGGACAAATCCGACTCCCTCACGCGCTTCGGACTCATGCATTTCAGTTCTGCTAGGGGGTAACGATGTACCCTTCCTATTCCACGAACGGCCCTTCCTTGACAGTTACGCGGAGCGCGCCTACAATCATCCGTTTGTAGTAGCGGCATTTGGGTGAATGGTAGGGCCCCACTATGGATAAAAAGCGTCTGGATTATTACAAGAAAAAATTGCAGACACGGCGCGAGGAATTGGTCAAGACGATTGCCCGGACCGAGGAAGAAGGCCGGACCGCGGATGACGATCCAACCGTGGATCTTGCGGATAAGGCTGCAAATTCCTATACCAAGGAGTTCCTGTTCGGGCAAACGAATACGGACCGGACGATGCTGGCTTTGATTGATGACGCGTTGAAACGCATCCGGACCAACACCTATGGCAGTTGTATTGAGTGCGAAGAGGAACTTCAGCAAAAGCGTCTGGAAGCAGTGCCCTGGGCGCGCCACTGCGTGAGTTGCGCGGAGAAACACGAACAAGGGCTTCTTTAGGATAGGCCCTTCCGGCCTGCAACTGGGTTAACGCTCGCGTTCCGCTACAAAATTCAACAGGCTGGCATTCGGTTTTTAGGTCGCACGGGCCTTTGCTTGCGGTTTTGTGATTGCTAAGACTAAACGCCGCCGGCCGAAGCCCGCGCTACTTAAGCCTGGCACGAATCGTGCCATATTTTACTTCCCTTATGTTCGTGATCGGCGTAGGCTTGACGAACCTTGGGCCATGCCGCCAGTTCCTTACGGGCAAACTTGCGTGGAATGTGCGAGGCGCTCGCTTCGCTGATTTTTCCCGCGCCTTGCCGCATCTGCGCGCGGATGCTGGATACTGGTGGCACGATCCCTTTCTGCCACGCATGCATGGCAGCCCTTAGGGAAACTCTGCCCCAGCCGCTTTGCGAACAGTGCGGCCGGCCGATCGTATCTTTGGCTGTCACCGAAGCGAAATCCGGGCCGCGCTGCCACCTTTGCCGCGGCGGCGTTTACGCCTTTGATCTCGCTCGCAGTTTCGGTGCTTATACGCCTCGGATGTCTCGGGCAATTCTTCTGCTGAAGTATGGCAATGTAACCCCTCTGGGGGCGTGGTTCGCCCGAAGCCTTGCAGATATGGCTGGCGATAATTCGCACGCTTTTGCGGCGGATGTCGTTGTGCCGGTTCCCCTGGATAGCGGCCGTCAGCTGGAGCGTGGCTATAACCAGGCAGAACTTATTGCGAAGCCGCTGGCTCGGCTTCTGGGGATCCCGTTTCGCTCCTATCTTTTGCTGCGCACGCGGCCGCGGCCGAACCAGCTTCGCCTGACCCGTCGGGAGCGCTGGGAGACCGTTCGTGGCGCTTATGCTACGCATAAGACAGCGCAAGTTGACAACCTGCGTGTTTTACTGGTAGATGATGTATTTACCACTGGGGCCACTTTGGACGCCTGCTCCCGAGCCCTCAAAGGAGCTGGGGCGGCCCGGGTGGTCGGTCTAACCGTAGCGAGAACCATGCCTCGATCGTCGGCTCCAGAAGCCGGATTGCTAGATCAGGACTTTGGGGAATGAAGCCACTTGGCCATAGCGGCAGGATCCCCCGGCCGAAGCTGTCGCCGGAAGTCCGAGGGGAGGCGCGCCCACCAGGGGCTATACCACCCGCCGTGCGAAAGCCGGCGGTCATGCAGGAACCCGTCCTTGTCCTGAACGCCACTTTTGAGCCCATCAATGTGACCGCGGTCCGCCGTGCCATGGTCCTTATGCTCAAGGGTGTGGCGCAAGCCGAAGAAATCAACCACACGAAAGTGCACTCGGCTTCCCGGTCACTGGCGGTGCCATCTGTAATCCGGCTATTGGCTTACCGGCATATTCCGCAACAAACCCGGGCGCTCTCCCGGAAGAATATTCTCCTGCGTGACCGCAACACGTGTCAGTTCTGCAAGCGTATTTTGCCGGTTTCCGAGCTGACCCTGGATCACGTGGTGCCTCGTTCTCGCGGTGGCCGATCCTCGTGGGAGAACCTGGTAGCCTGCTGCTACCAGTGCAACAATCGTAAAGGCGACCGCACTCCGGAAGAAGCGGGGCTGGCCCTGGCTCGCCGGCCGCGTCCGTTTACGCTGCACACATCCCGTCAGCTGATGCGCCTCATTGGCAACAAAGACGAAAAGTGGCGTAAGTATTTATTTTATTGAAACCTGATCATACTACAGGGTTTCCTCTACGGATTGCCTGGATAAAACGGCCTTTCATTTAAAATTATTCTAACCTATGCAACCTTTTCATTTTTGCGGCGTCTAATTAGACAAACCACTTCAAGGACACACCCCGGGAAGCAGCGTTGGTTCGCCAAGGCTGCTTCTCTTATTTTAGGCCTACTTTTCCACCAAAAAGATGGTTCTGCACCCTTCAAACCTATTGCCTGAGGACCACGCGCAGGCCGCGACGCCAATTTTCGGCCAATCCAATCCGCGCGATTTCTATTTCCGGGGATAAGAATCGCAGGATAATATCGGTCGAGGGATGAAAACGGAATCCGGGCGCCACCAGAAACAAGAGCGGGGCCTTTCCGTTCAACTCGATGCCCGGAAAATATCCATACCGGCGAAAGTCATCCTGGTCATGGTGGAAGCGTACGCGGAGCCAGTAGTCAACCGCCTGCATCACGAGATGTATGTCTTCGGAAGCCTTCAGTTCCAGGACGGCTAGCCGTCCGTCCCGCGTGACGCCGAGCAAATCAATAATTCCGCGGTCGCCCGTAGAAAACGCGGGCACCTGCGCGTAGATCTGCCGGGGGTCGAGCCGGGCTTCAATCCGCGAAGGGTCCGCGGCCACCATGGTCTCCAGCCAGCGTTCGGGCTGGGCCCGGTACCAGCGATGTTTGGTGTCCTGAGCCAAGGCATGGCGGTGCGTTTCCAGCTTTTTGACGAGCGCTTCCAGGGCAGGCCATTGGTCTGGAGTCAAAATATCCTGCCGATCACCGAGGCCATACCACATGGCTGCGAGTCGCCAGCGCGCGAATTCCACACCGCGAAAACGCAAGGTAACTTCCTGCGTTCCGGGAGCCACGCCCACCCGGATCGCTTCCGGGGCAAGCCGCCGAATGCGCTCGGCCATGGGCATAGCACCGGCGATGATTTGCTCTACTTCACGGCGCGCCACGATCCACGTTGCCAGATTGCCGGCGTTGGATCGCGCGACCCTACGGACGCGCCAGTAGAGCGGCTCGTATTCGTACAGCTCCACTTCCTGCGGGAAGGCCAGCGCGGACATTCGATGAGCGGTCACGGAGGAGTTGCCGCGAGGGAGGAAAAGGCGTAATCCGTGCACCGAAAACCGGCGGGCGCGATCCCGTGCGTGCTGCAGCCATATCAGGCCGAACGTCAGGATGCCGTCGATCGTAGCCGCATCTTCGCCAGGTGAGGCGGCAAGCACCGCATACGCCTCTGAACCCCGGCGAACGATGCCCCGGGTGTACGAGCCTGAAATGGAGTGGTGAAGGTCCTGAGAGGATGCCAGTGACTCGACGTTTTCGTCCGGAAAATGGTCCGTTAAAATC
>Ga0157374_10002793_pt1 | contig 14663 bp, 10 predicted proteins | sample M25metaG_FD_115308 | JGI IMG/M metagenome (GOLD analysis project Ga0157374, IMG submission 115308) | Miscanthus rhizosphere microbial communities from Kellogg Biological Station, Michigan, USA - M2-5 metaG | ecosystem: Host-associated > Plants > Roots > Rhizosphere > Soil | place: USA: Michigan...
CAACATAAAACTGTGAAACTCTGTTTTGCTTTTTCCGGCCGCATCCAGGAACTTAACAATATCGTCGCTGGCAACACCTTCCGCTTCGGGCACCGATCGGGGAAGGGAAGTTGCTTTCTGAGCGACAACATTTACGGAAAGAAACAGGAAAAGCAGGAGTAACTGAGCAGGGGATCTGGAGTAAGCCATATAAAAACTTTAGTGTGGTTGATTGATGTTAAAGCTATGATAAACTGACTTTATTTTAATTTTAATGCTTAAATTAACTGTACAGCAATTGTGAAACCTGGTGTACCAGGTCTAAAACTTGTAATATGCCAATTTATATGGACCGTCATGACGTGTCAGAAACGGTCACAGCCGAACATGTAGCACAACTGCATCAGCAGGATCTGAAAGTTCAGGACCAGTTTGGTTGCAGGGGACTAACGTATTGGTTCGATGATAAAAGAAAAACGGCCTTCTGCTTAATTGAAGCGCCTGATATGAAAGCCCTCGAGGATATGCATAATCATGCACATGGTCAGGTTCCCCATCGCATCATTGAAGTAGAACCCAGTATTGTGGAGTCTTTCCTGGGAAGGATCGAGGATCCTAAAAAAAAGCAGGACACCGGATTGAACATTATCGATGATCCAGCCTTCAGGGTTATAATGATTATTGAGTTAAAACAACAGGTGCCGTTCCAGGCACCCTCGTTAGAACAATTTCAATCATCATTGAAAGATTTCAACCGTGAAGTAATCGATTTATTGGGTGCATTTGGTGGCAAATCAGTAAGGCAAACCGATTATTACTACCTTATTTCCTTTCCATCAGTTTCAAATGCGGTTCATGCAGCTTTTAACATTCAGTCAGTTTTTCATGATACTTCAAATGGCGATCTGAAAAGTAAGATCACTTTAAAAATTGGATTGAGCGCCGGAGTACCTGTAACTGAAAAGCAACGGCTTTTTGAAGACACCATTAAGATCGCCGAACAGATGTGCCAGGTCATTAAGAGCGAAATAGTCGTTACATCTGAGGTCAGACATTTGTATGAAAGCGAAAACGCAGACATATTTCATGAAAATGAAAAGGTCATCGCCCTGACAAAGGAAGATGAAAAGTTCATTGCGGCGTTCATGGATCATATGGGTTCGGTATGGAATAATGTAAATCTAAAAGTGGACGATTTCACCAAACGTGTTGGTCATAGCAAATCACAGGTATACCGGAAGATGATGTCGCTGACCGGCAAATCACCCAATACCTTTATAAAAGATTACAGGTTGAATGAAGCCGTCAAATTGCTAAACAAAAACGCGGGCAATATCTCAGACATAGCTTTTGAAACAGGCTTTAGCAGTCCCTCATATTTCTCCAAATGCTTTCAAAAAAAATATGGTCATTTTCCTTCGGGATATTTAATAGCCAGAACCACTACGGCGACCGAGAGGCAGACAGCATGAATCACAGGTCTGAAACCTCAGCAAGCTTTGAACTCAGGTGACCTGGCAAGCTACGGAGTATTATACCTTCCGCCTTCGGCGGGATTGTTCGACTAAGCTTTTTGCCGCACTTTGTTTGCAAAAAACAAGTCTCACGAATAAAAATTACATGTCTTTGAACTAAAATTTACAGCCTTCGGGCTTGTGGGGTTGTAGTTTTGAAGTATGCTAATCACGTCATCGAATAGCCGTCACTGCCGATTATGATTTTAGCAATGATCCGGCTGTGAGTCTCTGAACCACATGGATACATAGGAAAATAGATTACACATAGAATCTCTATGTGATCCCGATAGCCATCGGGACTACTGTGGCCTATGCGCCATTTTTAATCCAACCCCGTAAAATTTTTTAACCTTAAAATTTAAAATATAGCACTATGACAAATTCAGTAAGAAGCTTAAATGCATCTGTCGTTGAAAAATTCGCTTCCCAGGTCAGGGGGAAAATTACTCTTCCCGGCGATCCCGGTTATGATGATACCCGCAAGGTATACAATGCCATGATCGATAAGCATCCCGGAATGATCGTAAAATGTGTGGATGTTGCTGACGTAATTCATTGTGTAAATTTTGGAAGAGAAAATGGATTGTTGGTTTCTGTAAGAGGAGGTGGACATAATGCCGGGGGCCTCGGTTTATGCGATGATGGCCTGGTTATCGATCTGTCGGGGATCAAATTTGTATTGGTAGATCCCAAAGAAAAAACAGTAAAAGTAGGTGGCGGAAATGTATGGGGCGAGGTTGATCATGCAACTCATCCTTTCGGGCTTGCTGTACCGGCAGGAATTATTTCAACAACAGGTGTGGGCGGTCTGACGCTTGGCGGAGGTGTAGGTTATTTAGCAAGAAAATACGGACTAACGATTGATAATTTACTGGAAGCTGATATGGTCCTGGCGGATGGAACATTTGTAACGGTAAATGCCAATCAGAATGCCGACCTGTTTTGGGCTATTCGTGGAGGTGGCGGAAATTTTGGAATAGTCACCTCATTTAAATTCCAGGCACATCCTGTCAAAACTGTTTTCGGAGGGCCTACTTTATGGCCGATTGAAAAAACAAATGAGATCATGAAATGGTATCACCAGTTTATCCAGGATGCACCCGAAGAATTGAATGGTTTCATTGCAACACTGGTTATACCCGGGCCTCCATTCCCCGAATCGCTTCATAACAAACAGTTTTGCGGAATTGTGTGGTGCTATGTTGGCGACCTGGAAAAAGCGGAGGAAGTTTTTAAACCCATACTCGCGATGGATCCTATATTTCCCTTTGTAGGTCCTATGCCTTATCCTGCCATACAAACATTATTCGATGGTATGTTGCCTCCGGGAATGCAATGGTATTGGAGAGCTGACTTTTTTGATGACCTGGGACCCGAACTTAGTGCAAAGCATAAGGAATATGGTTCAAAGATCCCAACACCTCTTTCTCAAATGCACCTCTACCCTATTACAGGCGCTGTGAGCAGGGTGCCAAAGGATGAAACCCCATGGGCCTATCGTGATGCAAAATATGCGGGTGTGATCGTAGGAGTTGACCCCGATCCTGCCAATGCAAATAAGATCACAGAATGGACCAAGGATTATTGGGAAGCATTGCATCCTTACTCATCTGGTGGTGCGTACTTAAATTTTATAATGAATGAAGGACAGGAGCGGATAAAAGCAAGCTACAAACACAACTATGATCGCCTGGCAAAACTTAAAAAGAAATATGACCCGAACAATTTCTTCAGAGTGAACCAGAATATTTTACCAGTTGAAAGCAAGAATATGCTGCCGGTTGAAAACAATTAAGGCTGTGTACAATTGAAAAATCAAAAACCATAAACCAAAGAAGAGCTTCTATGTTACCAGTCCTATATATCAATGGCCAACATAGAACTCTTCTTATTTTTATTCATTCTTTAATAATACGAATCCGATATTAAGCTCTCGGTCCCCGCCTTAGGCGGGGGACTTAGGTCGCAGACACTTTCAATCCTTCAAGTATCCCCTTTACGGGAAATAATGAAGGTTGTTACGTCTTCTTTTGAATGTCAACATTGATATTGCCTCAACATAGAGTTGTCCTGATGACGTTAATACCCAATAAATGTCATTTCACCACCCAAAATATACATTTCGCCCACAAACACTTTTTCATGACTTCTTTCTCATACTATCTTTATGTCGTCAAAAGAAATTAATTAAAAAGCTAAATAGAAACGTTATGAAAAAGATGATCATGGTCCTGGCATTTATCGCAGTAGCGATCGGTAATGCGGCTATTGCCGGCACTGGCGGAGGAGAAGTCGATAAACGCATCAGGAAGGCTTTTGAAAAAGAATATGCAGGCGCCGCAGATGTAAAATGGTACGTTTTTGATGAGTACACTAAAGTTGATTTTACTTTGAACGGTATGCAATTGGCAGGTTTTTATAGTAAGGATGGCCGGATGTTGGGAGTAGCAAGGAATATTAATTTTTCATCATTACCACTTATGCTACAGATGGGGCAGAGGAAAAATTATAAAGATTACTGGATCACCGAGATCTATGAATTGACGAATGGAGATGGAACAAGATATTATCTTACTCTCGAAAATGCCGACAGGAGGATCAAGTTAGGTTCAACGGGAAGTGATTGGGAAGTTATTAAAAATCAGGAAAAGCAATAGTTAGAGCAGTCATATATAGTGCAGCCCGGACCCGTAAGTCCGGGCTTTTTGATTTTAGGCCCGGCTCCCTTCGGAAGAAGTTACTGCACTAGATAACAATCATTGTAATACCGCATTTAGGTAGAGCGGATAGATCTCCAGGCTGATTTTGTACAAGACTAAATGAAAGTTGAATAGGATTACCGAAAGTATAAGAGTGCGACGCAAGAGCCGATGCCATAAAAAACTAAAAGCTGGTATCATAAGACAATCAATAAAGCTATTAGATACCTCGCTGCGCCCGGAATGACAAACCGTGGTTTGTTGATTCTTTCTGTTATGTTACCTTCATTTTAAATTTTTGTATCATTAACCTCAGTATATTGACAAAGAGATATTTTTATTGCATTAATCATTGTCATCGTTATGGATTCAAGAAGAGATTTTTTGAAGAAGGCATCGGTGCTGGCAGGTGGTGCAGGTTTGTTGCATGTATTACCGGTATCACTGGCCAAGGCGCTTGCCATTGACCCCGCGCCGGGCAGCACTTACATGGACGCAGAACATATTGTTTTATTGATGCAGGAAAACCGTTCATTCGATCATACGTACGGAACGCTGCAGGGTGTACGCGGGTTTAACGACCCTCGTGCGATAACGATACCCCACAACAACCTGGTTTGGCTGCAGCCAAACAAAAAGGGCGAAACCTATGCTCCCTTCCGGTTTGATATCAAGGGAACAAAGATCACGTGGATGGATTCATTGCCTCATTCATGGAGCAACCAGGTGGATGCAAGAAACAATGGTAAATACAATGGCTGGCTCGATAATAAACACCCGGGTAATGATGATTACAAGTCTATGCCGCTAACGATGGGGTACTACACCCGGGCCGATATTCCTTTTTATTATTCGCTGGCGGATGCATTTACAGTGTGCGATCAGAACTTTTGCTCTTCACTTACCGGCACAACTCCAAACCGCTTGTTTTTCTGGACAGGAACCATCCGTGGAAGCCAGGATGACAATGCCCGGGCCAATGTGTGGAATGAAGATGCTGATTATTTAACAATGGTTGACTGGAAAACTTTTCCCGAGAGACTGGAAGAAAATGGGATCTCCTGGAAGATCTACCAAAATGAACTGAGCGTGGGTGTGGGATTTGAAGGAGAAGAAGACGGATGGCTGGCGAATTTCGGAGACAACCCGGTAGAATATTTTAAACAATATAATGTAAAGCTGCATCCGGAATATATCGCGGCACTGCCGAAAATGGCTAAGCGTCTGAATGAAGAATTGCAAAAGCGGGAAAAAAAATTAAAGGCACTTAAGGTTAACAGCAAAGAAGCAAAACAACTACACGAAGAAATAAAATGGATAAAAAAATATATTGACATCAATGCTGAGGATCAGAAAAATTGCACACCGGATAAATTTGAAAAGCTATCTCCGTTCGAAAAAAATATTCATCAAAAAGCATTTGTAACCAACCGCAGCGATCCTTTTTATCACGAGCTGACTTCCATAAAATATAGGGATGGCCATGAAGAAAGAGAGGTGAAAATTCCAAAAGGTGATGTGCTTTACCAGTTCCGTAAAGACGTTGAAGGTGGGCAGCTGCCAACGGTTTCATGGTTAGTGGCCCCGGAAAATTTTTCGGATCATCCTTCTTCTGCCTGGTATGGCGCCTGGTATATCAGCGAAGTGGTGGATATACTGACAAAGAATCCAGAGGTTTGGAAGAAAACGATCTTTATTCTTACCTACGATGAGAATGATGGATATTTTGATCATATACCTCCGTTCGTTGCGCCACATCCAACAAGAAAAGAGACGGGTTTTACATCAAAGAATATTCATACCGGTGTGGATTATGTAACCAATGAAGACCAGCAATCCATCAAAGATCATGCAAGAGAAAGTTCGATCGGGCTGGGTTATCGCGTGCCAATGGTGATAGCATCGCCCTGGAGCCGGGGCGGATGGGTCAATTCTGAAGTATTTGATCATACTTCATCTATTCAATTCCTTGAAAAATTCCTCAGTCAAAAGTTTGGAAAGAAAATAGAAGAGCCAAACATCAGTGAGTGGCGAAGAACAGTATGTGGTGATCTTGCATCGGTATTTCGTCCATACAATGATGAAAAATTAAATAACCCGGAGTTCCCGGATCGTGATGAGTTCATCGAAAGTATTCATAAAGCTCAATTCAAGAACGCGCCTGCCAATTATAAGCGGTTGACAAAAAAAGAAATTGACCAGATCAATAAACAACCTCACTCCTCTCCTTTAATGGCTGTGCAGGAACAAGGCATTCGTCCCTCCTGTGCGCTTCCCTATGAGTTGTATGCAGACGGAATGTTAAGTGATGATAAAAATTCGTTTGAAATATCGATGAAAGCAGGCCGTGATTTGTTTGCAGAATTGTCCGCAGGCTCTCCTTTCTATGTATATGCTCCCGGGAAATATAAAAATGAAGAAGTAAGAACATGGGCCTATGCAGTTGTTGCAGGCGATGAATTAAAAGATAACTGGGTTATCAATGATTTTGAAAATAGTCATTATCATTTGAGGGTTTATGGGCCAAACGGCTTTTTTCGCGAATTCAGCGGTGATAAAAATGAGGCATCCATTGATGTGAAGGCAAAATATGAGCAAAGCAATGGTAAGCCTACAGGCAATATTATCCTGCAAATTATCAATAATGCCAGGCAATCACAGAGTATCATTATCACAGATAATTCTTATAAAACGGGTACAAAGGAGCAAAGCGTTGATGCAGCAACCTCAAAAGAAATTACTGTTGACACAGGCAAATCATTTGGGTGGTACGACATCAGCGTAAAACTAAAGGGGAACTTATCCTTTGCAAGAAGATTTGCCGGCCGGGCTGAAACAGGTGCATCAAGCAAGACTGATCCATTGATGGGAAGAGTAATTAACTGAACATTTATGCCGAAGGCATCCCTTCGGCATCAATGTGATAAATTGAATAGGGAAGAACGGACTCAAAATTTTTTGCTTTCTCAAAAATGTTTTTAGATTTATAGAGCAATCCCCAAATTTCCTAATATGAAAAGATCCTTCCACCTCCTGACCATTATTCTTTTTCTTCAACTTATCGGCTCCCCGGCACATTCCCAATCTTTGTATGAAATAAAATTTTCCGATAAAGTAAAAAACCAATACTCAGGGTTTCTTGTCTTTTTTAATGAGACCAATGCCTACATGCGCATAGGTTATTATTCTGACAATATTTATAACGTGGTCAATGTTAGTTATACTTCAAGGAATGGTACTAACAGGACGGGGGACAAGTATTCAATGCTTACGGGATACAATCCCGTATTTATTACCGATAATAAAGCCAACCGCAGATACAACCCTGACTATTTTATCTGGTTCTTTAATAATACGACCCAAAAATGGGATACTCCGTATACAACAGATGACTCGTTGTTAAATCCGGATAATTATATCCGTGTTAGTTCATACATCCAATTAAGTCCAAAAAGTATCACTGATGAGTATCTGCGCCAATTTTTTGGCAATTATGAACAGCAATATTTCTCTTTAAAAAAAATGTGTGGCCTTACAGTTGACAATACGATCACAACATCTGATAATGGAAACAGGTCTTCTACTTTACACCTTGTGCTGATAGCCAATACGTATGATCCAACTATTGGCTCAGGTTGTGCCAGTGATGAAACCAACCTGAAAAATGAATTCCGGCAAGTGGCCGATGCTCTGGGAATTTCTTTCAGGCAATATATTGTTGACGGCTCCACCTTTTCAAAAGAAAATGTTGTTTCCACGCTAAACTCCTTGTATCCCGGCAGCAATGACGTTGTACTTTTTATTTACAGGGGACATGGTTTTCGCTGGAAGGATCAAACGAATGACTGGCCACGCATGGACCTTCGCCCTTCATCCTACGCTGATATCACTGAAAACAGTTCAATGAATCTATCAGAAGTGTACAGCCTTCTTAAAAGTAAAGGGGCACGATTGAATCTCATTCTTGCCGACTGCTGTAACAGCGAGGTTAATATGTCACCCGTCACAAACAGCAACTACCTCACCTTTCAATTTGATAATAACTCCGATGTATCCAAACTAAGGAAGCTTTTTATGAACAGTAATGGCATCCTCCTGTCATCGGCTGCGCAAAAAGGAGAAGTATCATGGACCACCTCACAGGGTGGATTGTATTCTATGAGTTTTTTACAGGCATTAAGAGAGGGCATTAGTTACCTCAGTAATGACCCATGCAGCTGGAATAATATTATTTCAAAGACCATCACGCTCGCACGCAGTAAGTCCACCCCTACCTTTTGCTCAAATTGTACACTCCAGGACGGTATTAAATATGTAAGTATAACCGGTGATTATTAAGAAAGGACCCCGATACTTAAAGAAGGTTTATTTATGGGGAGGAGAACTGAACGCCAATTTATCCCATGACTTTGAATTTCTCTGGCTTAGTATCCTATCAATGACCTTATTTGAATAAACTGTAGCTCCGGAAACATTCAGGTGAGCAATATCTGCAAATAAATTCCGGTTATGCAGAATGACGGTGTCCTGGGAATAATCAAAAAACCTGACCTTATATTTTTCAGCAATTGCTTTACCCAAAACCAGAGATTTATTTACATAATCAGGTTTAACGAACAGGGGCGAACTAATAATATACAATTCGACATTTGCATTAACACAATCCCTGATAAAGGACTCATATATTCTGACTTTATTACTATCTACTTCGTCGTGTAAAAAACTGTTGTCAAACTTAATTGGATCACTCCATGTCCTGTACAACGGAACAAAGCCATTCATATCTTCCCTTCTCTTTTTGTTAAACTCTGCATTACCCGCAGAAATGGTAAAAACTAAAGAGTTATAAGGATATATATTTGAGATCATCTTATACTTCTCATAAGGTCCTCGCAGATCTACGATGCTGTCAATCTCAGGATGGGTTTTATAATAGGGTAAAAGGGCCGATAACCTGTCATAGCTCTCCTGGGTTCGACTGAATTCTTCTTTTTCAAAATCCAGTATTATTATTTTAGGCGTGTATCGTTTCAATACAGTCCTTAGTACAGCATAATCATAAAGAATACAGATGCCGTCTCTCCCAACATTGTAAGCGGTTAGATTTAAACGTTTTTCGAATGTCCCGGGAATATAATCGTGAATTGCCGTAGAAGAACCGAATACCAGCACATCTGCCCTGGTCTTTTCGATCGAATAAGTAGTTCGGTAATCGATCCCCGACGTTTGTTTGAAATAAAATGCCTTCAACACCCTGCCAATACCAAAATCGAGGATCATTACAATAATAAAAACAAACAAAACTATTGCTACAAACCTGAGGTAGACATTCTTTTTCAATATGCTATATGATGCAATCAGCATGTAATGGTTCAGCTAACTAAGTAAAAGGTTATTAAATTTCCTCTAAGCGGTGTTTCCCAAAAGGCAGAAAATACAGAGCCTTGGCAGCAAAGCAAGTGTAGAATACAAAGATAAAGCCAAATTATCAAGCGAAAAACCCTCAGAACTGAAAATAGATAAATTGGCCTCCGTCAAAGACCCCAATCAGTAAAATAATGATAATCAACACCGCATAGGAAAGTTTCCTGACAATCCAATTTTTATTATTGAGAAAGGGAAGGGCTGCCTGGTGGTATTCCATTTGCCATTCAGCTGAAAAAAGGATCAGTATGCCCAACAACGAAAAAACGATTGTTGAGGGATTACCAAAATAAAGAGGGCTCATGAAGTTTGAAAATATTTTTTTAATGATAAAAAATGCTTTTTGCATTGAATCGATAGGGCCGCAAAATAATTCTGAGAAGGCGAATAACAGGTAAGTAAAAACACAGCTTATAAAAATGAACCAACCTTTTTTAACAAGGTCATGTTTCTTGAAAAAAGACCTCCTTTGTTTATTTGTAATGGCTTCTATACTTAAAAATGAACCCTGGAGAAGACCCCAAAAAATAAAGGTTAAGGCCGCACCGTGCCATACTCCCGAAATAAGAAAAGTTAGCATAAGAGCGATCACAGTCCCTAACATTCCATATTTTCTGAGATTGAAAGATAGAGGCGTGTAAACATAATCTGTAAGCCATGAGATCAGCGAAATATGCCACCTGCGCCAGAACTGTGACATGGATGTTGCGAAAAATGGACGATTGAAATTTTGCATAACATCGATCCCCATAACCGCTGCTGATCCGATCGCTATCAGGGAATATCCACCGAGGTCAGCATAGACCTGGATCGGGTAAAGGAGCACTCCCAGGAAGAGGGATGAGCCGGTGCTATGGTCAACATCACGAAAAATAACGTGTACCAAAATGGCGATCCGGTTTGCAACTACCAGTTTCATAAAATAACCCCACAGCATGAATTGAAATCCTTTCACGGCCTTACCGTAATCAAACTGAAGTGTGCCTTTGAATTGAGGAAACATATTGGTTGCTCTTTCTATTGGACCTGATAAGACAATGGGGAAAAAAGACAGGAATAAAGCAACGATACCGAGGTTCTTTTCCGGTTTGATCTCTTCATGATATACATCAATTGCATAACCCAACGCCATAAATGTATAAAAGGAAATTCCCACAGGCAGAATGAAACTTATTTCAGGCAAGGGCCATCTTATCCCGGCAGAATTCAACAAACTGTAAATACCTGTATTTACAAAATTGTAATACTTAAAAAAGAATAATGGTAACAGCGTTATAACTATATCGAGTACCAGTAATAATTTTCTGCTTTTCTCCGTCTTTGCCCTGGCCATTAAAAGAGTGAACGCATAAGTTACTAATGTGATGCCGGCAAGTAGAACAGCATAAACAGGTTTGAGATTTATGTAGAAATAATAACTGGCAAGCAGCAGGAACCAGCCCCGGTATTTTCCAGGCAGACAATAATAAACCAGTATTACCACAGGGAAAAAGATCAGAAACCCAAAGCTGGTAAAAGTCATGAGAAATAATTGGCTATTTAAGGGTCAATATTTTTAATTAAAATCAATTAGCCGACTTTGACTCAATTAGCTTGATCAGGGCTCCTACATTCTTAAGCTTATTTATTTCTCTCAATGAAAACTTGATCGAAAAAGCGTCCTCTACCTGGGCGATCATAAGCATATGCGATAATGAATCCCACGCCCCTATATCATTCGCTGTCAATTGATCATTCAGCACGATCGCCTCATCGTCAAACACCTGCCTGAATATTGTTGTCAATTTTTCAATATGTGCTTCCATCTGCGTATTTGAAAAATATCAGTTTTAAAATTCTAAGAATAAGATTTAGGAAATGCCGGGCTTTGTAGACTAAGGGTAATCATGCTATTATGTATAACAACTGCAATTATTGAGCCAGCAGAAGTAAAAACAGTTCGAAGATAGGCATTCTGCTGAATTCGCTTATACCTGCCCCATTTTCTCTTTTAATTTTCGCTTATCAACCTTGCCATTGGAATTCAATGGAAACTCTTTTTCAATGGCTATTTTTGTCGGGACCATGTATGGAGGAACCTTGTTTCTCAAATGATCAGTTAAAGCCGAAATATCGACCTCTTTCCCCTCAACAAAAATGGCGAGCTCAGTATTTCCAATAGAATTGGTAAACGTGAGCACTACAGCATTGTTTCCTTTCAAATACTCCCGGGCATGATGTTCAATTTCTCCGAGTTCGACACGGTATCCCTGGATCTTCGCCTGGGAGTCAAGCCTTCCATAAAGCATGAGGTTGTCGTCATTATCAATATAACACAGATCGCCTGTGTGATAAAACCTTTCTGTTAAGGCATTCCACTCTTTTTCAAAAAAAGCCTGGGCATTTTTCTCAGGACTATTCCAATAACCCGGAGAAACCTGCTCACCACAAATGCATAATTCTCCTTTCTCTCCTTTTGGCAAAACATTGCAATTCTCGTCAACAACGATCGCTTTTACATTTTTCATTGGTTTCCCAATTGACAGCATCCCGTAAAGGCTTTTGATCTCGCCTCCCCGGTCAATCTCATAGTATGTACAATAAATGGTCGTTTCCGTAGGTCCATAGAAATTAAACAACTGGGCATTGGGAACACATTTTTGCCATTGGTGAACCAGGTCAACGGGCGAAGCTTCTCCTGTAAGAATGCAATATTTAAGCACGGGCAGATTGATTTCACCGAAATATGGTTTCAGATACCGGAGCATCGACGGAGCCACTGCTCCAAAGGTTAACTGGTGATCTTCCAATAAACCAAAAACATAGCTATATTTTATCTGGTCGTGTGGAATTGTATACACACAAGCCCCCCTTGTCAAAGGTGCTATGAAGCATTGTACAGAAACATCAAAAGTCAAATCAAAGCACTGCAAGCATCTATCATCTTCCGTGATCGTAATTCCACTATCCCAAAAAGAATCCATAAACGCTCCCACATTTTTCCTGCTCAACGTAACCCCTTTGGGAGTTCCTGTGCTACCTGAAGTAAATAGTACATATGCAAGATCATCATCACCGGAGTCAACGTCATTGGTCAAAAGATCTTTTTTATATGCTAAAGCAGACGTTTTGATGACATTGTTTTTTAGAAATCTTGTTGTTTCACCTGAATCCAATACTGTATTTATATTTATCTGTTTGATTATTTCCTCGCACCTGTCTAAAGGTTGGTTTGGATGCAGCGGTACGTATGCTTTTCCTTCAAGCCATAAAGCAAAAATCGAGGCGTAAGTTTCAATATCATCATTTGCCACCAAACCAATATGACGCTCATCACGGGAAAGATCTTTGATCACAGGCCTGATCCGGGAAATGCATTGACCAAACTGTGAGTAGGTACAAAAGGTTTCACTGATGCAAAAAGCATTTTTGCCAGGGAACCGGTCGATCATTGAAAGTATGGGACCAATGACCGTGTTTTGAAATGAACTGTCGTGTTTAATATTATTTAAAATTTTAAGTAATTAAACCAGAAAATATGGTGCCTTAATTTACAAATTGATCTCTAAGATGTTTTTTCTTGAAGTTTGATGGATTTTCCCCGATGAATTTTTTAAACGTTTTATTGAAGTAAGAGATATTTCCAAAGCCACTTTCATAACAAGCCTCGGTAACCGTCATATCCTGTAAAAGGAACTTTTTTGATTGATTGATGCGGTATTGATTCAAAAAATCAGTAAAGGTATAATGAGTTGATCTTTTAAAATACCTGCAGAATGCTGCTGTTGTAAGATGACACAATTCAGCCACTTCATTCACGTCAACATTTTTTTGATAGTGTGTCTCTATAAAATGATAGACCTTATGTAATCGTTGTTGCTCTTTCAGCATTGAGGCACTGGCGATCGGCTGAGCTTTTAGCAATTCTGCTTCATTGCTTTCTGCCAGTAAATAGAAAACCTGCAGCAGCAAAACAAGTTGATCAAAATGATGTAAGGAATACAACTTCTTAAGCTTCTCCCCTGCCACCCGTTTTGTTTCTCCATAAAATGCCAGGCCGTGTCTTGCTCTTTCAAACAGATCCTTTATAGTAACCATTTCGGGAAGTGAAAGGAAATCCTTACCCAGGAAATCTTCTTGCATTTGAACCACCACAGTTTCCACTGTTGCTTTTACGCCGTAATCAAAATTCAGGTGAGGTATGTTGGGCCCGATAAGCGCAAGATCGCTGCCGCTATACTTTGATATATGATCACCAATATGACGAAAACCATGATCGGCCTCTACATACACAATTTCAAACTCGGGATGAAAATGCCAGTAAAATAATTCATTCAGATTAGGAGTGAGCAAAATTCTAAAAGAACTGTTCTCATCGGTTGATATTGCCTCACGTTGAGCTTTCATTTGCTCCTTATTTGCAAATTTTTCTCCAAAATAATGCAAATATATCAATACAGAACAAAAACATGCATTTAAAGATGTAGGTTATGGCCTTACCTCTGTGCTACATTTGATAAAGCAAAAACGAAAACAATGATTCATAGCAATGCTGAAGTTTATACGCAAACAGGTAAAAGAGAATTCGGGCTAAGACCAGACCAGAGGAGTCATCCAGGTAATAAAATTAATGCAGGCGTAAAGATCTGTAACCACCTGGCGCCTGGCGGCTGGTGTAGCAAAAAACATCAACGCTGTCCTCTATTGAATCTACTATTCATCAATCAATAATTTGCTTTATGGAACAAAAAACAATGGCCGCCACAATGGCTCCGACTATGATCCCGGAAAATGCGCACAAAGATATCCCCGGGAATCCATCCACTGCAAAAAGCAGTACAGTTAAACTAAATGACAGGAGCAATGGAAGATCACTCCGCGTATTGAGTGAATATGATTGGAATTTCTGGACAAACAATGGATACATCGTGATCCGCAATGCTGTGCCAAAGGAACAGGCATTAGCGACTGCAAATTTTTTATGGGAGTTTGAAGAAAAGGATCCAAACGATCCGCAGACCTGGTACACACAGCCACGGGCTGAAATGAAAATGAAGGAACTCAC
>Ga0157374_10002794_pt1 | contig 14663 bp, 3 predicted proteins | sample M25metaG_FD_115308 | JGI IMG/M metagenome (GOLD analysis project Ga0157374, IMG submission 115308) | Miscanthus rhizosphere microbial communities from Kellogg Biological Station, Michigan, USA - M2-5 metaG | ecosystem: Host-associated > Plants > Roots > Rhizosphere > Soil | place: USA: Michigan...
GCTGACGACCTCCGCAAGACCGGCGGGCAGACGCGCACCAACTTCATCAACGAGACCACCGGCGCGCCGATGGGGAAGACCGAGACGGGCGACACCTTCGAGCAACTGTTTGACCGTCAGGGCAAGCAGCTTCTCGAGCACCGGTACGGCGAGTTCGAGCTGGTGACGGGCGCGGGAGGCGGCTCCAGCCGTACTACCCCGCTTGACCTGCGCACCACCACGCACGGCGGCGAGCTGAAGACGATGTCTTCAAAGTCGAAGAACTTGAAGACCGCCATCAAGGCCGACGAGGTGCAGCGGAAACTTGAGGCGGTCGGCTCAGAGAAGCTGAAGCCGCTGCTCCTCGTGCAGGTTGTCGACCAGGACAACCACCGCATCGAGCTGTACGGAATGGAGACCTTTGGGTCCAAGGCTGTCTCCAAGATGGAGCACTTCGGCGGGTACGACTACAGCCCTGAAGACTTCAGGGCTGCCCAGGCCGCGGCGGGCCACGACGAGAAGGCCGTTGCCCGGGCCTTCCAGGCGATGACCCCCGAGCAGAAGCAGGAGCACGTCCGACTCGTCCAGCAGGGGCTCGCTCCCCGTGAGGCTGCGCGGCAGGCGCTTGCTCCCAGCGTTCAGACCGGCAACAGCGCGCTCCCTCCCGGCCCGCAGCCCTTGAAGAAGGGCCAGCAGATCACCTGGACCGCACCCAACATGCGCGACGAGGGGGCGCCACCCGTCACCGCTCGTGGCACGTTCATGGGCACCAACCCGGAGACGGGCAAGGCACACGTCAAGACGTCCGACGGGCGCAGGCTCGCGCTTGACCCCGAGCGGATCCACCAGCTCCAGGAACCTCACCCCGCGGCGGCGCCCGCGCCCGACGCGGAGGAGGGTCTGTCCCAGCCGGTCTCCGTACCTGACAACCTGATCACCCCCTCCGACCGCATCTGGACAAAGCAGGAGCTTGACGCGATCCCGATGACCGAGCCGGAGCGCTTGAACTTCGACGAGCGTGAGGCCGTCAGCGAGTACCGCCTGCCGGACAACGCGGTCGCGATCAACGAGGCGCTCAGGGCTGGTACCCCGCTCTCGGAGATCACCGACGAGTGGTCTGAGCCCGACGAGCAGCCGTACCAGGACATCCACGACCAGCTGCTCAGTATCGCCGAGAGGTCTACCCTCTCGGCGCCGCTGGTCAGCTACCGCGGCATGAACCTCGACGAGCTCCCCGAGCCGGGTCAGACTATCTCCCAGAAGGGCTGGTCCTCGGCGACCGTTAACCAGGAGTTCGCACGCGGCATCTCTAACGTCGGGCCGGGGGAAGGCCGGGCCGGCACCGGCACTCCCGTCCTCATGGAGATCAACGCGCCCGAGGGCACCCACGTCATCAACACCCACGCCGAGGACACGGGTGAGCTGATCTTCCCTCCCGACACACCCTTCCGGATCGACTCCGTCACCACGGACCCTGACGGGCTCGTCCACGTCAAGGCGAGCATCCCGTCACAGGCGCAGACGACGGAGCCTGCGGCTCCGTCGGCCCCGGCTCAGCCGGGGCCCGGCACCAGCGAGGACCCCCTCGCCGGCGTCACCAACATCCCACGCACCAATCCGTACCGGCAGGCCGACTCCTGGCTGGACACGATCGCCGACAGCCTCAGTGAGCGTGACTACGACGCGATCGCTCAGGCGATCGACAAGGTCGACAGCCTGTGGCGTCGCGTCCGCCGGGACAACCTCACCCCAGAACAGTACCGCTCTGGATTGGTTAGTATCATCACGGACCTCCGGCGACTCATTCCTGAGTCCTCGCCGTCAGCTCCATACGTCGACAGGTTGGTTGAGTATGCTCGAGGATAGTGAGGTCACGGCCGCCGCCGTCGCCCCCGACGAGCCGGGTGACCTCCTGGACACGGACGAGGCACTCCAGACTCCCCCTGACGACCAGCAGCCCGACAACTCCGGCGGCGTCATGGTCGCCCTCAAGGTCCCGAACGGTGACCAGTACGCGGTTCCGGACGGCACCGACCCTGAGGACCTGCACGTCACGCTCACCTACCTGGGTAAGAGCAACGAGCTCTCCCCCGAGCAGAAGCAGGCTGTCCTCACCTCAGCCCACCAGGCGGCCCAGCGCTTCGGCCGCCCGCCGCAGGCGCTCTTCCCGTACGACTACGGGACCTTCGACGCCGACGGACCGGACGGCAAGCCGTTCGTCCTGCACCCGTACGGCCAGGACCTCGACGAGCTGTACGGCCACGTCTGCAACGCGCTGAAGGAGAACGGTCTCGGCGACAAGGTCGCGGCCGACTACGACTTCAACCCGCACGTCACCTTGAAGTACCTCCAGGGTGACGAGCAGGCTCCGCACTCGGACTACACCCCGCCCAACATGGACGAGGTGAACTTCCCGCACATGCGGGTGAGCATCGGCGACGACGAGCACCTCATCCCACTCACCCCGCAGGACTACCGGCCGGTCCGCCCACAGCAGATCCTCGCCAGCGTCGAGGAGCGGCTGCGCAACCTGGTTGGCGACTACAACCTGAGCGCAGCCCGAGGCACGAGGGCTTCACTGCCGATGCTCAAGGCCGTTTACTCCCGCGAGTTCCAGGACTCCAAGCCCAGCTCCTCGCAGACCCTCACCGCCTCGGCCTTCGCTCGCTGTGAGCGTTTCCTCAAGGACCTCTCCTCACGGCGCCCCACCTCTCCTGACGTCGATCTCTACCCACCTCCGGCAACCACTACTAAGTTTGACCTGGCTCTCAGCTCCACCGACAACCTCGGCAGCGACCTCGTCAAGCGCCACCTCATGGACTCGGTCATCGCCGAGTCACCCACCTACCGGGTGTTCTCACTCTCCCGTGCCCTCGCGGCGGCCGCCACCTCACCCAACCCGTCCGTCCAGCTCGAGCTGACCGAGAGCCTCCGGACTCTCCTCGCGGACGGCAACTCATCCGCAGCCCGGTCCCTCCGGGCCAAGCTGCAGCTGAGGGATCGCTACGGCCGCTGGATCGAGATGGGCCGGGGGATCCGGTTCAAGGTGCACCTCCCTGGCGAGCCAGGGAGCGGCACCTGGTACCACGGCATCGTCGAGGGCACCGACGTGCCGAACGGCAACGTCAGTGTCCGGCTCGACGACGGCCGCCTCGTCCAGGTCCCGGCCAACAAGCTCGAGCAGCCCGCAGCCATCCTCGGCCTCCGTGGCCAGCGGATGAACGAGACCCCGGCCAGTCAGCTCGACCCCAACGCACCCACGATCGCCCGGTTGCACGAGGTGCCGGCTCCTGAGAATGCCCAGGAGCCGGTACGCCCGGACGCTATCCGTAACGTGCTCGAGGGTCTCCAGCAGCGGGTCCACGACGACATCCGCGACGCGCGCCCGACCGAGAAGGACCCGATCGAGCGCATGATGCGCGCGGTCGGCGAGGCGACCCGCGACCTCCAGAACCCCGACACGGCGGCCCTTGAGAGCGCGATCACCTGGATCGACCACTTCATGCGCGACAACCCGAGCATGAGCCGGTCCAACCGCGAGACGCTCCAACGCGCACAGGACACCTTTCGAGATCTAGTACCAGTCCTCCAGGGGTACGAGCACGACGACGCGCAGTTCCAGCCGCAGCATCACGTGCAGCGCGAGCAGGCGGACCGGCCGCGCCCGTTCCGCAAGTTCCGCAACGGGCGTGCCCAGGACGACGCGCAGGTGCCCGCCGCGGCCCGGGAGATCCCACCCAACGGTGAGGAGATCCACGTCGCTGGTCTCCAGCGACCTGACTACGTCGTCCCGCGGCGCGGCAACGAGCCCGCCTCGGCTCTCCCTGAGGACGTCAGGGACTACCTCGCCGGGGACTACGGCGTCCGCATGGCCTTCAGGCCGGGAGCGGACGGGCGCCCTGACCCGAACCACGTCGACCTGTACGGCGACAAGGCCCACGTCCAGGCGGCACTTCGTGACGTCTGGGGTCTCGAGCGCGCCGAGGACGGCAGCCTGCACCCGGTGCCCGACACCAGCGAGCCAGACGACGCGGACTCGGGCCCGCTTGCATCCGCCCAGGCTGCCGCGCACAGGATGCGCGACCTGGGGCTCACCGAGGCCGCTGACCGACTCGACAACGTGATCAGCGAGCGCGGTGACAACCCGACACCTGAGGGCTGGCGCGAGCTGAGTGACGAGCTGGACGGCGCCGGCCAGTTCCTCGACCTGATCATGCCCGCGGTCAGCCCAGAGCTCCAGGACCAGCTCCGCGACCTTCGTGACCAGCTCGACGAGGCAGCCGGGAACGCCTGGCAGCAGGTCTACCCCAACCAGCCCCGTCCCGAGGCGCGCGGTCAGGCTCCCGCCACTCCCAACGTGCCGAGCACGGACGAGCACGCGGTCCACCGCGCGATCCACGACCAGCTCAACGCGGCGCTCGACGCGCTCGGCGACATGGAGGACGCGAACGTCCCCATCGACGACGAGAACGTCCGCGACATGATCAACGGTGTCCTCGAGTCCGACCAGGACGGGCACTACTCGCGCGACGAGCTGAGGAGCGCGTTCGACGACGTCATGAACGAGATCCACGTGGGGTTCCAGGACCGGGGCATCATCCCGGAGAACGACCTGAACTCCGCGCAGGAGGACGCCTACAACAACTTCCGTCGTGCGATCAACTTCGCGCACGGCATCGCGGGCGGGGAGATCAAGGTCCCCGGTGCCGAGGAGGACCAGGGTCAGGCCGACGACTCCCAGGACGACCCGCAGTCCAAGGACCAGTTCGGTGCGGACGTCCCGGCTGGCTTCGACTTCGACCAGGTCATCATGAACAACGGAACAGCCGTCCAGCTCTACAACCACACCACCAGCGACGGCCGCGAGTGGCAGGTCGGCGTCCGACCCAACCGTCTCGGTGGCGCGCCCATGTATGTCGTCCGCCAGGGCTCCACCGCGAACGGCCAGCGTCGCTGGTCGATCATGAACAACCAGGACAACTGGGACGACGTCAGCTCCTACTTCAACAGGGTCGAGGGCAACATCGACCAGCAGGCTCAGTTCGAGGCGAACCGGGCCCGCGCCGAGCGTGAGCGTGCCGACGAGGACGCGCGGATCCAGGCTGACCACGCGGCGCGCGTTGCCGAGAACGTCGACGACGCGGGCAACCCACTCCCCGATGGTTGGACCCGTCACCTTGACGAGGCGAACGACGCCTACTACCAGGACGGCAACGGCAACCTGGTCTACCAGCTCGCCGACAACCTGGTTTTGTATGGGTCGACACCCGACGGGCGTCGGGTGAACCTGGGTCAGTTCGACAACTGGCAGTCCGCGCTTGAGCGGATCCAGACCCACAACCGTGAGCAGCAGATCACCCAGCGTGAGAACCTGATCAACGCGCTCGACCGGAGCAACATCAACCTCTCTGACGACGAGAAGCAGGCTATCCGCGACGCAAGAAGCATCATCGAGGTCCGCGGTGTCCTGAGTGGGAACGGCGACTACGCGGCGATGCGCCGCGCCTCGGCTGACGCACAGCAGGCTGACCGGATGCAGCCTCGCGAGCGTGAGGCGTACCAGCGTGACCGCAACGTCCAGGCCTTGATCCGGAAGATCGGCAACCTGCCGCCGCGCCCGACCCCGCAGACGCCGGCTGAGAACGCGAACAACGACGAGCTGGGCCGCCCGCTCCCGACCGGCTGGCAGCGCCTGACCGGCGAGGAGCTCTCCGGCGAGCCCATGTACCAGGGCCCCGATGGCGCGAGTGCGTACGTCGACCGGACCCGCAACGGTGACCCGATCACTCTCGCCTACAACAACGCGAACGGCGCGCCCGTCCAGGTCACCGGTCTCGGCGACTGGGACGAGGTCCAGCAGGTTCTCGAGGACGCGCGGCAGGGACGGCAGAGCCCGAACGAGCAGCCTCTCCCCGACGTACCTGAGCAGAATGCTGACCTACACGCTGAGGACGACCGGACCGGCTTCCGCAACAGCCTCTACGAGAACCTGCTCCGGATCGGTGTCAGTCCCGATACGGCCAACCGGATCTTCGGTATGCGCAGTGGAAACGACGTGCGTGACTACGTCTCCAACATTCCCGAGGTACGCGAGCTGCTCTCCGGTGTTGCCGGCCAGGACGAGGACTCGGTCAACCCAGTCGACCTGCGCAACGCTCGCCTCCTTGAGGGTGGGATCGCACGCGTCCATGACCTGGCACCGCCGGCCCCTGACCTGACACCAGGTGACGAGCCAGACGCGAACCCCGAGGCACAGCTCGAGTCGTTCCTCGACCGCGTCGGCATCCCCGAGAACGAGCGCCGAGAGATCCTCGACGACCCGTCCGCGGCGATCGACCTGATCGAGGGGAACGAGCGCATCCGCCAGATGCGGACCCGCGCAACGGCTGGCGACGAGCAGTCCCGCAGGAACGTCGCTGAACTGGACGCACTTGAAGCTGCCCTCCAGGAGGCAACCGCCCCTGGTGATGACCTGCACACACCCGGGGTTCCCGAGGGCGACCCCGGCAACCCGAACGACGTTGAGGACGCCGGGGCACCGCCGCAGGTTCCTGCCGCTGAGCCGGTTCGCCAGGGTGCGCCTCCCGGCTACGAGAACCGCTACCACCCTGACGGCGTGATTCGTGACCGCTACGGCCGCGAGCTGAAGCGTGGTAGCCGGGTCATCTCGCGCCGCGACGGTGCGAACGTGATCGGCGAGGTCATCGCCGTCCAGCAGCAGCCTCCCTACGCTCGGATCCTCTGGCCGGACGGTCGCCGACAGGTGCGTGCAGCCGGCCGGCTCGAGGTCGTCGCGAACGACGCCGACGCGATCCCGCGCGACCGCGCAGGCGCGCCGATCAACCCCGCGGCTCCCGCAGCTCCCGCGAACCCCGCACCCGAGCCCGCGGTACAGCCGCAGGCCAGTGCGCTCGAGGCCGCGCAGAACATCGTCGGCCAGCACATCGCTGGTGCGGACCAGGGCTTCCCACTCCTCCAGCGGATCGCCGACGCGCGCGGCAACCTCGAGCGTGCGATCGGCTACATCAACTCGGGCAACCGTCAGAATGCTCGCGACCAGGTCAACCAGGCGATCACCGCGTACAACGACGGCATGGCAACCGCCGACTTCAGCCGCGCGCGTCAGGACTACCGCATCGACGTGCAGAACCGTCTCGCGGCCGCACGGCAGCTCCTTGAGAACCTCGACAACGAGGGGTTCCGTCTCCTCCCACCCAACGTCCAGAACATCATCGCCGAGCTCGGCGACCTGCACGACCAGCTGCCTCGCGCGGTCGGCCGGGGCATCACCGTTGCCCACCGCAACATCAAGTACGCGCTCGGTGACGCGCTCCCACTCATCCGCAACGGCAACCTCGCCGCGGCCGAGCAGCCGATGCGTCGTGCGATCTGGCTCGCGGGGCAAGCTAACAAGCCCGAGATCCAGCAGCAGCTCCAGCAGGCGTTCGACGACCTTCAGGCTCTGGGTGTCAGGCGGCCCGTCGAGCCGGACCGTGCCGCGCCGATCCCCGCGTTCGGTGACGCGCCCGAGCCCCGCGACTTCATCGCGAACCGCTTCGAGGGCGAGCGTGCACCTCAGGCCGCAAGCCCGAGCACCCCCGGTGTGATCGACGGTCGCGACGCGCGGCCTGACCTGCCGCACCCGGGAGCCGTCAACTCGAGTGCGAGGCAGGCCGACTACGCACAGTGGGGCCCGCGAGCCGCCGAGATCGCCCAGGCCGCGCGGGTCCGCCCGGGCCTCAACGCGATCATGACCGCTCCCGAGCAGGACGTTTCCCAGCTCCTCAGGGAGGCGTTCGGCGGGATCGACGGGGTCTCCTTCGGGCGCAGCGGCTACACCCTCTCGATCAGGGGAAGCCGCAGCAGCAACCACCTGAGTGTCTCCTTCACCATCCTAGACGCGAACGGAAGCCACGTCGGGCAAGGCTCCCGCAACTTCACAAACGACGGCGCGTCCTGGTCCGCGTACAACGCGGGCATGAGCCTTGAGCGGAGCGCGCAGTCTACCGGCTTCGCGAACGCTCTCAACAGGTACTTCGAGAACTGGTACATCGCCAACGGCTTCTCCCAGGTCACCGTCTCCGCGAGCGGTGGCGGCTCGTCGACCGGCGGCTTCGCCTGGGCGATGAACGGCTTCGGCTGGGGTGGCGTCCCCGTCACGGGCGCGAGGAACGCGCTCGCACAGCTCAAGCGGATGACCACCGCCGGCACCCCCGAGGACGCGGTCGTCCGGCAGATGGAGGCCCGGCTCGCCGAGGCGCGTCGGACCAGCAACGACGACCTGCTTCCGACGCCGATGGAGCTGGCGCTCGTCGGCTGGGCACCCGGGAAGACCGACTGGGTCGGCAAGCAGTCCATGAGCAACCACTCCTGGTCCGGCAAGAAGACGCTCACCCCGACGAGCGTCAACTGGCAGCAGCGCCAGAACTACGAGATCGCGAAGCAGGCCGCCGACCGCGTCGCGAACCGTGACAACCAGTTCAACGTCAACCGGACGTTCGCCAACTCGATCGCCGACATGTCGGCCCCCGGCCTCCGCGAGGCCGGGATCACACCCGTCGAGGCCGAGAACGTCGCGGGCCTCATGAAGTCTACCAACCCCACGGCTGCCTCGCTGCCGTTCACGACCAAGCGGAAGTTCTTCCGTTGGGCGAACACCCAGGCCGCCGCCGGCAACTGGAACTCCGACATCGAGAGCGTCGTGCAGACGCTCCAGCGTGAGCTCCTGGCAGACTACCCCGGCGAGGACAACCTCGGCGTCGGCGCGGAGCTGCGCAGGTTCAACGTAGACCAGCTCATGGCGAACAACGTCCCCGGCTGGTCGGTCCAGACGCTCGGCCAGGGCGACTCCGGGATCAACGTGACCTTCCGTGTGACCCATGACGGAAGCGGCCAGGTGTATTACGTCAAGCACGACACCGGCTTCATGGACCCACGAATCCAGCAGGCACTCAGCTACCCCAACCCGGCTCGTACCACGGGAGCTGAGGCTGAGGCTGACATGAACGCGTTCCTCCGCGCGGCCAACTGGCCAGGCATCGACGTGGCCCAGTCACACCACCTTGAGGACACCGAGGACGGGCTGGACTCGAACGTCGACAACGCGGTCGTCCAGCACTTCGTCGGTGACAACATGGACCTGGTCCGGCGCCCGCAGGCTCCCGGGCAGATGGGTGAGGGCATCGCGGCGAACAACCTCGACAACCTCGCCGTCCACGACCAGCTCCTCAGGATGCTGCTCCTGGACGGGATCAGCGGGAACGTCGACCGACACCGCATGAACTTCCTCATGGGTCAGGACACCGGGAGCAAGTGGTGGCTCTTCCCGATCGACCACGGACTCGTGCAGGCACCGGTTGACGGGTACGACCGGACTGACCCGTTCGCCCTCATCAGCAAGACGCTCAACGAGGACCACAGGACCGAGTTCTACGCGGACGTGCTGCGTGACTACGCGAACCGTCACACCGCGGACGGTCTGTCCTCGATCATCCAGGGGATCCTGAACGACTACCGAGCCGCAGCCAACGGTGACCCTGGCCAGTACAGAAGTGGTGACTTCGCTGGTAAGATGACCGAGAACATCGAGCTCATCGAGGCTCGGATGGAGGAGCTCATCAGGCTCCTCCAGAGCAGAGGATGAGGAAATGACGGGACTGCTCAGCTACGCGATCGACGTCGACTCCAACGTGCCGTTGTTCGCGGTCGCCGCGGACGACACCCAGGCGAAGTACGTCTGGCCGGCACTGGAGGAGCCGTTCTTCGACGACAGCCGGATCCAGGAGCTCGCGGACCTCTTCCACCAGACACCGACGGACGCCGCTACCTGGACGCAGATCGCGATGACGAACCTCGGGGCGCTCGTCCAGGTCACGACACCCGTCACCGTCGAGGACATCCAGACCGCGGTCGCCGAGGCACGGGTGAACCTGAACCAGGGTCGCGCCAACATCGGCGTCGGCACCACCGACTCGCCGGTTCTCTCCCGCACCCGTGAGGCGTTCGACCAGACCTCGGCCGACTACCCCGGCTTCGCCGAGGAGGACAGCGAGGAGGTCGACCCCGACGCAATGACCAACTTCGTCCTCCAGATGCTCGGTGGCGTCGAGGCGGACGGACCCAACGCCTGGATCCTCGAGGCCGCCCAGAACCCCAACCCCGACGCTCCTGCACCTGACTTCGTTCGCTTCCCTGGAGTGGACTACGGTGCGGTGTACCCTGAAGCCACCGTGGAAGACGAGCCTGACGAGGAGACCGAAGAGTGAAGACACTCCTCTACGGCTGCACCGACTCTGAGGCACTTGTCTACGTCGGAAGCCAGAAGGTCGTCGTCAACACGTTCGACCTGAGCACGACCATCGTCGACGAGGACGCTGAGCTCCTGGAGTTCGCGGTCGACTGGCGCGCACCCAAGCCTGAGGACCCCGTCCGGACCTGGGAGGAGATCGCCAGCAACTCCCTGAGCCAGACCGTCAAGGACGGGGAGGACGTCACCGTTCTCTCGGCCTCCGCAAATGTCAGCCGGGCGTATTCCGTTCCCGCGCGAGTCCGTGCAACCGCGGCGGGTGTCTCCCACGACGCCCGGCTGACCCCTACCGCAGCCTGGGTGCGTGACCTGCTTGCGTCCCGCAAGCAGGTCAGCCTCCAGAACATCGCGTACATGGAGAGGTTCTTCAACGCGCACGTCTCGTCAGAGGTTCCCGACGAGACGTGGCACGCCTGGGGTGGCAACCACGGTAGGACCTGGGTGCGCAGCACCATGGCGAAGATCGACACGTTGACGGCCTCTATCCCCGAGGCCGTCAACCTCTCGGCGTTCTCCGACTCAGCCGACGACGCCCACACGTTCTTCGGTGAGCGCACGGAGTTCAACGTCGCCGAAATCCAGGCCCTCTACATGATGACCCCGGCCGGGACGTTCCTGGCCTGGGCGGACGGCGACTGGATCAACTGCGACTCACCCTCGGACGACCGGCTCATCCAGCTCGACGACGAGACGGCGATCTACGTCGCGGGCGCCCTGTTCGACGCGCCTGAGACGAACGTCGACCTCAGGACCCTGGACCCGAGCGAGTGGGACCTCGCGGCTGAGGGGTACGACGGCACCGACTGGGAGATGGTCGACCTCGTCGCGGCTGCTCCCGCGCCGAACTCGACCCCCGGCCAGTACACTCCGCAGGAGCGCAGCAAGAACGCGTCCTCACAGCTGCGTGACGCGAACGGCAGGTTCGCGAAGGTCGGGGACACGGGCACGATGTCCTCGGGTGTCGGAGCGACGATCGAGCGCGTGGACGCCTCGACCAACAACCTGCTCGTCCGCGACGCGAACGGCAACCGCTACCTCGTTCCCGCCGGCAGCTTCAAGGTCGGCGGCGCCGCGACGACGGAGCCGCCGAAGCCGTCGGGCCAGCCGGATCCAGTGACGGGCACCCCCGGGTCACAGCTGCCACCTCTGGACCTGGACGAGATCCTCGCCGAGCCCCGCAGCACGGAGACGACACCCAAGGCGTGGCTGAAGAAGCTCCTTCAGCCGATGGGTCCGAAGCAGCTCAAGGACGTCGTCGACAACTACTCGCAGTTCATCCACGACGAGCGCCAGAAGCGCGGCCGGGACTTCACCCCTGAGGGAGGGTTCGTCAAGAAGGGCGGACCCAGCCACCAGCGCCAGGAGAAGATCGAGGACCACCTCCGCAAGAGCATCCACGAGCACGAGCGCCGTGCCCGTCGGCTCAACGAGGAGCTGAACCATGGTGTCGACGGTGTCACGGCCGCGGGACCCGCGCCCGCGCAAGCCGCCGGTGAGCTGCTCCCTGACGGCGACCCTGGTGCTGAGACCCGGCCCAACCCCGACGAGTCCGACATCCCGGCGATCCACCTGGCGATCGTTGACAAGGACGACCCGAGAGCGGTGACGGACCTGGCCGCTCTCGTGCCAGCCGCCAACACCGGCAACCAGCCCACCCTGTACCGCAGGGTCGCTGGCGACTGGGTTGAGGACGTGAAGCTCCTCGCCGAGATTCGTTCACCTACGCCTCCCGCCGTCGTCCAGCTCACGGACGCCGACTACAAGGACGTGCTGGAGCAGGTCGACTCGAATCTGCCGGACGACTCCAAGCAGAGCACGGATCCGAGCCCGCTGCCGACCGTCAGCCAACCAACCCCGACGGCCCCTCCCGCGAATGCACCTCCCGCGGCAGCGGCTGCCTCGAACGACGAGGTCGAGTACGTAGCGGTGTGGGACAACCGGGGTCTCCCGGTTCACCTCGTCGCGGCGTTCACGGCGGCCGGGGAGGGCGGCCTGGACCGTAACCGCGGTGGCGCTGAGAAGCTGCGCCGCTACTGGCTCTACGGTCCAGGCGCGCTGAAGATCCGCTGGAACACCCCCGGCGACTGGACACGCTGTGTCCGTCACCTGGAGAAGTACCTGGGTGCACGCGCGAAGGGGTACTGCCAGCTTCGTCACCATGAGGCCACGGGCATGTGGACCGGTGACAAGGCGAACAGAATGGGACTCAGCTACACGCCTGGAGGCGAGCAGCTGTACACTACCGATCTCATCAGATGTCAAGATGATATCGTCATGACCGCCGCGGCAAGGGCTCGGCGGGAGCTAGCGATTGCACAGGTGAAGGGAACCATGAACACTCCTGACGGACCGGCACTCCTTGGCCGCGAAGACGCTGAAAAGGCGGGTGGGGGCAAGCAGTTCGAGATCCCACTCGTCATCCCCGAGGGCATTGAGTCAGGCGACGGGCGGACGTTCGCCCAGGGCGCACTCACGATGCGTGACCTCCCCCTCCCGCTCATGTGGCAGTTCCAGACCGGCGACGGTCACGATGGTTCCGTGCTCGTCGGTCGGATCGACAACGTCGAGCGCACCGACCAGGGCCTGGGCAACGCCACCGGCGTCTTCGACACGGGGCCCTACGGCAAGGAGGCACAGCGGCTCGTCGAGAACGGGATGCTTCGCTGGGTGTCTGCCGACCTGGACCAGTTCGAGGCCGAGCAGCCGAAGATCTCGATCAGCGAGGACGACGACGAGGCCGCGGACGGCCCGCCGAAGCTGGGCGCGGAGAAGATGAGCATCACCAAGGGTCGGCTGATGGGCATCACGCTCGTGCCGAAGCCCGCGTTCCAGGAGGCACTCATCGCGCTCGCACAGGACGATGAGGAGATCCCAGTGGACGACGGCACCTACGTGGGCGAGCCCAGCGTAGGTGAAGCTGAGCAGATCGTCGCCTCCGCGGGGATCGCCGAGGCGATCCCCGTCGAGCCCCCGAGCGTCTGGTTCGAGCGTCCGATCCTCAACGGCGTCACCCCGGTCACCGTCACCGACGAGGGCCAGGTCTTCGGACACGTCGCGACGTGGGACATGGACCACATCGGGCTGCCCCGCGCGACGCGGGCACCTCGCAGCTCCAGCAACTACGCGTACTTCCACACCGGCGCGCTTCGCTGCGAGGACGGTCAGGACGTCCACGTCGGTCAGCTCACGCTCGCCGGTGGGCACGCCGATATGCTCGCTGACGCGAGTGCCGCAGTTCGCCACTACGACGACACCGGCTCGGCGATCGCGGATGTCCACCTCGGTGAGGACTCCTACGGCATCTGGGCCGCCGGGGCCCTCCGCCCAGGCACCAGCCCTGAGCAGATTCGCGCGCTGCGTGCGTCGGCTCCCTCGGGCGACTGGCGCCGGATCAACGGTCGCCTCGAGCTGGTCGCGATCTGCCAGGTGAACGTGCCCGGCTTCCCCGTCCCACGTGCCCAGGTCGCGTCCGGCGCGGTCTGCTCGCTGGTCGCCGCTGGCACTGCCGTACTGTCGCGACTCCGTGTTGCGCCGATGGACGAGCTGGACATGCGGGTCGCGGACCTGGAGAAGCGCGAAACCGAGCGCGCAGCACTGCGCGCGGCTGCAGTGCGCGAGCGCATGGCTCCCGCGATGGTGGCGGCAGCCGTCCGACGAGCAGAACTGGAGAGTCTCGCGGCCGCCGCACGCACCCGCGTCTACAAGGTACTGGACATCGACGGCTACCTCACCGAGTTCAAGGACTTCTCCGAGGACAAGCGGAAGTCGCTGGCGAAGGACAAGAAGGCTCTCCCTGACGGGTCGTTCCCGATCGAGAACACCGCGGACCTCCGCAGGGCGGTGCACGCGTACGGACGAGCGGCCGAGGACAAGAAGGCCCGCGTTCGTCGTCACATCACGCGCCGTGCGCGTGATCTCAAGAAGCCCGACATGGTCCCGAACGACTGGAGCGAGAACGCGCTCAATGACCTGGCCCTCTCCAAGATGGACGCGCAGGAGGTGATCACGGCGAGTCTCGCCGCGAGCGCCAACGAGATTCGTGAGCGTCTTGGACTGCCCCCGAAGGAGCAGGGCGATGGCGAAGCTGAAGCAGCCGGATAGTCCCGCTGAGCGTGAACGGCAGAAGCAACTAGTCCGGGATCAGCTCGAGCAGGAGATCGCCCGGCAGGAGGCTGATCGGGCTCGGTACAACCCGCGAACGCAGCCGCGAACGGGCAACGGACGCTTCCAACGTATTCTCGCAAGGCTCAAGGCAACCATCGGTGACACTGAACTTGAGCAGATCACGACGGAGATCAACAAGGCTGCTGAGGCGAACGAAGCCGGGAGCTACCAGAAGTCGACGCAGGCTGCGCAACGTGTGATGACGTTGATCAAC
>Ga0157374_10002795_pt1 | contig 14660 bp, 10 predicted proteins | sample M25metaG_FD_115308 | JGI IMG/M metagenome (GOLD analysis project Ga0157374, IMG submission 115308) | Miscanthus rhizosphere microbial communities from Kellogg Biological Station, Michigan, USA - M2-5 metaG | ecosystem: Host-associated > Plants > Roots > Rhizosphere > Soil | place: USA: Michigan...
CACGATCTTGCCGGGCACTGCCTGCAGCACGGCGCTCTCGGCATTGACGTTCCACGACCCGCTCAATCCCCAATGATTTAAAGAGAGTTTCCCGGGCGCACTGAAAATCTGAATTGAATCTTTGTGCACCTTTTCGGGCGAGGCGAAATTCTGGGCCTGGCGATAGCCGATATAGGTTTCGGGAGATCGCTCATCCGCCCAATCGGGAGCGGCCTCGATACCAACACCGGATACGCTGGTCGTGCCGGAAGCTAGGCCCGTCGCCCCGTTCTCCTTCAGGAGTTCCTGGATGACGCGCTCGATTTCGCCATAATCGCCTTCTCCGAAGTGGTGGTACCGAATTCGCCCTTTCGCGTCGACGAGATACTGGGCGGGCCACGCTTGATTGCTAAACGATTGCCAGATCCTATACTTGCTGTCGATGGCGACCGGAAAAACAACGTTCAAATCGCGCACGGCATTTTCCACGTTCATCGGTTCGCGCTCGAACGAAAACTCCGGCGTGTGGACGCCGATCACTACAAAGCCTGCATCGTGATATTTCGACGCCCAGTTCTTCACATAGGGCAAGGGCCGCAGAGAGTTAATGCAGGTGTAAGTCCAGAAATTGACCAACACAACCTTTCCCCGAAGCGACTTACTGCTCAATGGAGTGGAGTTGAGCCAGCCGATGGCACCGTCCAAGTTAGGCATGGCACCTTCGTCGCCGAGCGCAAAGTAAAATTCGCGCGATACGGTCGCGCCAGCAGCTAGTTTTCGCGGGTGGAATGCACCGACTAAACCATCTTCCGCGTGGGCAGTATTCATGATGTGAAGCCTCGTGAGTACATTGGCGTTGGAACACAAGGCAAGTGCTACAAATCCAACGATGCCGGCCACGCCAAGTGCCCGACTCACCGAATCTGCAGTAAATAAATGTCGCCTCATAGTCGTGACCTCCACTTCTGTGCCTGTTAAGGTCGACCCAAGGTGTCGACATCAACGATGGCCTTGGCAAAGGCTTCTGGCGCCTCCTGCGGCAAATTGTGCCCTATGCCGCCGTTAATAGTCCGGTGCGCGTATTTGCCTGAGAATTTCTTAGCATAGGAGCCAGGGTCGGGATGTGGTGCCCCATTGGCATCCCCTTCGAGGGTGATGGCAGGCACGGTTATGGCTGGGCTTTCGGCAAGTCGCTTATCCAGTTCGTCATATTTCGTCTCGCCTTCCGCCAAACCAAGCCGCCAGCGGTAATTGTGGATCACGATGGCGACGTGATCCGGATTGTCGAAGGACGCTGCGCTGCGATTGAACGTGGCATCATTGAAGTTCCACTTGGGCGAAGCCAGCTGCCAGATGAGCTTCGCAAAATCGTGCCGGTATTTGTCATAACCGGCGCGGCCGCGTTCTGTCGCAAAATAAAACTGATACCACCATTCGAGCTCAGCGTTTGGTGGCAACGGCGCCTTGCCAGATTCCTGACTGCCGATCAGATAACCGCTGACCGAAACGATCCCCTTGCAGCGTTCCGGCCAAAGCACCGCCATGATGTCAGCGGTCCGCGCGCCCCAATCGAAGCCACCGATGATCGCTTTGTCGATCTTGAGGGCATCCATAAAATTGATAATGTCGACAGCGACCACCGACGGCTGCCCGTTCCGAAATGTATCGTCAGAGAGAAAACGCGTAGTGCCATAGCCGCGCAGGTACGGCACGAACACGTGGTAACCCTTAGATGCCAACAAAGGAGCAACGTCGGCATAGCTGTAAATATCGTAAGGCCAGCCATGTAGGAGAATCACCGGAGTACCATCGGTGGGACCTGCTTCAACGTAGCCGACGTTGAGGAGACCTGCATCGATTTGCTTGATGGGCCCGAAGGAACCATTCGAACTAGGTACGTTCTGCTTGCTGGATTGTGCCTCAGCAAGGCCGCCGCTCATTGCCAATGTAACTGCTGCAATGATAGTGACAGCGATGGCGATCGTCATGGACGAATTGCGCACGTATCTGCGATCAAGTTTGATTTTTTCAGACACTTTGTTTTCCTCCAACTGGATTTAATTTAGTCTTGCTTGGCCCGCCGCGCGTTCATGCGCGGCGGGACCGGTGGAGTGCATCAAGACACAAGCGTTGAATCGAAGCAATTGGACGATGGTATTGGCGATACCTGGGTACCAGTTGTCGATGCGCCGAGCGACCTCTGACGATGCAATGCAACATTCAGCCGATTTGCCAACCGAAGCGAGGCTGCGATCGTGATAGCCCGCCAATCTTGGTGCGTGGATCGAGGCGATACATCGATTAACCCCGATTCGTCGAGCCAATCCTCTACCGACATTCTGGCCTGATCTGCACCAAACAACTCCGCTACCGCGGCGATGAACGCTGATAACTCGCGCTCCGCTAAGTGCATCTGGTCCGTGTACAACGAATTGGAAAATGATTCACTCTGCGTCATGATGCCCTCTTCTCCGCTTCGCTAGAATGCTTTTGATGAACTGGCCCGCTGTTGGCAGGAGACATCGCTGTTGCGGGTTTGTCTTCTTCCGGTTTGATCGCGGATTTGAACCCACGAATGCCTTCACCGATCCCTTTGCCCAACTCAGGAAGCTTTTTGGGGCCGAAGACAAGCAGGGCGATACCAAAAATGACCAACAGATGCATGGGTTGAAACAGTCCTTCAAACATGGTGCGCTCCTTAACCTTGTCTCCTTCTGCTGAGTTCCTCTGATACCACTTATCGGGCTCATTTGTTAAACGGATGGGCCCGCTGCATGACATAGGTCACGCGTTTGAACGATTGAGGAAGTTGGGAGTTGCGGCTTGTGTTTGCCGGAACTCCCAGCGTGATGGCGAAGTCGCTAGACTTCGCGATGTGCGGCGTCCGCCGCCGTGGCCAGATTGGTCATAAACGTGAAGAACGCATCCGACTGGCCAATGAAAAGTCCCATGGCCGTTAGGAACTTGAGCGCTCCCGTCGCAACTCCGGTCGTGTTCGTCGGACGGACCACCGAACATGCCGGCAGGCTCGTGCTGATGAAGGGGCAAGGTTCCGGCATGATCAGGTTCGTCTGAAACATCTCCCTGACCGCGGCGCCTTTGGCTCCGGTATTAGGATCCACGCCACTGTTGAGGTCGGGAAACGTCAGCCCATTGGTTGGATCGGTGAGCGGCAGTGCATAGCCAGCCGTTTCTGACAAGGTCTGAAAATGCATGAGCTCAATTGGTCCCATGCTGATGAGGAGTCGTAGCACTTCCACGCTGGTGGCTCTTTGCGCCAGCGCCAGGCGCAAACTGCCGCCGCCTTGTTCCACAGTAGGAATATGGAAGGCCGCTGTGTTGGCAATTGCCTGAATGTGTAGGTGTGGGTGCAGGTCGTCATCTGTCCTTGGAATGGCGGGGAACGTCCCGTTGGCCAGGTCCGGAACCGCCTGCTCGAAGGGAATGGGATTCACGTCGGGATTGTTCGCACTGCTGCGGTATCGAGTCCACCAGCTGCTGTTGATCGTCAGCTGCATCAGGTTCGTAATCCGAAACTTTCCGCTGGATCCTGTTGCGGTGCTGCCCGGTAACGTACGGAATGGTTCCATATCCACGGGGTCGGCCCCATTCGCAACAAGATATGCATTCAGAAAATTCTGATGGCTCATCTCGTCGTCAGTGATGTCATGAATGTATTGAGAGAAATTGGGATCGATTCTTCTCAGCGCCTGGGTATAGATTCGATTGCCGCTTCCTCCCGAAACTTCGGCGTCCCGGTGTCCGCCGAGCTCGTTATATTGGGTGTAAAAGTCGGCCTCGAGGGCTTCTCCAGCAGCCAGGAACTGCAGGATGGCAACATCACCTGAAGTTAGGCTTCCGCCGGAGCCTGTCTGCTGCGCAGAGGCCCCAGTGGCGCGGGCGAGTAAGCCGGTTCCCATGGTTACTGCCCCGGCGGCTGCCAATCCGGTCTTCAGAAAGCTGCGCCGATTCGGAGAACTGCCGATCACACTTCCTTCATTCGTCATTTTTGTTCCTCCTTCACAAAGGTTTGTAGGTGTCGCGCTTGTTGCCGATTCGGTGATCCTCGTCGGCCTTTCTTCGCACACTATGCGATTGATTCCGATTTCCGACAAACCTAAATCGAGGGTTAGGTTTCACTAGACTGGGAGGGTAAGTTCGTCACACTTCTGAGGTAGTTAGCGCTTGCTCTTTTGAGTGTCGATCTCGATGCGCTTCCATCCAAAAAGGCGAGCGTCTACCGACCAGGCTCCAGGCCCGAGCAGAGCAATCGCAAAGGCAAGAGCACACAGGAGAAGGTCGCTTGCCGGATCCCCGTTTCGTGAAATGATTCGCCACAATTCAAAGAGCACCATAACGGTCGCAACAACAGGAGTCCACAGTCCAATGATGAGCAGCAGTCCGGCAGTTGCGATGAAGAGTTGGAAGAAGCCAGTTCCGAAGGTGAGTGTATTCCCCACCACAAGAATGGCGTGAGCGATTAATGAACTGCCTGCAGCAACTCGCAGGACAAGGAGCCCGACCCCGGGCCAGCCACGTGCAAATGATGAGAATAGTCTACGCACACCAGGTTCAGATGATCGATCTGCGACGGCTCAAGGCGAAAGCCTAAAAAGGTCGGCCTGAATCACTCTTTTGAGGGATCAGAGTTCGATGATTCCGCGCTTCAACCCGATCATGGCGGCATGAGTTCGATCGTTGGCGTTCAGTTTTGAAAGGATGCTTCTGACCTGGCTCTTAATCGTTTCTTCGCTGATTGCGAGCTGCGCACCAATTTCCTTATTCGCACATCCTTCAGCAATCAGGCGGAGAACTCGGATTTCTGCTGGAGTCAACAGATCCTCGCCCGCGTGCTCGGCAAGTTGGAGGGATACCTCGTTGGAAAGTACTTTTTTTCCTGCATGGACGGCTCGGATTGTATCCGTGAGTTCTTTGTTCAAAGATTGTTTCAGCAAGTAGCCTCGGGCCCCGGCCTTCAACGCGCGCAGCACCTGAACGTCACCCATATAGGTCGTCAGCACAATGATTCGAGCGTCAGGGAATTCTCCTCGAATCGCAATCATGGCGTCCAGACCGTTAATTTCGGGCATCTGCAAATCCATCAAAGTTACGTCTGGACGATGTGCTCGAAACCGCTGAATCGCCTCCTGCCCATTCGCCGCTTCAGCGACGAGACACATATCCGGCTGAGCAGCAACGAGTCCGGCGATTCCTTGACGGAACACGGGGTGGTCATCCACCGCAAGAATGCGAATCGAGCTCGGTCCCACATTCATGATTTTGTCTGTCTTCTTCTGGCCAGAATCCGAAAACCGGAAAGACCGGGCTGCGCGTATGCGCTGGAGGAAGGAACAGTAAGATCGATCTCAGTACCGGAATTCACTTCGCTCCAGATAGTGAGCTCGCCTCCTAAAGATTGAGCACGTTCACGCATCCCGCGTAAACCATAGTGTCCGGAGAGTCCATCTGTGCGAAGAAGTTGTGGGTCGATCCCTTGTCCGTCGTCCCGAATCTGCAATCGAAGTTGCCGCCTATCATAGTGGATGTCAACTTCGATGCGGCGGGCTCGTGCGTGCCGAAAGGCGTTTCGCAAGGCCTCGCCTGCTATCCGATAGATTTCATCTCTTGTGATTGGAAGAAGGTCTTGCGGCGTGCCCTCCACTTCAAGGTGAAAGGCTGTGGCATCGCCGTTCAATCCATCGGCAAGCGCTTGCCCAAGTGAACCAATTGCACCTACCAGGTCGTTGCTGGCCTGGCTCGTCGACCGCAACTGCTGCACGGCGTCTCTCCCTTCGATGAGTGCCTGGGCAGTTTGATCGATTGTGCTGTCGAGAGTACGCCTCGCTTCATCTGGCCGAGTACTTAACAAGTCTGCTGCTGTTTGGAAACGGAGCAAGAGTGCATTGAAACTCTGCAGCAGAGTATCGTGCAGATCTCGCGCGATGCGCGTCCGCTCGTTCACTCGTGCTTCCAGGCTCACGTTGAACTGGTGCCGCACTTGACGGAGGCGCATCTGATACAAACCGCCCAGCAACAGGAAGAATGCGACCACAGAGAGGGTACGAAACCAGATTGTCTGGAACCATGCAGGTGCAACGCTGAACTGCAGTGTCGCACCCTGCGTGTTCCATAGACCGTCCTCGTTCGACGTAATTACTGTGAATCGATATTGGCCTGGACGAAGATTGGTATAAAAGGCCTGCCGTCTTGTACCCGCATCTTGCCAATTACTATCATTGCCATCCAATCGATAGCGGAAATTCACCTTCTTCGGGAGAGAAAGACTGGGCGATGTATAGTCAATTTTAATATCGCGCGTCAGTGCAGGCAGCGTAAGACTATTTTGGGCTGTATATTGTTTGCGATCCGCAGTTAAGGATTCGACATACACCGGCCTCACATTTGACTCTCTTGCCAGACGCATTGGGTCGATAGTTTGCACGGTGTTGTTGCTCACAAACCATAAGCGTCCGTCAGGAGACTTGGCTGCCGGATTGAAGGGAGGTACTCCCGTTCGAGCACCATCCAAAGCATCAAGAAATCGAACTTGCAGAATAGCTTTCGGGTCAACTGCCCACCTTCGGATGTCCGAGTCGGCGAGTTCTACGTATCCACACGGAGTATCCAACCACCAGTTTTTGTTGTCGTCTCGAGTAAATCCAATCACACCATCGCAAGGGAGCCCATTCTGTCTGGTCAGCTGCTGAATGATCCCGGCGTGCAAACTGATCAAACCATCGTCGGGCGCGGCCGCTACAACAGAGCCATCTTGTTGCACTGCGAGTTGGCGCACGGCTGGATCACCCTTAAGATTCATCGCAAAGGCAGCAACCACGCCCTTGTGGAAACTCACGAATCTACCATCCAGAGCCCCTATCCAGATTCCCCCTTGAGGATCCGGTGCCAGGCTGTGACCAAGAGGAATCTGCGAACTTAAAAACTCTTCTTGGACTTCGAAATCTCGAATGCGGACGAGCTTTCTCGTCTTCGAAATACATTCCGCCCAGATATTGCCGTCAACATCCTCCGTGATGCCGACGACCATCCCTATCGGGCGAGTGTTGGGACCGAGAACGGGGCGGAAATGTCGGTTTTCGTAAATGAAAAGATTATCGTCCACCCCGACCCAAAGATGCCCTTCGCGATCCTCCAGCAAGGATGTAACCTGATGTCCTGGCAACCCATCTTTTATCCCTACAGAAAGAACATTCCCGCCGCGGATGGAGTCAAGGGATCCGCCGTTCGCCAACCAGACGGTACCGTCGTGCGATGCAATTACTGAGACTGCTCCATCCGCTCCCATTCCTTCCTTCGCTGAGTAGGTCGTAACGCGAGGCTCCGAGAAGCAATCGAGACCGTCGGAAGTAGCGACCCAGATAATTCCTTCTTGGTCTTCGTACAAGTTGATGACTGAATCGCTCGACAGTCCTTCGTTGGCACTAAAATGATCGACAACGTCTGCGTGGATTCGATAAAGACCGTTCTGGCTAGTCGCCACCCACAGGTTTCCGTCTCGGTCCTGAAGAAGTGCGATTACCGTGACCTTGGTGCCATCGAAATTCGGTGCGGTGAATGGTTTGAAAGTGCCATTGCTGAATCGCTCGAGCCCTAGGCCGCGGCCTGTTGCTGCGATCCCGACCCAAAGCGAGCCGTCGGAATTCCGCACCAGACCCACAATACCCTCTTGTCCGAAATTTGATCTCAGAGCCTTGGGCTCATATGCTACGGAATTCCCATTCTTCCAATGAACCAATGATGTATCACTTCCAATCCAAAACCCGCCGCCTCCATCCCCAAGAAGGGAATACGCTACTTCTATTGCGAGTCCATCTGGTTTGCTAAAACACTGTACTTGTTGATCTGTCGCATGACAAAGTGACCCTGGGGAGCCTGGGCGAATCAACGTGAACCAAATCGATCCATCGTCTTGTTCCAGCAAGTTGGCAGGGGCGCCCCCCAGAGTGAAGTGCGAAACAACGAGCTCGCTTCGTACGTGACTGAGTCCATTCGCATCGCCGATCCAAAATCCTCCGCTCTTGGCCGGCAAGAAAGATGCGCTTCGGTCCGAATTTAGGGCCGACGACGACCAGGGGACAAAGCGAACGCCGTCAAAGCGGAGCAATCCAATCTTTGTACCCCCGACCCATAGATATCCGTCGGCCGTTTGCGACACCCAATATGGATTATTTGGCAACAATCCGTCTTGAACTCGCCACACACTATGCCGGTATTGGGTCAGGCGTTTGTTTGGGTCTAGGCCATGAGCGCGACCAGTTCCTGCGATCAAGATACAGACAAAGCAAGTCGCGATGAGTCCATTTTTGGTCATGCAGGTTGCAGGCTTGACAGCCGCGTGAACGAGATTTTGGTTTGATTCCTTGTGGCGGATGGGCTGCGCCGCAGGCACTGAATCGCTCGCCTTGATTCCGCACGGAACACTTTCGCAATTTAACAGCGGGCAATTACACCTAGTCAACTGCATGACGCCCGGACCGTATGGGGCGATGCCTCCACGGCCTGTCGCACTACGGCATAGGTATTATGATGAGCTATTTTCGACGGGCGAAGGCGCTTATGACTTCACAGGTGCCGGTCTTGTGAAGTCTGGTTTCGGTGGCGAACACATAGACTCGAACCATCGGCTAATGTAAACCTGAGCATGGGCTTCTCCACAGAAGTGACGTGCTCCATCCGCGTTCGCGCCAATTGTATTCCACTTGAGCACCGTGAGCTCTGCATCGCTGCATTGAATCACGAACCAGTGACTCGGGCTGTTGGTAATTCGTCCACAGATTTCACATCGGAATTCCTGAAGAGCCGTCATTCTATTGCCCCTTTTTCGTACGCTTCCATAAGTTTAGACTTTAGGTTAAGGGATGTACGTCTCAAGTTCAGCCCTCTTTGGTCACTCGCTCACCTCTTGGGGTGACTGCGGGCCAGTCTACCTTCCACGCATCGGGAGCTGTTTCGCTCATGTACCTGATGCGTACGGGCATAGTGGCAAGCCGGTCGGAGAGCTTCGCTTCATTGCGAATAGGCCACCAGTCGTATAAGAACACTTCTAGAGGACGCCACATAGAAACCCAGCCGCCGATCGTGAGACTTTCGCGCAAGATTTCACCGATGCGGCTGCCCTTCATCAAATTGCCGAGAAAATCGCCCAGGCCAATTGCCGCCGCTACAGCCAACAGACCGATGACGAGACTTGTCCGGCCAACACGAAACAATTCTCGCAGACGTTGCCGGTAGATCTGCGCACGTTGCGTGAAGAACTGATGAATCGCGTCGCGTAACAGTGCCGCTTCATCCGGCAGACCAGCTTGCCGATCAAGATCAACTACTAACCCGAGCGACGCATCACGTGGCAGGTCCTTGGCCCAACCCACGATGAACTCCTCGGCCTTCGGGTCCAGATCCTTGTCCTGAAACGGTGAGGGATCAATAGCGTTGAACAACTGCCTCAGTTCCCCCACGTGCACTTCAATGACAGCGCATTTGGTGGGAAGGGAATCACCGGCAGACCCTGACTCGTGGCGTGATGAGATGGGTGTTGTCAAGTTTGCGCGTTTTGTCGGGAACTTGCGTGCCGACTTCTTCCTCCCGTGGGTCAGAATACTCTACATGACATAGCCAGGGCACGTAATCGATGGCACAAGCCTGTCGGCTTGGCTTTCAAAGCAAGAAATGCTGTGAATCTTCTCCTTGCCCCGGACCGAACACCTCTCGGGAGAGGTTGTGTCTCGTCAGAGTGCCGATGAGACGACATTCGCTGTAAAAACCATCCTGGTTCGCAAATCCGGGGCCTTCAGAGGACAACATGGAACCAGCTCGCACGAAGAGGGTTTTTTCGGCGGCCCGGATCTTGTTTCCTGTGGGAGCAGTCTTAGCTCTCGTCGCCGGTTTTCTCGTCTACTGCACCCTTGTAATCTCGCGGCAGGAAAGCTTTTTGGACGACCGCGGGCTACGTCCGCATGACGTAGCAGGCCTGCACAGTCTTTGATCGGTCTTGGACCGGAAAATATTCCTCTCAAAATTGTTTAATTAACATGAATAAGGTGTTAAGAAATTCTTTTCTTGACAAGCAGCACTGCGGGGACGCAATAATTCGGCATCAATTGCACGTAGGCTGATCCGGTTACGCACCCCTTTAGGAGTGTGGGGCTCCTCTTACGACTTGACAATCGAAGTTTTGAGTCAAAGTTCAACCGCGAGGTGAAACTATGTTTCAGAGACTCATTCAGTCGAGAATTAGTGCTCTTCTCGTTTTGCTCATTTTCCAACTTGTCGGTTGCACAATTTCAGTGCATGCACAAGGTCTTAATGCTGCGCTGACAGGCACCGTAACTGACCCTTCGGGCGCCGCTGTTGTCGGTGCAGAGATCACGTTAACCAATAAAGCTAGCGGAACTGAAACCAAGTTCACTTCTGACGACCGAGGTGAATATGTTTTTCGCAACCTTACGCCCGGCACCTACGATCTGAAGGCTGCGAAAGAGGGATTCCAGACCTATATCAAAACTGGCATTGTTGCGACTATCAATGCGAGTGTTCGTGCGGATGCCACACTCAAGGTGGGTGCGGCGACTCAAACAGTCCAAGTCGAGGGAAATGTATCATCCATCAACTTCGACAATGGAACTCTGCAGGGGGGTGCTGACCCAGAGGTCATCAAAGACTTGCCTCTCGTGATTGAGGGCAAGCCGCGTTCCTCGGCGGCCCTTGCCGTGTTGCTTCCCGGTATATCAACCGGTGGAGGCAACCAAGCTTTCCAGGCGCGTATCAACGGCGGGCAGGAATCGGGAGATGAGGCCCTCCTCGATGGGGCGACCATGCAGGAAGGCTTCATGAGCCAGAGTGGCATGACTTCGATCCATCAGGACTTTCAGATGTCGCCTGATATGGTTCAGGAAGTTAAGGTCTTGACGTCGAGCTATGACCCGCAATATGGGTCATCTACTTCCGGTCAAATCACCATGGTCAGTAAGGGTGGCACTTCACAATTCCACGGTGCAGCGTTTGAATACGCACGTAATGCGGCGCTTAATGCGAATACGTGGACGAACAATTTCAACGGCTCACCTCGGCCGCCGGATAACGAACACAACTTTGGAGCAAACTTTGGCGGCCCGGCCAAGCTTCCTTGGATCAACAGTGGGAAACGCAAGACATTCTTTTACTTCAACTGGGAGTCTTATCACCAGGCTGGTGGCTCGAATACTCCGACCATCTCAATTCCTTCTATTAAAGAGCGGAGTGGGGATTTTTCGGACTGGGTAAATTCCAATGGGAGCCTGATCCCCATCTATATGCCAGGAAATGCATCGGCTGCCTGCCAAGCCGCAGCCGGTGTCGGTCCGGGGCAACAATTCCCCGGCAATCAGATCCCGCAAGGTTGCATCAGTCCGATTGCCGCTGCATATATGGCGGCCTTACCGACTCCAACGAATTCAAATCCAACTTCGAACTACACCCTGCCGAAAGCGGTACCTGATACGCTCACCTCGAACAGCAATGTGTACATGCTGCGGATCGATCATGAAGTCGGCGACAAGGACCACTTCTACTACTTCTGGTGGCGGCAGTTCACAGGTTTCAATAAGGCAACGGCACTTCCAACGCCGATCGCAACCGAATCTCCCACGCGGCCGCAGAATTCGCCTATCTCCCGTTTTAATTGGGAGCACGTCTTTTCTACGACCATGACAAACCATGTGACGTTCGGATATCTGAATCGAAACGAGGGATACGGTTCTGAGAATCTGGACTCCATCGGCCAGTTGCCGCAAATTCCAGGGGCTGCTGGAATAAACGCTTTACCGGCTTTTACTTTCTCTGACGGATTCAATCAGATTTCAAACAGCAACGGACCGCCGGACACAAATATCACTGTCCGTCCTACTTGGGTATTGAATGACACTGCAAATAAAGTATGGGCACACCACACGATTACGTTCGGTGGGGAATGGCGTTCGGTCCAGGGCAACATCCATGCTTCGAACAACCAATCCGGCACATACGGTTTTGACCGTTCAACCACCGCGCTTTCCTCCAGTCCCAACAGCGGCAGCCCGGTTGCCGGGTTCTTGCTGGGAGCGGTAAGTACCGGCTCGATGGATCGTCGCGTCGTATCGGCTTGGTATCCACGTCAGATTGTGTGGGCATTTCATGTAAATGACTCTTGGAAGGCTACACCAAAGCTGACCTTGAACTACGGCTTACGGTGGGATTACTACACTCCCTCACGTGAGAAATACAACCACTTTTCATTCGTCGACCTAGTAGGTGCAAATCCCGGTGCAGACGGACTTCCTGGACGTTTGGCTTTCGCCGGAACCAAATATGGGGACGCCAGTTTTGGCGCTGATTACCCGGAGAAACCGTGGCACAAGGGTTTTGCTCCGAGACTCGGCATTGCGTACGCGGTTGATCCGAAGACCGTTGTGCGTGCCGGTTACGGCATCTTCTTTGGTCAGGCCTTTTATCCCGGTTGGGGCGGGGGAATGTCGCTCGACGGATTCAACCTGCACCAGACATTCAATACCAGTCCCAATGGAGCTTCCACCAACGCTGCCTTCTATCTTGATAACGGCGTGCCGGCTCCGCTTAACCCTCCTACTGTTGATTCTGCCTTTGACAATGGTGCCTCACCAAGTCAGGCAAACGGCAACGGTTCGGCATATCGCCCCGTGGACGGAAATCGCCGGCCGTATGCTCAACAGTGGAATTTGACGATTGAACGTGAACTCCCCAAAAACATCGCTGTGAGTGTCGCCTACGTCGGTAACAAAGGGACGCACCTCACATCGAGTTTGCTGCCAGTGAACGTTCTAAATCCGTTTAGTACTGCCATTCAAGGGCTGGAGGCGCCAATCACTGCGATCGACCCCTCCTGCGCAGGTGGTAACCCCGGACCCGGCGCCAATTGCACTTACACACCTCTGCTCAATGACACATTCACAGTCGGAGGTCCGACCACCCTTCATGGTGTTTCGGTTCCTTACGCGAACTGGGTGCAGGATTTGACCAGCCCCACTAGCGCCTGTGCTCCGACGGTTGCTCAGGCTCTGCTCCCATTTCCGCAATTCTGTGGCCCTCTTCAGGGATTGAATGAGAGCCATGGCGGCTCCATCTATCATTCATTCCAGATGAAGCTGGAGAAACACTACAGCAATGGCCTTCAGATGCTGGTGTCGTACACCGCGTCGAAACTGATTTCTGATGCGTCGGACAACACTCAGCAACTTGGAGGTTCGTGGAACGCAACCCAGGGAGTAATTTCACCTTTCGAGCACCAGCGCGCTCGCTCCCTATCGTCGGACGATGTGCCCCAGATTCTCTCTGTGGCATTCGTCTATGATTTGCCATTCGGCAAGGGTAAGAAGTATGCGGGCGGAGGTGGCCCACTTAGCGTAATTGCCAGCGGCTGGCAGCTTAGCCCGATCATTCACTACCAGAGCGGTACGCCGATGTGGTTCCGTTCCACTACATGCCAGGTCGTGCCACAGTTCAGGCAGAATTGTCTGGTCGGCCTAGTGCAGGGACAAGATCCATTTCTTCAAAGCCCCAATGGCTACGATCCCGCTAAGGGGCCTCTATTGAACGCAGCTGCATTCGAGCCGCTTAGTGACTTCTGCGTTACAGGTACCGCCCCTGATTGCACCGGAACTTATGGGTATACTGGCGACGGTCCACGCATCTCGAACCTGAGAGGCCCTAGTGGCAAGAACCTGGACTTCTCGATAACTAAGAACACTCCCATCGGAGAACGAGCGAACTTCCAACTTCGGTTTGCCTTCTTTAACGCCTTCAACAGCCATTACCTCTACCCCGCAGCCAATGTTAACAACCAAGGCTCGAGCTTTGCCTTTGTGAACGATATTGCTGCCGGAGGGGCAAATGGTTTCGGCACTTGGACTGGAGGAGTCAGCTCTCCACGTACCATACAAATCGGCGCGCGAATAGAATTCTAAGCTCGCGCCTGTCATTTCCGACAACGCCGTCTTGTCTCAAGCACAAGACGGCGTCGTTGTATTTGCTATTTGGTCTCTGGAATAGGCGGGGACGACTTCGGTTGCTTTTCGGCGTTGTCCTTTAACTCTTTAAACTTGGCAATCTCAACCTTCGCAAGCTGACTCTCTCCGAGTTTTTGGTAGATCCTGCCTAATAAGTAATGTGGTTCGGGATATGTGGGATCTAAGGCAACCGCCTTATTGAGGGATTGGATCGCCGCCTGCTGTCCACCTTGCATTTCCAATACGCGACCTAGCTGATAATGTGCTTGGGGAAGCTGGTTGTCGTACTGTAATGCTTCTCGCAGATTTTTTTCTGCTTCTGTCAGACGGTTCACGGAAACAAGCGTAACGGCCAGATTCACATGCGGCCACGCCGACGGCTTCGCCTGACGCCGATTTAACTCGACCGCTTGGTTATAGTTTTGTATTGCTTCCTCGAACTGACCCCGATAGTCATAGCATAGACCCAAAAGATCGTAGGCTCGCATCATCGTGGAATCGAGTTCGATCACTTTTTGCAGGCGCACGATTGCAGAGCTGTAATTTTGGGCGTCGTAGTCAAGGCGCGCCAGCCAATAGGGATAGAGTGAATTGCGGGGCTGGACGGATGAGAGTTTTTCGAGTTCTGGCCGAGCCCAGTCGCGCCGGTTCAGTTTGATATAGGCCATG
>Ga0157374_10002796_pt1 | contig 14657 bp, 9 predicted proteins | sample M25metaG_FD_115308 | JGI IMG/M metagenome (GOLD analysis project Ga0157374, IMG submission 115308) | Miscanthus rhizosphere microbial communities from Kellogg Biological Station, Michigan, USA - M2-5 metaG | ecosystem: Host-associated > Plants > Roots > Rhizosphere > Soil | place: USA: Michigan...
ACGATCATGTCGCGGTAGGTGAGGTTGTCCTCGGGAGCGAAGGCGTAGGGCGGGTTGATCCAGATGCCGGCAAGGAAGGCTGCTGCACTGAGCATGGCGAGAAGCCACCATTTCCGTAGATGCTGCTGCCACGTCGCGACGCAGAGCAACAGAATCAGCGGATACATGGGAAGCAGGTATCGCGTTAGAAGCGCGCCGCCGAGGACGGAGAACGCGATCCAGTTGGCGAAGAGAACGACTGCGATCCCAGCGAGCGTGCGCCTGAGAAGGCGTGGGGTGGGTTCGCTACGGACGGGGATGAAGCCCGCGGCGATGGCGCATGCGACCGGGACGTACATGTTCATGTGGGTGAACATGTGTAGCAGGCGGTGCCAGAGCGAGAGCGCGATGCGATGCGCGTCGAGGTTGGCGGTCGCGTTGTAACGCAGATACTCCGGGTTGCCGAAGATGAAGCCCGTCATGTGGCGGTGGTAGGAGTACCAGGCGACGAGGGGAATGAGAGACGAGAGGAGCGAGGCGATCCAAAGGGCGTGCGCACGTCGTTGCGTTGAGTTGGTGCGCGTGCGGAAGAGGAGGAATGCTTCGAAGCAGGCGAGCGCGAGCGGCGTGACAATTGCGGTTTCTTTCGAGAGGGCGGCGAAGGAGAAGAGGCCGGAGGCGAGGATCTGGTTTTCGCCGTGAGGATCGAAGTAGAGGGCGAGGCTCCAAAGCGTAAATGCCGCGGCGAAGATATCGGCGTGGGCCAGCGTGCTTTGTGCAAACCAGATGGGATAGAGCGCGGTGAGTACGACGGTGGCGGTGGCCGCGGGGGTGTTGAGCAGAGTGCGTGCCAGCCGGAAGACGGCGAGGAGCGCAGCTGCCGTGACCATGACGACGAGCGTGCGCGTCCCACTGACGACGAAGCCGGAGAGGTGCCACCACGACGCGAGGAGAATGGAGGGCAGCGGCGGGTGAGCGTTGGTGAGGGTGGTCTGCGGGATCAGAGACCCGGTGCGGAAGAAGTCCCACGCGGCAGGGATGTAGTAGCCGGCCTCGTCCCAAAAGTAAGGCAGACGAAGGAGTGTGATGTGAGAGAGATAGACTGCGGCGAAGAACAGCGGATAGAGCATCCCGAGCGGGATGTCGGCAGGGGCGCGACGGTTGCGGATGGCTGAGGGTCGCACGCGTTTGGTTTTAGTGGACGGGACCGCCGGGCTGAGGGAGTTGCTGGTCGAGAGCGATGGGGCCGAATGTCTGCTCGTACTGTGCAAGGTTGTGGGACAGTACGTTGACGAGAGCTTTGGCCTGCTGGGGGCTGAGATAGATGCCCTGAAAGTTCTTGACGCTGAGTTCGTCGGGGGTGTCCTGGCTCATGGTGCCGAAGACGAGAAGGAAGTCCCAGACGGACATGCGCACCTGGACGCTGTTAGCGTAGCCATCGCGATAGTCGGAGGTATTGGAGAGATTGAGTTTCGGCTCGGCGGTAGGCTTGGGCTGACTCATGATGTCGCTTTCAAGACGGTTGTTGGTGCGAAAGGGGACTTGGATCCCACGGTTACCATTCCTGATCCTAAGTTCGCGGCGGATCTGGAATCAATAGTTTAGCGGGATTTGCTAATTTGGTATTCATTTGTATTTCGACGCGGTGTTGGATTCAATTCTTCCTCAGTATAAGCGGGAACAAACCGCACTTAGGCACAGGAATTGTTCTCCTGTCTCACCTGTATAGCCAGCTTGAGATGTCCCGTTTCTAAATTTCAGCGATGTTTAAGGTGAGGAGCGGAAAATAGGAGTTATGCGAGTGCTTATTGTCGAAGATGAAATGCGACTCGCGGCCAATATCGTAACAGGTCTACGTGAGGCAGGTTTTGCCGTGGATCACGCCGCAGATGGTTTGGAAGGATCAGAGTACGCGGAACAAGATCTTTTCGATCTCATTGTGCTCGATCTGATGTTGCCCGGCCGCGATGGTAAGGCCGTACTGCGGTCTCTACGCCAGAAAGGGCTGCACACTCCCGTCCTCATCCTCACTGCGCAGGAAGGGAAAACGACGATCATTGAGTTGCTGAACTGTGGGGCGGACGACTACCTTGCGAAGCCGTTCAATCTTGGAGAACTCATCGCGCGGGTGAAGGCGCTAATACGCCGGTCTAAAGGAACTTCTTCTCCTCAAATGCGGGTCGGAGAGCTAGCGATTGACACGGTGCGACAGACCGTTACGCGAGAGGGCGATGTCATCGACCTTTCTCCTACTGAATACCGCATTCTGGAGTATCTGGCACACCGGCCGAGGGCAATTGTGTCCAAGAAAGAGCTGTTGGAACATTTGTACGACTACGATTGGGAGCATCATTCCAACGTGATTGAAGTGCATATCTCCAACCTTCGCCGTAAGCTGACGAGTCCTGGCATGGAACCGGTCATTGAGACACTACGGTACCGCGGTTATCGGATTCGGATTGAGACTAGGCCATGACCGCAAGCGCATCCATCACCAGACGGCTTATTCTTTCGGTCCTTCTCTTGGAGGTTCTTGCGGCTTTTGTGTTGATTGCCACGGTCACAAACCATGAACGTCGAGTTCGATTTGAGACATTCGACGCGAATCTTCGAGCCACATCGAATGCCCTGCTTGGAGCTGTGCAAGAGGCAGACAGCGCGGACGGAAGCATTCGGCTGGACCTCCGAGGCATGAGCCTTCCTTCGCGGGCGATCTACAGCGTGACTGCTGATAATGGGCAGGTGCTTGGGCAGCGCGGCACTATTCCTTCCATTCCTATCGTTCCCGATACAGTAACCAAGATATTGGTCGGCGACCATCCATTCCGCTTCTATGTTCTGAAAGGAGAGCGATTGATTGATCCGGGCAGCCCCCGCGCGGTCAGTCATCAGATCACAGTGCTTTACGGCGTTCCCGAGGGTAGGACCTGGCATGCGATCTTCGAGGCAATCCGCTTCTTCGCCTTCGCTACATTCGTGCTTATGGGAATTACTGCATTCCTGATGTCGTTGCTGGTCCGACGCTACCTTTTTCCCATCCGCGAACTGGCGCACGAGGCCGAGAACGTCGATGCGGAACAGTGGACCTTCCAAGCGCCGGCCAGTAGCAAGCGGTTCGTAGAACTACGTCCGCTGGCGTCAGCGATCGAGAAGACAGTCGCTCGCTTGCAGCGGTCTATCGAACAGCAGCGACGGTTTACGAGCGGTGCCGCGCACGAGCTGAAGACCGATCTCGCAATTGTTAAGTCTTCCGTGCAACTGCTGAGCATGCGACAGAGAACAGTGGAGGAGTATGAACGAGGACTTGCCCTTGGATTGGATGATATTGAGCGATTAGAGACTACCGTACAAAAAATGCTGACGCTGGCACGGCTCGAACAGGCCGCACGAGGCGAGAAACAATCCTGCGATCTCGCTGCGGTTATCGAAGAGACTATCGCCCAGAGTCGGCCTTATGCGGAGATCAAGCAAATCCATGTCGTTGCCGAGAATCTGCGGCCTGGACCAGCGGTTTTACTAAGTCAGGAAGATGCGCTATTGCTATGTTCCAACGTCCTGGTGAACGCTTTTCAGCATTCACCGTCGATGGGGGTAGTCGAAGTCACGACGTTATCCGAAAAAAAATCGGTAGTCCTACAATTTAGGGATCATGGGAATGGGATTTCCGAAGAAGACCGCCCTTTTTTGTTCGACGCCTTCTATCGCGGCGATGCCTCCCGCAGCCGCAAGACTGGTGCCACTGGACTAGGATTGTCCATTTGCAAAGCGATCTGCGACCGTAGCGGAGGCTCTATCAGCATTGCCAATCATCCCGAAGGTGGCGCGATAGTACAGATTCAACTTCCGATCTTTTTTACAAACCAGTCGGAAACTTAAGCTCTGTTTAAGGCGGAAGGACAACACTCCTAGTTGCCAGGTCGGTACCGACCGAGACCTTCACTAGGGAGTGTTGCAATGCGTTCTTTCAATCGGGGAGCAGGACTCTGCCTGCTGTCCTTCGCGGTTGCATCTCAGACGCAAAGCTATCATGTGACCGATCACTGGAAGATCGGTGGCGAGGGTGGCTGGGACTATCTGCTGAGCGATGATGCTGCTCATCGCCTGTACGTGACCCACGGCTCCCGGGTCGAGGTTCTTGACACCACGAGCGGCAGACCTGTGGGCGCTATCACCGGCCTGAAGGGCACCCACGGTATAGCACTCAATCCGGATGGCAAGACGGGTTACATCAGCGACGGAGCCGGCAATGCGATTGTGGTGTTTGATCGCAGCTCACTCACGGCCAAAGCGACCGTGCCGGCTGGCACCAATCCGGACGGGATTACCTTTGAGCCTGTGACTGGAACTGTGTGGGCCTTCAACGGCCGTAGCAAGAATGTCTCCGTCATGGAGGCTGCAGCTAATCAGATTGTTGCGACAATACCGCTGCCAGGTAAGCCCGAATTTCCGCAGGTCGATGGTAAGGGAAATGTCTTCGTCAACATCGAGGATAAAAATATCATTGTGAAGCTCGATGCCAAGACAAAGAAGGTCCTCACTAGCTGGGAGTTGACGGGGTGCGAGGCGCCGTCCGGTATGGCTATCGACCACACACAGCATCGTCTCTTCTCGGTATGCGACGGCAACAAGATGGCTATATCTGACTTTGGGGCGGGCAAGGTGATTGGACTCGCGTCAATCGGAGATTCGCCGGATGCCGCAGCATACGATGCGAAGAACCAATTGGCGTTCTCATCGAATGGCCAGGGTACGCTTTCAATTATCGACGCGAGCAAGGCGGGGTTCCCCACCGTTCAGACGGTGACAACCGTGAAGGGTGCCAGGACGATGGCGTACGACGCTGCTACTGGCCGGGTCTTTCTCTCGTCGGCGATGTTTGGACCGGCTCCGCCCCCCACTGCCTCGACACCGCATCCGCGGCCTGTGGCAATTCCTGGGAGCTTTGAGGTTCTGGTTGTCTCGCGCTAAGCAGATCGCCATAGGAGAGGCCCGCATTGTGCGGGCCTTTTTCTTATTGCTTAGGGAGCTGTGACTTCTTCTCTCAGAGGATCATGTCGCCTTGAAGTGAGCAGGTAGTAGATCACCGGCGTGACGATCAGACTGACTACCATCGAGATCACCAGCCCGCCGATGACCGCAATGGCAAGCGGTTGCAACATTTGAGAGCCAGCGCCGAGCGCGAAGGCCAGTGGGAGCATCCCGCAGATGGCTGCCATCGCTGTCATCACAATGGGCCGAAGGCGGCGTTGTGCGGCGTGCAGCATAGCGTCCTTGGCTGAAGCCCCTTCTCGGCGAAATCGCTCGTCGGCATCCAGCAGCAGAATGCCGTTCTTCGCCACAATGCCGATCACCATAATCACTCCCATGAACGAGGCCACATTGAAAGTAATTCCGGTGACGAGTAGCGCGAAAACCACTCCCCCGACCGAGAGAATGGATGACGTGAGGATGGCGATGGGAGCAGAGAAGTTGCGGAACTCCACCAACAGGACCCCAAACACAAGCGACAGTGAGATCAAAAGCACCTGTAGCAACTCACTGAATGACTTCTGTTGTTCCTGATAGCTTCCGCCATAGACGACGTGAACCGTAGGCGGCAGGTGCATTGCGTTCACCGTGCGCTGTACCTTCACGATGGCTGTACCAAGGTCAGAACCTTGCAGCTGTGCAGTGACAACAACCATGCGTTGTAGATTCTCGCGCCGGATCTCGTTCTGCGGAGGAAGCTGTGTCACCTGGGCCAGCGAACCTAGTGTCGCCAGCTTGCCGGTCGCGCTATTGAAGACGGTGTTCTCGATGGTGTCGAGTGACTGGCGGGTCTCGTCCCCCAATCGCACCCGCACTGTGTACGGACGGCCGTTTGCAATCACCGGATCTGTCGTTGTTACACCATCCAAAATCGAGGTAGCATCTTCTGCAACTTCTTGTGGGGTGAAACCCATGCGTCCGGCGACCGTAGGATCGACCTGGAAGTTCGTCGCAGGACCGCTGATGGTGTTCTCGATTCCATTCTCCACGCTGACTACACCGGGAATCTTGCTGATAGCATCGCCCACGCGAGGCGCGATGTCGGACAACAGCGCGGGATCGCTGGCGAAAAGCTTGATTTGAATAGGTTCCGGCGCATTCGACAGGTCGTTAATCATGTCCTGAAGAACCTGTATGAACTCAACCTCGAGTTGCGGCTCTGTCTTGGTGATCTCAGCACGTGCGTCCGCTATGACTTCATCAATGCCACGGCTCCGCTTGCTCCTGAGCTTCACTGTCATGTCACCAGTGTTGGCTTCGGTCACGGCGGCAAGGCCCATCTGAAGTCCAGTGCGGCGAGAGGTGCTTTCTATTTCCGGGATGGAATGCAGGATGCGATCAACGTGCTCCAGCACGCGATTGGTTTCGGTTAGCGAACTGCCTGCGGGCATGATGTAATCGACAACAAACCCGCCTTCATCCATCTCAGGTAACAGGTCTGAACCGAGCGAGCGGTATCCAAGGTAGGTGCCCACGACCAACAGCCCGCACAAACCAAGCAGGAGAATGGGACGGAAGAGTGCCCACGAGAGCCCGCGTTCATGCCAGGAAAGAATCTTCATCATGACGCGGCCCTGCTCTTCATGGGAGGTTTGGATAGCTTTGCGCTCCCGCAGAAAAACGAGACTGAGGGCAGGTGTCCAGGTGACGGCGAGCAGCAGAGAGATGAGCAGGGCGACCGTCATGGTGATCGCCAGAGCGCGGAAAAAGCTGCCGGTAACCCCCGTCACTGAAATGAGTGGCAGGAAGACGACAACGGGCGTGATTGTTGACCCCACCAGCGGCGTAGCAATCTCTTTCAAGGCAAGACGTGCGGCATCAGCACGGGACTCGCCATGATCGCGATGGAGAACTATGTTCTCGACGACAACAATGGCGTCGTCTATAACAAGACCGATGGCGGCGGCAAGACCACCAAGTGTCATCAGATTGAAGCTCTCCCCCATCGCCCACAGCACCAGCACCGTCAAGGCAACCGTCACAGGGATAACAAGTCCGGCAACCAGCGACGAAGTCCAGTCACCAAGGAAGAGGAACAGGATTACGCAGGCAAGACCCAAACCGATCAGGATGGCGTCCCGAACACTGCGGATGCTCTCGCGTACCAGCTCTGATTGATCGTAGTAGGGCTTTAGATCAACGCCGGGAGGGAGATTTTTTTTTAGCTGCTCTACCTGTGCCGCCACTGCATCAGCAACTGCAACGGTGTTGCTGGCCGGTTGCCGCGTGATGTTGACGAGGATCGCCGGCTTTCCTTCTGCCGTGACGGCCGTGTAGACCGGCATTACGCCTGGCTGCACGGCCGCGACGTCGGAGACTCGAACCACCGTACCGCTCGCGGCAGTCTTGACCACGAGGCGGCCTAGCTCAGCTGCATCGTGCGCTTGCGCGCCGACGAGGCCAAGCACGAGTTGATGATTTGATTCGTAGAGCCCCGGCGAATCGATGATGTTTGACGCCTGCACCGAGTTGACCAGATCGAGAATGGTCACACCCGCGGTCTGCATCCGCGCCATGTTCGGCACTATATGAAATTCGGGCACCTTACCACCCTGAATGGTTACAGTGCTGACTCCTTCCACCCGGTTGATCGGCGGCTTCAATTGATAAGTCGCAAGCTCCCAGAGTTGGGTCTGGGAAAGGCGGTCCGAGGTCAGGCTGTAGCCGAGGATGGGAAACGTCGCGAAGGTTAGCCTATTGGTGGTGATCGTTGCCGTAGCAGGAAGCGTCTGACGCGCCTTGCCCAACGCGGCGTCGACGAGCTGCAGTGTATGGAACATATCGACGTTCCAGTCGAAGAAGAGGCTTACTTCTGCTGAGCCACGGCTTGTTGTGGAGCGTACAGTCGTCAGGCCCGGCACCGAGTTCACAGCATCTTCGATGGGCTTGGTCACCGTGACCTGCATCTGGTCCATGGGCATTACGCCGTTATCAACGCCGATGACAACGCGGGGAAAGTTCGTCTCTGGAAAGACGGAGATAGGAACCTTTTGCGCGGTGTAGATGCCAGCAAGGGACAGCACGATCAGGAAGAAAAAGATCGGACCTCGAAAGCGAACAAGCCAGTAGGGCTTCGAGTGCGGAATCAAGGGCTGCTCCATTACTTGTCCTCTCCCCCTGCACCCGGTTTGCCGACTGTCACCTTGGTCCCATCGCTCAGACCGTAAGCACCCTTGGTGATAACCAGCTCTGAACCATTCAGACCTTGGGTAACCTGCACATCCTCACCGTCGTTGATCCCGAGTTGCACGACAACCTTATGCGCCGTGCCACCATCATTCACGACCATCACAGACTTGCTGCCATCCTCTGCCGTAAGCACAGCCTCCAGCGGAATCTTGACTGCATTGGGAATGGTTCTGCCGACGATGGAAACACGAACCGGAGTGCCTGCTTTGTACTTCCCGGCCTTGTTGTCCACCTTCAACCAGACCTCGACCGTGGTGCTGCCGGGATCGAGAGCCGGACTGATCAGTGTCACTTTTCCTGTCACAGGTTCATCAACACCGGGAATGGACGCCGAAGCATCATCGCCGAGACTGAGCTGCTGGGCGACGATCTGCGAGAGATGCACCTTTGCGAGCAACGAAGAGGTGTCCATTATTGTCACGAGCGGCGTTCCGGTACTCGCCGTTTCGCCGGGAAACAACGGCCGGTCCGTAACCACGCCTGAGATGGGGCTGCGAATCTCGGAATAAGAGACCTGAGCCTCGGCAGCTTCGTACTTGCCCTTTGCCGACGAGAGTTGCCCCTGTGCGAGCTGCATGGAGGCTTCTTTGCTTACACTCTTCAGCGAATCCAGATGATTCCGTGCTATGTCGTAAGTAGCCTGCACCTGCGCCAATGCAGCTACCGCCGTGTCGTAGTCACGTCCTGCGATCGCGCCTTGCTCAAAGAGTTTCTGCCGCTGCGCCACAATTTCGCCTTGCAAGCGCAGTTGGGCTTTTGCCTGGGCTACATCAAGTTCAGCTTTGGCGTAGTCTTCCGGAACCTGCGCCTTGGTCTGCATGTTGTAGGTGGCTTGTGCTGCGGAGTACTGGCCTTTGTTGTCTAGAGCTTGCGCGGAGAGGTCCCGGTTTTCAAGTACAGCAAGGAGCTGCCCTGCCTCCACCTTGGAGCCACGCTGAACGTAAAAGATGCGGACAGGCGCGGTGATCTTTGGCGAAATGGCTGCCTGTGCAAGCGGCGAGAGCGTTGCATCCGACATGATGTGCTCAGAGATATTTCCGCGTTCGGGATGTTCTGCTTCCACGCTGACGACCGACTGCGGTGTATCGTCCGGGGATTTCTTGCAGCCATGGAAGACAGTCGTGCCAAGCAGCGTGAGTGCGAGGACAGTATTGCGACGAACGACTACGCTGGGTGCAGATGCGCTGATCATGGTTTAGAGGTTTCCTGTGAGAACCTGGAGTGCCGCAAGTGCGGTCTCAAATCGAACGACGCCATCGGCCTCTGCTGTCTGTGCTGCGAGATAGGAGTTCTGAGCATCCACGACCTCCAAAGCTGTCGATTCGCCGGCTGCATAGCGTAGCTTGGTGAGTTTCAAGCTCTCGTCTGCTGTGTGAACGCTTTGATCGAGCAGGTCGAGCTGGTCTCGTGCTGTTGCCGCTTCGGCGTAGCTTTCTTCGAGGGTGGCAATTAACCGTCGCTGAGTCGCGGTGAGGTTTACCGTCGCAACATCACGTTGAATCTCGCTCTGCTTGATCCGCTTCTGCGTCGAAAGCCAATCCCACACGGGAATATCGACGGTTCCACTGATCGAGTAGCCGAGGTTCGGTACTCCATCCGGCCCGTGTTTTGCGAACTGCGGTGCGTCGATGCCGTAGGTGAAGTTGAGCCCAAGATCAGGGAGATAAGCGGCCTTCGCAGACTTCACTCCCGCATTGGCTGCGTTTACAGCGGCGAGAGCACGGCGAATCTCAGGATTATTTTTCGATGCCAGTTGATTGACCTCCTCGCGCGTTGGAAGCACCGGAGGGGCTGCAGGTGGGTCCGTGGTGTATGCGCTACGGGGATCAGGAAAGAGCAACACGCCCAGTTCAAGGCGAGCCTTATCTGCGGCGATATTCGCATCAGCAACGTCGCGTTGCTTCTGCTGCATTTGAAGCTGTGCTTTGACGACATCCGCGTGTGCTACCTCGCGCGCGGCCTCGCGCTTCTGTGTGAGTGCAGTGAAACTCCGTGCTTCCGCGAAGGCTTCGCTCTGAATCCTTGCCTTATCCTGGGTCGTCGATACCGTGTAGTAGAGACTAACTACAGCGGACACCAGGCCACGGCGCGCGATCTCCAACTCGGCGGTCGCGCGTGCGACATTGGCCGACGCCACTTGCGCGTCCGCGAACTGCTTCAATCCGACGGTCTCGTTGACGATGGCCTGGCTGGAGTATTCATGGACTGCGTTGTTCGCGATAAAGATGGGAGATGCCTGCGTCCCAACCTGGCCCCCCTGATTCGTCTGGCCGTTGGGCTGTGTATAGAGCATCTGGTTGTGATAGGTAACGGACGGCAGAAGCGTGGCTTTCGCAAGGTACCCGTCGATGCGTGCCGATTTCTGCGCGGCAAGGGCCGACGCAAAGATCGGCTCATTAGCTTGCGCCTGCGTGATGGCCTCACTTAATGTGAGGTGGCGTGGGGTGCTCGCCTGCACCTGTTGCGCAACGCCGCACGTCCAGCCTCCGAGCAAAAAAGCTGCAAGTAGAAGGGCCGTTTGAGAAGTAGCACAAAACCGATGGGCCATAAATCCAAACTACGGAGCAAACCTTAAGCCTCACTGAATGCAGATCAAGATTCAGCGAGGGCCAATACTTAACCACTCCTTCTTGCCTGAGCCGCCGGATCTCGAGCCGCGTAGTCTGGGTTTTGTCTTTGGTGCGCGATCTCCGACCGCCACCGTACCTTCCCATTAGGACAGCGTTTAGGGTTTTCCGAAATCATTAGGCAGATCGCGGCCGACGGTGCCCATGGCCAACAGTCCACGCGGCTCTGATGACGAGATCGGAGATCTCAGGAAGAACGGAGCATGATTGGATGTTGCATCAATCTCGTAAATCACGAACACCCAGTTATCTCCGCCTACAAGCGGGCGCAATCTAACGGGCTTTCCGTCGGACACGAGGTGCGGACTCTCGCGCTCTGCGTGCCCCCCCGGGACTAGGCTTCCAAGTACGGGGAGTGGGCACAACTGAAAAAGGCCGATCTTTCGATCGGCCCTAAATATTGGTGCGAAAGGGGGGACTTGAACCCCCACGGGTTACCCCGCCAGATCCTAAGTCTGGTGCGTCTGCCAATTTCGCCACTTTCGCGTTGGTGGTACTTCGAGGCTGAGGCGATTGTAGCTGATGTGACGGAGGGAGCGAGGGACGACATGCAGATGTTTGAGAAAAACCGATATGGCGACGAGTCAATAGGATGGCTCTGACTGAGTGCGCCTTCATTGGAGGGACTCGATGAGCGAACTATCCAATGCAAGCGCGGATGCGGTGATTCTGAAACTCGATTACGCGTCGCTGAATTTTGAATGAGGCATAACGCGCTTCTTATCCGTCGTTAAATCATCCGAAGATGTTCGAGTGAGATTGTGACCGGCAGCAGTAGATTTTCGCCGGGCGGCTGTAGTTTTACGATAAAGTGGAAGCACAACGACTCATCCAATCATTCTTCCTTTGCAACCCGGTGGCCACGACGCCTCCTGGGGAAAAATCCATCCATTTTTTAGCGCAAACACGGTCGTCATCGCCCGAGGAGTTTTGCCCTCGGTTCATGACGGTAATAGCACTTTCACCTTCAATGATTGAATTTCATTCGGTACGAGGTGTCCGTTCGATGGGAATTACCAGGCGTGATTTTCTGATGCGAGTAGGGCAGGCTGGCGGTTACAGCGCTGCGTTCACAACCATGCAATCGTTGGGGCTGATGCCGATGAAGGCGATTGAAGCCCAGCCGATTGCTGCTGCTGCCGGCGCGGGTAAGGGCGTGAAGATTTTAGTGCTCGGTGGCGGAGTTGGCGGGTTGGTGACGGCCTATGAGGCGAAGAAGCTAGGCTACGAGGTGACCCTACTGGAGGCTCGGCACCGGCCCGGTGGACGCGCCTGGAGTGCGCGTGGCGGAGATGTCGTTGAGTTTGTAGACGGCACGAAGCAGACGATTGCGTGGAGCGATGGGCTGTACCAGAATATGGGGCCGGCGCGTCTTCCCTCGGTGCACACGACGATGCTGGGCTATTGTCGCGAGCTCAAGGTGCCACTTGAGGTAGAGGTCAACACGTCACGCTCGACGTTACTGCAGAATGACAAGGTCAATGGCGGCAAGCCGGTTCAACAGCGCAAAGCCATCAACGATACGCGCGGTCAGGTCAGCGAGTTGTTGTCGAAGGCGATCGCCGGCGGCGCTCTGGATCAGGAGTTGAGCAAAGAGGACCGTCAGCGGATGATCGACGTACTGAAGATCTATGGTCCGCTGGATAAGGACGGCAAATACAAAGGGTCGGACCGCTCGGAGATCAAGCGATATCCAGGGGCTGGTCCGCAGACGATGATCGTTGATGACCATACGTTGGGTGTCAGCGACCTGCTGGATGCGAACTTCTGGGGAGCGGAGCTGTATGAAGAAGCGTGGGACTGGCAGGCGACGATGCTGCAGCCGGTGAACGGCATGCAGCAGATCTCGAATGCGCTTGCCAAGGCGCTCGGCCCTGTGGTGGTGTATGACGCGCCGGTGACCGAGATTGCGAAAACTGCGAAGGGCGTGCGCGTGGGCTACAACAAGGGCGGCGCGACGAAGTTTATCGAGGCGGACTATGCGGTATGCGCGATGCCGCTGACGATCCTGAAGAAGATCAAGGCGGACCTGGATCCGGCTCATCGTGCGATGGTCGATCGCTGTGGCCTTGTGTATCGCGGGTCGTTCAAGATTCCGTGGGAGTCGCGGCGCTTCTGGGAGACGGATTACAACATCTACGGCGGTCTCTCGTTTCTGGCGAGCGGGCCGAGCCCGGTGTGGTATCAGACCTGCTACCTCTTCTCCGATCGCGGCATTATTGTCTCGGGTTACATGGACGAGACGAACGGTGGCTTTGACAAGCTGACGATGGAGCAGAAGTTCGAGGCCTCGCGCGTGTCGATTGAGAAGCTGCACCCGGGGCATGGCAAGGAGTTAGAGAAGCCGGTCTTCTGCGGGTGGAAGCACATTAAGTGGAACGAGGGCTCGTGGATTGGTGGGATCTCGCAGGCAGACTATGACGTGATCACTGACCCGGATGGCCCGATCTTCTTTGCTGGTGACCACACCAGCCACGTCGTTGGGTGGCAGGAGGGCGCGGCGTTGAGCGGCAGGCGCGCTGTGCAGATGATCAGCGACAAGGTGAAGGCAGCGCGGCTTGAGGGCAAACACCGCGAGACGGTTTCAGCGTAACCAACCAAAGAACGACAAGGAGATCGCGTTGATGAAGAAGAGTGTGCTGGCGGTTGTGATGATGGCTGGATGCGCAGCAGTGATGCAGGCGCAAAGCGGCGAGGTAGTGAAGCATATCCAGTCGGACAAGTCTCCTCTAGCCTCGGGCGTGTGGGTGGGAAGCACCTACTACATGAGCGGCAACCTGGCTTCGCCAGTAACGCCGGAGGACAAAGCCAAGGGGACGCCTGCTGTTTACGGCGACACGAAGGCGCAAACCACGTCGATCCTGACGAAGATCCAGGCTGGGCTGAAGGAGCAGGGTCTGGACATGAAGGACGTCGTGAAGATGACGGTCTTCCTCGCGGCCGATCCGGCCAAGGGTGGCAAAGCTGACGTCGATGGCATGAACGCGAGCTTCCGGGAGTTCTTCGGGACGACGGCACAGCCGAACAAGCCTGCTCGTTCGACGGTGGTGGTGGCGGCGCTGGTGGTTCCGTGGGGGCTGCTGGAGATTGAAGTGATTGCCGCGAAGAGCAAGTAAGCAATCACCAGAAGGTAAGAGAGGGAGCCATTATGGCTCCCTCTCTGTTTGGTGCAACGTTTCGTCAGACTACTTTTTCGCGACGTCGGAGTGAATGGCAGGAGTGGAGCTGAGTTCGCGTGCGCGTTGTTCCACAGCACGCATGACCCGTAGCAGATTGCCACCATAAATCTTCTTGATGTCGTCGGCAGAGTAGCCCTTTTCGAGCAGGGCGCGCGTGAGAGCGGGGAACTTGTCGTAGGAGCTGAGCTCGGCGGGAACGCATGCGACGCCGTCGAAGTCTGTCCCGATGCCAACGTGGTCGATGCCGCCGACTTTGACAGCATGGTCGATCTGATCGACAACGTCGGCGAGCGTAGCAGGCGGAAGCTTTTCGGTGAATTCGGCGCGGAGCTTGTCGATGGCAGCACTCTTCTCGGCCGGATCTTCGATCTTCATCGCTGCGATGTAACGCTCGCGCATGGAGGCCTGAAGGGGTTTGGATGCTTCGTTATAGCGTTGCGAGAGGTAGCTGCAGTCGAAGTTTATCTGCATTGTGCCTCCCTTGGCAGCGAGCGCCTTGATCATATCGTCGGTCAGGTTCCGGGTGTGGTTGGAGATGGCGCGGCAGGAGGAGTGCGAGGCGATGATGGGGGCTGAGGACGTTTCGAGCGCGTCCCAGAAGGACTTGTCGGCGGTGTGGGAGATATCGACCATCATGCCGAGACGATTCATCTCG
>Ga0157374_10002797_pt1 | contig 14654 bp, 13 predicted proteins | sample M25metaG_FD_115308 | JGI IMG/M metagenome (GOLD analysis project Ga0157374, IMG submission 115308) | Miscanthus rhizosphere microbial communities from Kellogg Biological Station, Michigan, USA - M2-5 metaG | ecosystem: Host-associated > Plants > Roots > Rhizosphere > Soil | place: USA: Michigan...
CGGGAATTCTATTCGAGCAAATACCCATCCAGCAAGTGTTTCCAGAAGTAAATTACATTTACTCAAATCACGAACCCGCTAAACAGTTGTCTCTATTGGGTTTTTAACCGGACGCTAGTGGCTAAAAGTATTTTTTCTGGGTGAATTTTTAGTGTGTTTCAATTCCATCAGTGTGGAATTTGGCATGTTTTTTTATTATGTGGATCGGATGGCTTACTTTATAAATCAAAAGTGAAGGTCGGGACTCCTGCTTCGTCGGGCTCCTTCTCCTCAAGCCGCTCTTTAAATATTTGGTAATCTTTTTTTCCTAATAAGCGCTCAAAGATATCGGGAGACTCCTGATGCAAGCGGGCAAGTGAGCTTCTCAGATTAAGATAAATACCATCCTCACATGCTTCTTTCGGGAGGCGTATGCTGGTTTTAAACTGACTTTTTAACACTGTCTTATTACTGTCATCCTGGAATATCTCTGAATTTAACGCTGTTTTTAGAGGGTTTTCCGATTTTGCAATATCCGCAAGCAACTGGCTTTTTTGCGGTGCTGTTATCATCTTTTTTTCACGAAGGTACGCCAACGCTTTCTCCACGGCATTACCAAGCTGCCATTTTAATAGATTATCCTCTGTCGGCTGATGAAAGTCAGGCAGAGATGCTGAGTCGGCCTTTTGAGGGCTTTTTGTAAAAACATCTTCTCCAGCGGATTCTTTGGATGGTTGGGCACCGGCAAAAGGCTGGCTATTCCCACTAAACCGAAGCGGCTGACTGACCCGTAGAAAAAAAGCTCGCTGCAATCCCGAAGCCATTTAAAGTCCTTTACCAAGAAAGCGATGACAGTATGACGAAAGGGCTGGATTTACTCGCATTGGAATCGAGAAACTGTTATAGGATTTGAGACGGTCCGACAATGGAAACCAAACTAGGCAGACTTAAATATTGCTGCGCCACACGTTGAATATCCTGGGCCGTAACTGCTTGGATCTGTTCCGGTACTATCTCGATTTCTTTCAGGCTGCGACCGAGCGTATAGTTAGCCCCAATGTAATTGGCCTGCTGATGCGCTGTTTCCAAAAAGACGGAACGGCGGCCCAGCATGTTGCGTTTAGCGTCAGCCAATTCCTGCGCGGAAACCGGAATGTTGAGCAGCTTACCCACTTCCTCAATAAACCCTTTAAGACACTTGTCCTTGTTTTTGGGTTCGGTGCCAATGTAAAGGGAAAACAGTCCCTTGTGCTTAAACGCCTCGTAGCTGCTGCGCACATTGTAAGCCAAGCCTTGCTTGTCCCGTAACTCCAAAAATAAACGGGAGCTTAATCCGGCGGCGCCCAAAATGGTATTCAGCAAGGCGAATGGGGCGTAATCCTCATGCTTGCCGTTGGGCACCAGCCATCCTTTATAGATATGCGCCTGGGAGGAATCATCCCGGGCAAAAGTCACCAATTCATCCTGATTGATGGTTAGATTACTTAACTTGCTTTCCAGACTGGCAGAGACGGTCGCTGGATTCTGCTCATTGGCCGGAAAGAATTTTTCCAGCGTTTTGGCCACGGTCTCGGGACGAATATTGCCCGCCACGGAAACGATTAAATGCTTGGGGTTGAACGTGCTGTGGTAATGCCGCTGCAACGCTTCCACCGAATCCATTTTAGACAAGGATTCCAGAATTTCGCTGCCTACGGTGCCATAGGGCGTTCCTTGAAAAATGCCCCGGATAAACTGATCGGATGCCCGACTTTTAGGCGAATCCAAATCCATCATGATTTCACCGGCGACTTTTTGCTTTTCCCGCTCAAATTCGGTAAAGGTCGCGTTATAGAAGAAATCCGAGATCAACTCGAAGGAGGCATCCAGATCCTCTTCCAGCATGGTGGCGTGAATGGCCGTGTAATCGCGCTTGGTGTCGCTGTCCACTTCCAGGGTCAAGCCGTCAATCTCAATGGAAATCTGCTCCTGGCTATGGGTTTTGGTTCCCTTCATCAACAACCGGTCCACCATGTCGGATAAGCCCGGAACCGGGTCCAACATATTACCGCCTGGCAAAAACATGGAAAATGCCAATCGTGGCGCTGTCTCAATCGCGGTATAGAGTAGCGTGGTACCGTTCTGTAGCCGGGCTTCTTCCGTGGCCAGAGATTTCACTTTAAGCATTAAGCGTCGCCTTCGCTTTCTTCTTTAGAACTGTTGGGGTCGGCTACCATTACAGAGGTATACGCCTTGTCTTTACTCAGGTATTTTTTCGCGGCAGCGTTGACCTGTTCCAGCATTAATTCGTTTAATACCTGCTGATAGTTCAGGTAGGCATCCAAAGTACCCGCAACCGTCAGTGCTTCGCCGATGGCTTCCGCAATGCCGGAGGCCGTTTCGGAAGTTTCCGCAAAGGTCACTTTCAGCTTTTTCACCGCCCGTTGGAACTCATCCTGGGTAATCGGTTCAGTGGTCAGCAGTTTTTCCACTTCAGCTTCCACCTGCTTCAGGATTTCTTTCGCTGAGTCGGACTCTTCTACATTAAAGTTGCCTTGAATGAAGAATACATTGCCTAATTTAAACGTGGACTGTCCGGTGCTGACGTAGTTGTAAACCGGGTTGGCCGGTTTTTCCAGCAAGGCTTGGGTCAGGCGGGAACTGCGGCTTTCTCCCAACACATGGCTGACCACATCCAAGGCGATGGTATCCGGTAGATTTTTCGCTTCCGGGCCATGATAACCCACGATAAAGAATGTGGTTTGATACTCGCCCTTGATTTCATCGTAGCGTTTCTTTTCCGGCGCCCGGTAATCGCTTGCGCTGATGGCGGAAGGCTTAGTGTTCTCGGTCAGGCCGAACTTCTTGAAATCGAACGTCCGGCAGATCTTTTCTTCCAGCGTATCGAAGTCAAAATCGCCGACCACGATGGTGGTCAAATTCGTCGGAGAATACCAGCGGCGATAGTAATCGTAAATCGTTTCACGCGGAACATTGCCGATAATCGCCCGAGTCCCGATGACATCGCGTTGATACGGATGGCCGTCCTGGTACATCATGTGGTTCACGGAATTATAAATCTTGGTCCAGGGCTGGTCTTCCCGCATGGAGATTTCCTCAATCACCACGCTCCGTTCCCGTTTTTCACCCTTATAGTTGGGATCGAACGGATCGTAGGGAGGCCCCACTTCTTCGTTGGGAATGGTGGAACCCAGCATCATGTCGGCATGCATATCCAATGCCAACTCAAAGTTCTCGCCCACGGGATGCCCATCGGTGCGACCTTTGGGTCCGGTAATGTAATAGAACGTGAAATCTTTCCAGGTGGCGGCGTTAATAATCGCGCCCATGGATTCCATCGCCTTGTCGAATTCGCCCGGCTTGAAGCGTTCAGTGCCCTTGAACATCAAATGCTCCAGAAAGTGGGAGATGCCGTTGATTTGATCGTCCTCGTTCAGGGAACCGGTTTTAACCCAGGTGCTGACATTGAACACATCGCCCTTTTTCGGCACATAAACAAAGGTGAACCCGTTTTCATAGGTCACAACCCGAGCGGGATCGGGTAAATAAGGAATTTGAATGCTCTTTTGCTCTATCATGCGCAATATCTTATCCTAAATTTGACTGGGCGTATAGTTTACCGCATTGGAATTTACATGCTTGCATTTTGGCCGTTCATGCGCAACACCTGCAAAACAAGACTCTAGCCGGACAGGGAACCCGCCTTGCTGACAGTCGTCTTTAATCATACTGAGGTAGCAATATGACTCAAGTTAAAATTTGTCGGGTCAAAGCAACGAGTCAGCAAAATTGAATAGGGGTTTTACTGCAAGTTCATATTACAATGACCAGAATCGCCATGCGCGACCCTTTGGAATCCGTTATAATGATGCTCAGTACGCTAAAAATGTACGCAAAAACGGTAGCGGTTGAGGTCGATGCAGGAACTGCGAGTCTGAACCGTACCGATAGCAACAGCTTCAATCTTGGAGTAGAGGATTATCTTCTACAGTAGTGGTAAAGCAAAATTCGAGTTATCGGGCGGTGAAAGATCCGTACCGCCTCAGGGACATGGCAATCCAATGAGTGAACCGGAGCGTCTCGGGTGTATATCCGGGCAGAGCCGGAAAGAAAAGAGAGTAAACCCGCTCCTGCACAAACTCCAGAGGAACACATAGGCATAATTCGGCATGCATATTCATCAGATAACCATCGATAACTTCAAATCCTTTGCCGAGAAGACGGTTATTCCGTTTGAGGATGGCTTCACGACCATCTCCGGGCCGAATGGTTCGGGGAAGAGCAATATTATCGACAGCATCCTGTTCTGTCTGGGTCTGTCCACGTCCCGCACCATGCGGGCGGAAAAGCTTTCGGATCTGATTAACAACCTTTCCAAGCGGAAAGAGGCCATTGTAACCATTACCTTCCGCAAGGATAAGGACGATTTGATTCGGGAAGCCCAACAAATGGCGCTCAAGCTGGAGCAAGCCAACTCGGAATCGGATGAAACCAGTTCGGACGGTGTTGAAAAAAATAACGATGGCGCTGAACAGGATAGCACAATTGAGGATGCTGAGCCGTTGCGTTCCGAGTCCGAGGCTCTGACCAACGTGAAGGAGATGGATGTTTCCGAACTCGGCAGCGAGTTTGTACAGATTTCCCGTCGGATTCGTGGAAATGCCAGTGGTTATACCAGTACCTATTATCTAAACGGCAAAACGACGACATTAACTGAGATTCACGATTACTTGGGTACGTTTAATGTGTCGCCGGGAACGTATAACGTAATGATGCAGGGTGATGTGGCGGGTATCGTCAACATGTCCCCGATGGATCGCCGCAAGATTATCGATGAGATTGCGGGTGTGGCGGAGTTCGACCGCAAGATTGAGCAGGCCCAGCGCGAACTGGAAGCCACTGGCGCGAATATTGAGCGAAATACGATTCTCCTCACTGAGATTGAAGGCCGCTTGGAGCAGTTGGGCACTGAGCGCGACCATGCCCTGAAGTACCAAAAACTGCGGGACGAAAAGATCCGCAACGAAGGCATGCTGCTTTCGGCTAAATATATCGATGTAAAAAAAGCCATTGCCGCCACGCATCAGAACTTAGCGGATGCCCGCAAGCAGAAGGAAGAGTCCCAGGGGGCCATTCAAAAGCTGGTGGCCGAGATTGCCGTGACCCATGCCGAACTGTTGGAGTTGTCCAATCAGGTCAAGCGCAAGGGTGAGGATCAGCAAATCGCGCTCAAAAAGCAAATTGAGGCGCTGAAGGGACACATCGCCCGTAAAGAAGACGCCATTCGCAGCATTGACGAGAAAACGGCGGACAATAACCGACGCATTGAGCAAATGAAGGCCGATATCCAGCGTATGCAGGAGAACGCCAACAGTATCGATGCCGAGATTCAGGCTTTTAATTATCAAATCAAGGAATTGCAAGGCTTATACAACGATGAGGCCAAGCAGGCCCAGAAGTTGGAGCAGCAGTTCGACGCTTTAACTGGGTCTTCCGGTGAGTTGAGCGTGAAGCGGTCTGAAATCCGTAAAAAATTGACCACCGAAGAGGATGCCTTGTCCTTATTGAACCGCCGTAAGCTGGACACCGAGGCGGAAATCAAGCGCAACCAGTACGAAATGGATTTGCGCATGCGCAATAACCGGGAAGGGACCGAGAAGCTGGAAACCCTGGGTACCCGCCATGAGGCTTTATCCCGTGAAGCCAAGGATTTGGATCTGGAAAAAAGCGCTTTTGAGGCGCAGTTGAAAAAACTCCAGATGGATTATGGGCAGGCACGCATTGACCTGAATCAGACCAACAGCAAGCATCAGGAACTCCACCGGGAGTATGTGCAAATGGAGGCCCGTCAACGGGCTTATGAAGAGGTCAACTTCACCCGCGCGGTAGATGCTATCCTGCGTTCCGGGCTGGAAGGCGTGCATGGCACCGTGGCTCAACTGGGCGACGTGAATCAGGATTACGCGCTGGCGATGGAAATTGCCCTGGGTGGCCGCATCCAGAACGTGGTGGTGGATGACGATCAGGTGGCTAGTGAAGGGATTCGCCTGTTGCAGGAAAGCCGCGCCGGTCGGGCGACGTTCTTGCCGCTGAACAAAATTCAAGGGGCCCGCAGTTTGCCGCCATTGCCCAACGATCCGGGCGTGATCGATTACGCGGTGAACCTGATTGACCATGATTACGCCTATCGGGACGTTTTTGCCTATGCTTTGGGTGATACTCTGATTGTGGAAGATTCCCACGCGGCGCGAAAACTGTTGCGTAAGTTCCGCATGGTTACGCTGGACGGCAGTTTGATGGAGAAATCCGGGGCCATGACTGGAGGCTCCCAGCCTAACCGGGGTAAAAGCGGCAGCTCTTTTGGCGGCAACCAGATTGAGCAGGAATTGCAGACCTTGCAAAAACGCCTGGATCGAGCGGAAGCCGACAAGGAAGCCCATCAGAAAAAATTGACCAGCCTGGAGCTGAAGATGGAAAGCGTCAAGGCTGAGTACGGCACCATGTTGCAACGTTATTCCCGCGTTTCCGCCGAGCTGGATGAAGTAACCCGCCAGTTGAATGAAGTGCGCCAGTTGCAGACGGACGCGGTGGACATTAGTGACCTGACGGAGCAGGTGACTGCGTTAGAAGCGGAAATCGTCAAAATGGAATCCGCTATGAAAACGCATCAAGTGGCCATGTCCGACTTGCAGACCGAGCTGAACACCATCGAAAGCCAGTTGCCCAGCGACCAGATTGACGAGCTGCGCGAGCGCATGAAGGAAGTGAAATTCCAGATGGATTACTACGACACGCAGATGCGCAACGTGCAGACTGACGTGAAGAGTAAGGAAATGGAGAAAAACTACCAGCTCGTGGGGATTCAGGATAGTAAGTCTCGGATTGAGCAGGCCGCGCAGAACAGTCAGGATATCGCCAAGGAAAAAGTGAATGCGCTGGAAGAGATTGAACTGACCCAGCGACAGATTAACGAGCTGGAAGCCCAGACTTCCGAACTGGATGAGGAACTGAAAAAGCTGCAAGGCGAGCGTGACGTGGTTCAGGCCCGCCTGATTGAGCAGGAAAAACAGAAGAACATCCAGGAGCGCAATGTGGTGCAACTGGATGAGCAGATCAGCGCCTTCTCCCTGCGTAAGCGGGAACTGGAGCCAATGCTGCAAAATCTGGTTAGTCAGCTTAAGGCGGCGGATATTCAGCCGGAAAGCATTGAAGAGGACAAGTTGCCTTCCGAAGAGGAAGTGAACAACAACATCGCCAGCCTGACCCGGCGCATGGAGAAGATGGAACCGGTGAACATGCTGGCCATCGAAGAGTACGACCGGGTGGGTGAACGCCGTAATGAACTGGCTGAAAAGATTGAAACGCTGAACCAGGAGCGTGAGACGTTGAACGTGAAGATCTCCAGCTTCCACGAGCTGAAGCGGGTGACGTTCATGAAAGCTTACGAGAGCGTGGATAACAATTTCCGCGATATTTTCGCCACATTGTCCGACGGGCAAGGCCAGTTGATGCTGACCAATCCCGATTCACCATTTGAGGGCGGCTTGACCATTCACGCCCAGCCGCGCGGCAAGAAGATGTTGCGTATCGAGGGCCTCAGTGGTGGCGAAAAATCGCTCACCTCGCTGGCGTTTGTGTTCGCTATTCAGCGCTATATGCCAGCGCCGTTCTATGCGCTGGACGAGGTCGACCAGAACCTGGACGGTATTAACGCCGAGAAACTGGCCAACATGGTCAAGCGGGAATCCCACGGGGCGCAGTTTATTGTAGTATCCCTGCGGAAGCCCATGATTGAGTACTCCGAACGAACCATTGGCGTCACCCAACGTCAGAATGGCATAACCAAGGTCACGGGTATCAAGCACCGCGAGGCAGGCGAGGATCTGCCGGAGCACACCACGCCGAATGGCAAATCCGCCACTAAAAAGAAAAAATCCGCAGGTAAAGATAAATCTGACCAAGTAACGGAGGCCGATGAAGTTGCCGCCGCTTCCTAATCAATACAACGCAACGGCGAATGCCACCCAGCCGCATCATTCCTATGAGGAACGCCATGCGGGCAACCATCCGGGGACACCGCAGGAACAGCCTTTGGATGGGGTGGAGTTGCTGGTGCATCTGGCTAAAACAGGTGAGATTGATCCCTGGAACGTCGATATCGTGCAGGTTGCGGATCAATATCTGAAGGCCGTGGCCGAACTGAAGGAATCCGACCTGAAAGTGACGGGCAAAACGCTGCTGTTTTTGGCAATTCTGCTACGCATGAAGTCGGATCAACTGGCGGGTATCAACTATCTCTACCCGCCGCAGGATGAATTCCTGGATGAACTGCTGGAGCCGGACTTTATGGATGGCGGGAAAATCATTCAGCCCAAGTTCAGCTTCCGTACCCTGGACGAGGTGATTAAACGCCGCACCAGCACCAAACAGCCTCGGATTCGCAATGTTACGCTGGAAGATCTGATCCGCGAGTTGCAGATGTACGAGGAGCTGGAAAAGCGTCGCTCGCTCAAGGAGAAGGTGGAGAAGGTCAGTAACCGTCGCATGATGGATTACGCTGACTTTACCGCCGATGACATCGAGGAGATGGCCCACGAGGAGTTCCACGAAGACACCATTATTATGCTGCGGAACATTCTGGAGCGTATTTTAGTCAGTCAGGAGGCGGTTTCCCTGACGGAGCTGATGCAAGCCGGGCGAATCGACAAGATTTCTGCTTACCTGGCGCTGTTGTTTTTGACGGCGCGGGGCAGTTTCAGCATGCATCAGGAAGAGTTCTACGCGGAAGTGTATGTCACGCCGGATGGCGTGGACTTGCCGCCTGCGGCTGAAGTAGACAACACTCCGATTGACGAGGACGCGAACCCTGGGCATAATAAGGCCGAAGCAAAAGAGAACGAGGAGTTGGCCGGATGAGCGTTCATTACGGATACCCGGATCCCGATGCGGAAGTTGCCGCCGAGAAACCGGATGAGAGCCATTTAAACTTACCCCCAGGCCAAACCCTGAAAGGTCGGGTGGAAGCGGTGCTGTTTATGACCGGCAAGGCGCTTTCCGTTCAGGATATCGCCGAGATGCTGGGCGCCCACTACGAGGATACCGAAAATGCCCTGGTGGAACTGATGGGCGACTACAACTTCCGGGAGGAATCCTCGCTGGAGATTGACGATACGGACGGATACATTCTGCAGGTTAAAGAGGAATACAGCGACATTGTTCATAAAATGATGCCGCTGGAAATGACCGCTGCGGAATTGAGGACGTTATCCGCGATTGCCATCAAGGCGCCCGTCCTGCAATCGGATCTGATCGAGTGGCGGGGTAGCGTGGCCTACGATCACATTGCGAATTTGTTGAAACGAAAATTGATCACCAAGCGGCGCGAGGGACGTTCCTATATATTGAATGTGACCCGCAGCTTCCACGAATATTTCAAACTGACCGCCGATAAAAAGGATCTCGCGCACCTGGTTAAGCTGATTGGCAAGGAAGGTGGCAATCAGGGTGCGGATCTGCCGGAGATGCCAGAAAAATTTGACGGCCTGTACGAAGACGCCAAGCCGGATGAGATCGGGAATTAAGCCTGTTAAAATCAGGAACCAAATCCGGGGGTTAGGCGCTTATTAATTGCACGTGGTGCCTGTGTCCGTTCCGTTTCCGGCTAAACAAATGGTTCCTGCCTGGGAGTTGGTTGCGTTGCTGGCCTCACGGGCTTGCACCTGATCCGGTGTGGGGAATGCGGTCCCTTCCTGGCCTGCCGAGTTGAACCAAATGGAACGGGTTAAATCATCACTGATAAAAGTCACTTGCGTGGACGCCTGATTGACCAGCGCGCTGATGGTCGGGTCATTCAGCGCCCCCGACGCCTGAGCGGAGTTGAACAGGTTAATAAATGCCGCTACGGATGAATCCGCCGGGATATTGCTTGCGGAATTCATTAGGCTGGTTACATCCGACATGGAGGAGACATTGCTCGGGGACATAATCTGGTTGATGCTGAGCAGACTGGTTAATTGATCGGCGGCATAAGTCACCCCGTTGACCGTGAATTTTTGGGCGACAAAGGCGTCATAGCTCCCGTTCGCGTTGTTGAGCGCGGTTTGGATCATGCTTTCGATGCTGGCCATTTCGTGCGCTTTATTGGCGAGCTGGAGCAGTACATTGGCTTGATCCTGGGTAATGGTGCCATCGGCTAACTTTTGTTGCACTAAAGCACTTAGATATTGAGCCAGTTGTTCGGTGCTCCCATTGGCGCCTGTGGTCATTAAACGCTGGGCCAGTGGCTCTTGTAATAGGCCGGCGTTCTGTGCCGATAGGCCAACCATGATGCTGCCTGCGCCGCCGGTTTTATTGATAAACCCTTTACCCATCGCCAGGGAGTGAACTCCGTAGGCGTTTTTGGCATTTTTCATGCGTAGAAAGATGGAATTTAAATTCTGGCCTAATACATTGAAGGTTGCGATGCAGACGCAGACGATCAGCAGGCCGCATAAGGCATACTCTACAATGGTATTGCCACTGGCTCTTTTTCTAAGGGCTGATCCCATAAATCCATCCTTCACGTTGCGCAGGAACGTCTTCTTCTTAAAGAGGATTAGTGAACTTATCGACGATGGGCAGCCAAGGTTTAGAGAATTTAAATTTTTGTAAAGACAAAGTTTGCCGATTGAGGAAAAAGGGTAAAGGCGGATATCAGTTTAAATATGCCTTGAATTCCGCAAATCGATGAGCGGAGCCGGATATTCCGGCAGGTGGAAACGTTAGGTAAATTCTATTCGTTCTAGCGCAGTTTGTTGAGACGATTCCCCACGGAGGTTGGATTAACGCTCTTCATATCCTCTTCCACTTTGGCGATTTGTTGATTGAGGATTTCCAAGCGTTGTTGAGCCATTTTTCGCGTTTTTCCCAAATTGATCATAAATTGGGTCATGCGATGAATATCTCCCCAGATGCTCTGCAGTGGATTTCGTTCCTGAATCAAACCGTTCAGGATGTTGGCATAGATATAAGGATCCGTCTCCTGATTCTGAGGATTTTTCGGGCTGGACATCAAGATTCCCCTTTTATCTTCAATCCGTGATGATGCGGTATAACCCGAATGAAATAATCACATCGCCGAATGAGTATAAAGATGTTGCGATGAGTGGATTCAATCCTTCAGGTCTAGATGTTATCCAATGCTTTCTTATCTCCATCAATGGAATCTTTTAACAGTTTGCGCAACACTTCGCCTTGGGCATCCAACTGTTTTACGGTGGTTTCCAGGTTTTTGATTTTAGAGGTTAAAGTCGTGTCCGCATTGGTTAAAATCCGGTTGGAGACATGCTGGAAGGAGGACAATACCGCTCCCGCCGTTCCATTGAGCACCGCCCCGCCGGCCGCCGCCGCAATACCGAAAGGACCGAAGAAAGGCCCCAAGGTCGTCAGCATACCGCCAATGCCGCTTACGATGCCTGCGGCAGGCATCACCCAGTTACGTCCAAACCCTGCTCCAGCTGCGGTTCCTGCCGCTAATCCGCCAGCGGTGGCCGCCGCGCCGATTCCACTGGCTCCTCCGGCGATAAAGCCACTGCCTAAGGCTCCCACTGCCGATCCATCCGTAGGGCTCGCGCCTCCCGCGAATGTTCCGCCAAGTCCGCCAATCATTCCATTGGCCGGAAATCCAGGTGAGCCAATCCCGCTAAACCCTAGCGAAGTGTTGCTCATGGAGCCGATTCCCAAGGCGGAAAAAGCGCTTAACGGTCCAATGGATGAACCATCGATGGGTGCAGCTCCTCCCGCAGGAAAACCGGTAGTCTGAGAAAAAGGCGTCAAACCGAAACCGGCCTGCCCACCGGGAACTGCGCCGGTACCGCCGGTAATGGGCGCATAATAGGAAGTCCCCGGAATTGTGATCGCTTCGCTGCCAAACGTGGGTAAAAATGGTGCGCCACCGACCATTCGGGCCACGTTCTGAGCAGGCTGGCAAATTTACCAACGCCGCTTCCACCGAGTACCGGACCGGATGCCGTTAAGTCGCGCAAGCGATCGTAAGTCTCGAACAACTCGGCTTTGGCGGCATCGCCGGCTCTGTCATAAGAACTTAAAATGACCAGATACGAATCGTTTTTATAACTCATTTGGTCATCGACACCTCATCAGGTTATGGGCGGATAATAGCGATCATCCTGAATTATTGCGGTTATCGGTCGCTAAGCGAAAACCTTGAATGTCAGTTCAATATTCTTATCAATGACTTTTTTCACCGCGTCCAATTCGGTTTGTACTGCTTGCTGCTGAGTATCCACACGTCGAAGTTGCATTTCCAAACCTTTATCCAAACTTTGGATGGCGTTGATTCGAAGTTGAAGTTGAATGGCTTGTGCTGAATCCGGATTGAGATTGGTGCTGGTGTTAAACAGGTCATTGGCGATATTCGCCAATTCCAAGCGGGATTGGTTGATCTGCTGTCCGGTTAATTCCAGATCGTTTTTTCTGGCGGTTAAGGTCAAATACCTGGCTTGGCTGGCTGCGAGTCCCATAGACGCTTAGAACCTCAGACTTCTTTTTTGTCTAATCCGTTTGATGGGCCTATCGGGTTGAAAAATGTGAAACTTTAACTCACCTGTTCCGTAATCCTTGAATTTCCACCATATGGAGTAAGCCGTGATCCAATTTTTTCCAATTTTTTCAAGAACGCGTTAATTGGTTGAAACCCTTTTCTAGCAAGCATTTTATAGATTCGAACATGTTGCTCGTTTAAAGAAAACAACTCAAGTTATTCGATAGAGTAAGCAAATTTATAAAAAAATCAGGTAAAATCTGAATTTAAGGGTAGAAGTTTTTTCTCGGTCCGGAATGAGATGAAAAAGGAGAAAATTTTTTAATCCTAAAGAAATGATTACTCCGGTCGAGAACCTAGTTAATCAACAAGCCAAACAATTTGGACAACATCATTTAAGAATGGATAGTGAGAGGAGTCATACCTTGAAAACCAAGAAGGCTACGGCCAAAAAATCCCCCGCCGCCAAAGCTTCCAAGAGCGCGAAAAAACCTGCTAAGGCTGTAGCAGCTAAAGCTCGCAGCAATAGCACGATGCGCTCGAAAGCAAAACCGGCTGCTTCCAAAGCTCGTTCACAAAAGCATGATTCCCTGGATGGCTTGAAAAAGGCATTTTTAATCGGTTTGGGTGCAACGGTCATGACTGCCGAGAGATTAAGCGGCGGTGTGCGTGAGATTGTTGACGATATGGTTGCCCGTGGCGATATCAAACCCGCTGACGCCAAAAAAATGGCCGATGATCTGAAAAAACGCTTCCAGGAAGGTAAATCCGACTTTGAAGATAGTATGCGCAAGGTCATGGACGGCGCCCGCAAAACCTTGGGCAAAATGGAGAAAGCTCTGAGCAAAAAATCACCGGCTAAAAAATCGACCGCTAAAAAAGCTGCTAAGCCAGCTGCCAAGAAAGCGACCGCCAAAAAGGCTACTAAGCCTGTTGCTAAAAAAGCGACTGCTAAAAAAGCCGCCAGCAAAACCACTGCAAAGAAAATGACCAAACCAGCCGCTAAGAAAGCAGCAGTGAAAGCAGTTGGTAAAACCATGGCGAAGAAAACCACCGCCAAAAAAGCGACTGCTAAAAAGGCTGCACCCAAAGCGACCGCTAAAAAGGCTACTAAGCCTGCTGCCAAGAAAGCGACCGCTAAGAAATCAACCGCCAAAGCGGCCAGCAAACCAGCCGTAAAAAAAGCGGTAAAGCCAGCAGCTAAGAAAGCGACCGCAGCGAAAAAGGCTGTAAAACCGGCCGCAAAAAAGGCAGCCGCTAAAACCACTGCTAAAAAATCAACAACCATGAAGAAAAAAGCGCCCAAATTAGCCGCAAAAAAACCAATGGCTAAAAAGGCGAGTAAACCGGCCGCTAAGAAAACCGCAACGGTTAAGGTCAATACGACCGCTCCCGCCGTGGCGCCTAAACCATCAATGAGCGATTTAGGATCCGCCAGCGCGTAACTGAATCAGGCCAATCACGGTAGCCAGGGCGTAGTCCCCGTCATGAGACAGACTACAACGCCAGGCGTCCACCCCCAGATTGGCGGCAGTATCCAAAGCCCTCCCATGCAAGCAAACGCTGGGGGGGCTTTGACTTTGTCCAATGCTCTCAATGTCTTTCCAATGCGCCCCTTGGCTCCAGCCCAGGCCGTTGATACCGATACCCAACGCTTTGGCGACGGCTTCCTTCATGGCGATACGGCCAGCGACCCGACGGATTAGCTGAGCTTCTCTGGCGGTACCCAGACTTAGGCAATAACTCCACTCATCCGGGGTAAGCATTTTATGAAAGAAGTTTTCGCCGTATCGCTGAAAACTGTGTCGGAGCCGTGGCACGTGGACCAAATCCGTCCCCAGCACCATATCTGTGATTACAGGCTTTGATAGCGGGAACGGGGAGTTGGATGGGTGCCGGTGCTCAGGGTTATACTGTTCGGGATTATGCATAGGGGGCATTTTAATATAAAAGGAACCAGAGGCGACCAAAACAAAATAAACTCCCGAAGATCGGGAAAATGTTTCTCTCCATATCACTAGCGTCCGGTTCATAAGCTGAAAACTCTTTTGTAGAAAAGGATTGAGGCAGAAACGATATTTTTTTGTAAAATGCTGAGAATCCCTTTTCGAGCAGGTTCTGTATTATGCCCATC
>Ga0157374_10002799_pt1 | contig 14650 bp, 14 predicted proteins | sample M25metaG_FD_115308 | JGI IMG/M metagenome (GOLD analysis project Ga0157374, IMG submission 115308) | Miscanthus rhizosphere microbial communities from Kellogg Biological Station, Michigan, USA - M2-5 metaG | ecosystem: Host-associated > Plants > Roots > Rhizosphere > Soil | place: USA: Michigan...
GACGGCAATTATCCTCCTGAGCCTCACCTCCCTGGGTCAGCAGCCACCTCCGCCCACCGCCGCTCCCGGTATCCAGGACAACAGTTTTCTGGTGGAGGAAGCTTACAACCAGAACTTCGGGGTGGTGCAGCACATTTCCAGCTTCACTCGCTTCTTCGACAGCAAAGACTGGAACTACACCTTCACCCAGGAATGGCCGGCCCCCGGCGACGAGCGCCATCAACTCAGTTACACGCTAGTCGCATTGCACGCCGGAGCGTTTCCCGGCTCTGGCGTCGGCATCGGAGATGTTTTCCTGAATTACCGTTACCAGTTGGTGGGAAGTGGAGAGACTCGGGTTGCCTTCTCCCCTCGCCTAAGCCTGATATTTCCTACGGGCGATTCCACCGTGGGCCGAGGCTCGGGCAGTTTCGGTCTGCAAACCAACCTCCCGTTGAGCGTTGTGCTGGGCAGGAAACTGGTCAGTCACTGGAACGCCGGCGCCACATTCTTCCCCCACGCCCAGGATGCCTCCGGTGATCGCGCCGCTACAGCTGGCTACAATTTCGGCCAGAGCTTCATCTGGCTGACGAACGCTCGCTTTAACGTCATGCTGGAAACCGTGTTCGCCCGCTCTCAGACAGTGGTAAGCAGTGACCACACGGAATGGACAAGCTCGCTCTTCCTCAGCCCCGGGGTCCGCTGGGCTTACAACTTCAAAAATGGGCTGCAGATCGTTCCGGGAATCGGAGTGCCGCTTGGAGTCGGGCCGAGCGCGGGTGAAAAGGGAGTGCTTCTGTACCTCAGTTTCGAACACCCCTTTCGCAAGCTGCCCAAACAATAGGGAGGAGGCAACTTTTCATCTGGTTTTAGTTGCAGTCACTTCTATCTGGAACTGGCGCCTGCTGATGGGGTCATCCATGCTGGTGATAAGGGTTGGCTTACCCAGATTGACAACCGTACTTAGGTCGGCCCGTACTTGACGGATCACCGGCTGATCGGGGCCGGACACATTTTGCGCCGGAGGTGGGGTGAGGTTCGACGACTCGATGGTTGTACTGAGCACAAGAGAACCTTCCTGTTCCTGGACACGGCAATCAATGTTCATGCCGACATCCATGTATTGAAACTGAGAGTTCGCTATAGCTACCGGAACCCTTAAACCAATCCGCAGTTTGCTCAACACACCTCCAGCCTGCGCCAACATCGAGTAGCTTCTCGTGTTGATCTTCTTCCCGTCCTCGAATTCACTCAGGGCGAACTCCAAGCGGTAGGCGCTGCTCGACCTGGACGCCGCGGTTTTCGGAGTCGATTCCTCAGGCTTCGCCTTGTCTTCCTGCGCCGTGACTCCCGGAATGAGGCCGACCAGCCCCAAGATAGTTCCCAACAGAACCGCATAAATCTTGATTCTCTGCATGGCCTGCTCCTTTTAAGGTGTGTCACTTTGCTGAATTGTGGGGACCGCCTGCTCCACGGACAGGGGCGCGATTTCAAGATCATCAATCTGCAAATCGTCGGCCCTTCTCGTCCTGTCGGCTGCCACAGCCACTTCGTCCGCCGGCACCTGCTCGACGTATGCCAGCAATAGTTCCTCTTGCGGAGAAAGAGGGCGTGGCGAAGGGAACTGCTTGGGCAGCGGCCTTGCGGTTGCCGGAGCAATATGCCGCTGGAACGTCCTTCGTCTCCCCTGCGATCGAGTCATGGCGTCTGGTCTGCAAAGTTCAACGGTTGGCTGCCTTAGAGTTGGGCTGCTGGTTTCAACAGAATGAGTTGCAACTGGAACGGACCCGGTTGGGATCGGCTTCCGGGTCAGCAGTTGAAGCGCGACGGCGGCCACGATCACAATCGCCGCCAATGCCGGCCACCACTGCCAAGACGGCGAAGCCCCTCTCGCTTGTTCGGTGCTAAGGCCAGCCAGAATGCGACCTTCCAGGCCTGGCCGCGGTTCGGCTTCGCCGTACCGTTTCAACCCGATATCCAGCCATTTCTCGACCAAGCGCTCTTGATTCTCAGGTTCCATGTTTTCTGTCCAGTAGTTCCGCGAGCTTGTCTCGTAATATTTGGCGCGCTCGGAACAGCCGTGAACGAACGGCCGCTTCGCTGATCTCTAGGATCCCAGCAATATCCGGGGGCGGCATCTCTTCAACGGTGGAAAGAGCGACAACATCGCGCAACCGTCGCGGCAAAGTAGGAATCAACCGCTCCAGAGCGATGGCAACTTCCTCGCCCCTTACCGCATCGTCCGCCGGTACGCCCGTCGAGCGCAGCCTGGCAACGACTTGCCCCACCTCTTCCAACGAAACGTCAGGTGATTTTCCTTTCCGCCCCACTGCGACTCGCCACGCAATCCGGGCCAGCCATTTCCGCGGATCATCCACTGCGGACAGCTTCCGTCGCGCCTTGAGCACGCGAACGAATGTTTCCTGGGTTGCATCTTCGGCGTCGTGATGGTTGCGGAGTATCGAATACGCAATCCTGTACACCATCTGCGCGTGCTGACGGACGGCGAGCTCCACTTGGTCCTCGTCGGTTCGTGCCAGCGCCATGGCATCGCTCACGATCACCTGTCCCGCCGCCACTTTCAGGTCCTCAAACATGAAGACCACCATTCTGCCTGTTTTGTTCGGGAATTTTTCAGGAAAAGCTGCAGGGATATTTCTTTTGGCAAATTCCGACTAGGAGGCGACAATACTGCAACGGGCTCAGAATCCCACCAATACAGGTTCAGGTTCAAGCTGAATGCCCCACAGTTCTTCCACGCGCTGTTGAATGTGATCTTTCAATCCAAGGATGTCGGCGGCGGTGGCTTCGCCGCGATTTACGATGGCCAGGGCATGCTTGCGCGAAATGCCGGCGCGGCCAGTGTTATAGCCCTTGCTGAAACCGGAGTGCTCCACCAGCCAGGCTGCGGAAACTTTGCGCAGGGCATCGAGCGCAGGATAACTGGGGACCTGCAATCCCTTGACCTTGGCGCGCAACGACAACTCGGCATATTGGTGCGGCGTGAGCACGGGGTTCTTAAAGAATGATCCAGCGCTGCGACAGTCCTCATCTCCAGGGGTGAGAAGCATGGCTTTGGTGGCGCGTATCCGGCGCACGGCTTCACGGGTCCCGGCCAGTGAGGGCGCATTCTGAAAGCCCGCGAAATGCTTTTTCAGGTCGGCGTACTCGATGCGAGGCTGGCCGGCGGGCGTGAGGGCATAAGTCACGCGCAGGATGATGAACCGTCCGCGTTCGCTGGTGTTGAAGATGCTGGTGCGGTATTGAAATGCGCAGGCCTCGGCGCAGAGTTCACGGACCTGTCCGTCCTTGAGATCGAACACCAGCACGGACTGGATGGTTTCGGAGACCTCCTGGCCATAGGCGCCCACATTCTGCACCGGGGTTCCGCCCACGCTACCCGGAATGCCGCTCATGCATTCGACGCCAGCGCAATTTCTGGTGACGGCGCGGGCAACGAATTTATCCCACTCTTCACCGGCTCCCACGTCGAACAGCGCTTTGCCATTTTCCTCACGCTGGTCGATCCCCGAGATCGCCAGTTTCAGCACCAGGCCGGCCCAGCCCGCGTCCGAGATAACCAGGTTGCTGCCGCCGCCCAGCACAAATAAGGGAAGCTCCCGGGAGCGGGCGAAATTGACAGCGTCCGCCACCTCAGCGACGGATTTTGGTTCCGTGAAATAGCGCGCCGGGCCTCCCACTTTGAGGGTTGTAAGCGGCGCCAGCGGCACATTTTCCAGAACTGTCATGATGGTATGATGGCTTCACTATATACGACGGGTAGAGGCGCTGGTTGCAGCCTCCGCGCGGTACTTCAGGACACATCCTGCTGTGACTTGCGCCGCTCAACTTTGAGATGTCCGCCGTACTTAGAATGACCCCGAGGAGAAAAAATGTATCCAGAGATCATGGTGATTCCGATGCGCGAAGAGTTGACCCGGCTCGGCATCGAAGAACTCCGCACCGCGGCTGATGTTGATCGCGCCCTGCCTAATCAACCGGGCACGACCATGGTAGTGGTGAACTCGATTTGCGGATGCGCCGCCGGCCGTATGCGGCCTGCGGTCCGAGCTGCGCTGCAGCACTCCAGCCGGCCGGAGAAGTTGTTCAGTGTTTTTGCCGGTCAGGATAAGGAAGCTACCGATCGGGCCCGCTCTTATTTTGCAGGATACCCACCATCGTCGCCTTCGATTGCCCTGCTGCGCGACGGAAAGGTTGTCCACATGATGCAGCGCAGCGACATCGAGCATCGCGAGGCCGTGGATATTGCCGCCGAGCTGAAGAAAGCATTCGACAAGTTCTGCGCCAAACCGGCTCCCGTCGGTTAGCTGGCATGTGTGGGGCGGGCGCCTCGCCCGCCGCCTTTGACTTGTTTTCGCAAATTTCCAAAGATCCATCAACTTCAAAAGCGGCGAGCGGGGGCGCCCGCCCCACACCTTCAAAATCTGGCGAGCTTTGCTCGCCTGCCCAGATGAGGACATCTGGGCCTACGTGGATCGGATCTAGAAGCGGAAGAGGTACGACGCTTTAACGAACAGGCCCCGCCCGTCATTCTTCAGCCGGCCGCTATGCAGCAGGTTCCCGTCCACGTCATTTCCCAGAGGCAGTTGCACATTCTCCAGGTTGCTGTTGTAGCCGACGTACAGCGCGGTGCCGGGATGCAGCAGGTACGTGATCAGAAAATCAGCATTGAAATTCTTTGTAGTTTCGAGAAAGGTAAAAGCAGGGTTGGCCAGAACGGAGTCGTACTGTCCGATGAAGCGGAATGACAGCCGCCGGTTGTATTGGTAGTTCCACTTGGAACGGATGATGTGATTGTTCATGCTGCCGCTTGGTCCCAGGCGATTGTGCAGGCGCAAGAGCAGGTAGGTGTTATCAATGCGCAGCCCCTGGCTGGGCCGCACGGTCAGGGTCGTCCTGACCGAGGTCCGCCCGGCCAAAAACGGGGCCACGTTATCGGGCGAGTCATAGTTGATGCGGCTGCCAAAGCGATAATCCAGTTGAAATGAGACCGGCCGGTACTGGCTGGTCTCGAATTCAACCTCCGTCGTATGGCGAATAAATTTTTGATTGCTCGTCAGAATGCTGAAATCCTTCGGACGCAACAGCTCCATCTCTTTCGCATAAAACACATTGACGAAAGTTTGTCCCACGAACTCCGCTTTCAGGGCAGGGATGTAGCCCGAGTTCAGGTAATTCCCTTCGTGATCGAAGGTATGGTAAACCTCCATCTGCGGACCCCAGGAAATCAGGTGTTTGCCTTCGGGACGAAAACTGTATTGCACCCGGTGATAGAGATTGTGAATGTCCGGCTGCGGATCGAAGCCGGTGAAGGTGCGAAACCCGTCGCTGCGGTCGGTGTAGTCCATGAAGTAGTTCAGTTTCCGGCCATCGCGCTGCAGCGTCACCTCTGCCGCGGGGCCGGCGAGATAGGTCCCCAGGGTACAGGCGCTGTTCTGAGGGTCGCTGCACAGGGTGGAGCTCACCACTCCCTGAAAAGCGGCCACCCAGTTGGAATTGAGTTTGAAGCGGCCGTCGATTCCGCCCACCCGGTTGAAGTACGGCCCCTCTTCGCGATCGGTGAACATCACGCCCAGCGACGACTGGCTTCCGATGTCGCGACTGGCGCGGCCTACCGCAAAGTAAGCATGTTTCCCGAACAGAGAGTTATCGGGAGCCACCTCGGCGCCGGGAGAGGCATCATCGGCCACCAGCATGCCCACCGCCCACGGTCCGTCTTTGCCGGTCAGACGAACACCCCATTGGGGATCGACGATGCGACGGGTGAAGAGCAGGGGAATCGGAGTCTGGAAATAATTTGAGTTCTCCAGGAAGAACGGACGCTTCTCCGGAAATTGCACTTCGAAGCGCTGGTTGACCGTGACCTGCGGCTCGTCTGACTCCACCTGGCTGAAATCAGGATTCGCCGTCGCATCCAGCACGAACTTGTCCTTCACAACAGCTTTTGCATCCAGCCCGATCTGCCCATAGGCATCGCGCTGGGTGAACTTGGGATGGTCCACATCGCGCAGGTCAAGGTCGCGGTAGGAGCGAAAAAGGCCATACGGAATGAGCTGGAAATTGCGTCCGGGAGAAATATTCTCCAGGCCCGTGGCCTCGCCTTCCTGATTCAGGCGGCCTTCGATGCGGCTGGAGACCCGCGGCCAGAAAGCGCCCTCATTATTCCGCTGGATGTAGCGGTTCAACAGGATTCCCCAGGTTTGCGGATCGTTGGAGGCAAACCGCAGGCTGCGAAACGGGATAGCCATCCTGACCACGAAGCCCTCTTTCGTGACCTTGCCCTCGGTGTTGAAGACGGTGTCAAAGGAGAAATCGAATTCCTGGCCTTCGGTCCAGAGAGCGTCGGCCTGGATTCCCAGGGGATTGGAAAAAAAAGCATAGGCCCGGCGGTGGTCGTGGAACGTGTCCAGCATCAGCTCGACATTGTCATCATCAAACACTTCTTCCCGCCGCGAGAGATAAGCGCGAACCTTGTGCGGCTCATTGTCGAAGCAAATGAAAATGACATACAGGTTCTTGTCGTCATAGCCCAGGTAGGCCTCGGTGCGTTGCGTGACCGGCTCTCCGTCACTGGGAGTGCGTTGGACAAACTGGTCGATCCTGGCCATCTTGTCCTGCCATGCCGGACTCGGTTTCATCTCCAGGAAATCTTCCAGGCGAGGCGGACTGCTGACTCGGGGAATGGTGACCTTCCCGAAAGTAGGTGGCGGGGCCGCCAGGAGGACGCTGGGCAGGCACATCACGATCACGGCTGCTGCCGCGCAGCGCATACTCTTGCCTACCCAATCCACGGCCGCCTCCCTTGAACTTGATCGGACAATGTTGTTTTTAAACGCAGGCGGGCTCTCAAAGTCACGAGTGCCCTCTTGTTCAGGACGTAAATTGTTGTGAACGGTTAGTCCGGCGCTTTCGCCTTCCGAATGGCGCGGAATGTCATCTCGTTGGCGCGGCTTCGGGTGCGCCGCTTCCAGGCATAGAAAAGTCCGGCGTAGGTGTCGGTGATGTACGAGTCGCGGCCGATACCCAGGTGTCCGGCAGTCTGGTCAATCCAGCGCGCCGGGCCTTCAATCTCGCCGAAGCAGCCGATGGGGGTTTCGTCGAGCACCACGTGGCCCTTGCTGTCGCTCCACTCCGCGCGGAATTTTTCGTAGCGGAAAGAAGGCATGTAACCCAGTGCCAGCAAAATCTTTTGGAGTTGCTCGCCGTCTTCGATTCCGGTTTCGGTTTCGACCCGGGTCTTGTGCCGGGCCACTTTGCCTTTTGTCTTGTGGGTCAGCAGCCAACTGGAACCGTATTTGCGAAGGCGCAGCAGTTCGCCGCGTTTTCGCAGCTTCTGGCCGGGCAGATCGTACAGGGTGTTGCTTTCGTGGGTGCGCCGGGTCACCTGACGGAAGCCGGCGCTTCGCAGCCGCCGCACCAGCGCGCGAAAATCATCCACGCGAAACTTGATCTCGATTTCTTTCGACATGATTGAGGGGTCGGACCCCGGCACAAACCACGCAGGGGCAGATGTCCTCATCTGCCCGGCGGAGCAACGCTCCGCTAGTTTGTTATGCCTCGCAAAACCCTGTCGAACTGCGCTCGACTGGACAGATGAGGACATCTGTCCCTACGTGGTTTGTGCCTCACGAGAACGTTGGCAGCTTTACCAGATCGTCGCGCGGGACCGGTTCCAGCGGATTGCCTGCCTTGCGCCAGGCGGCCAGTCCGCCCACGATTACGAACGCGTTGAAGCCTTCTTCCCGCAGCATATGCGCCACCCGGGCGCTGGTAGCTTCGCGTGCTCAAGTACAGTAGACATAAATGTCTTTGTCCTTGGGTATGTTCTGCAGTTCTTCTTTCAGCTTGTTGGGTTCCAGCCGGATCGATCCCTTAATACGCGCGGTCTCTGCGTCATAGTAGCCATGGCTGCGGACGTCGATGAGCAGGATTTTTTCCTTGTCTTCCGACGCCAGCCGGCGCGTCACTTCATCCACCTGGATGCGGGGCACCACTCTATATACGGCGTGTTTACGATAAAGCCAGACCCGGTACAGGGCGTATCCGATGAGCGCGAGAACCGTTACCCCCTCGACCGCGCGGCCGGCGGTTTGAAAGCCGCGCATCACGGAAACCAGAAAATCGCGGAACAGGAATCCGACGGCCACGTAAACCGTGGCGTACAGGGTCGCTCCCGCCAGGTCAAGCCGGAGAAAAGTGTCGAGCGGCATTTTCATGCTTCCCGCCAGCGGTGGCGCCATGGTGTTGATTCCGGGAATGAATTTGGCGAACAGCAGAGTGGCCTTGCCGCGCTTATAGAACGACTCGGCCGAGCGCAGGATACAGGTTTCGGGGTTGACCGACAGTTTGCAAAGAAAGCCGAGCAGGCCCCATCCCATGTATCGTCCGGCCACGAACAGCAGGCAGTCGCCCAGCAGCATGGCGAGCACAGCCAGCAATAGCAGCCGGTACACGCCCAGCACTCCGGCGGCAGCTGCTGCACCGCCCGCCACCAGGGCCACTGCGGCGGGAACGGGTAATCCTAAAGCTTCGGCAAGGACGATAACGAACACCAGAATGTATCCGTGGTGCCCGATCAGTGAAAGTAATGGTTGCATTCATGGGCCGGGTGCCGGCTGCGTTAGTATAAAGAAAAAGGGCGGCTCTTGCCGCCCTCTGGTGTTCCAGTTCATCAACCGCTACTTCGACATGTTGTCCATCTTGTCCATCTTCTCGGCCTTGAGCATCTTGACGCTCATGACATGAATCTGGTCCTTGTCGGCGTACACGTGAGCGCTGACTTCCACGTGATGGCCTTCGTGTCCCTTCAGGGTTTCAGGATTGACCACGTCCCACGACTTCTTGTCCTTGTCGGAAACGAAAGTCAACTTGTCGCCGTCAGCCTTCACGGTGCCCTTGATGTTCTTCAGCGGGGCCGGTGCCGCTTTGGCTGTTCCGCTGTCTTGTGACATGTCCTGTGCGAAGCTGGCCACGGTAAACATGACGCAGGCAGCCAGTGCGAGTATCAATAGTTTCTTCATAGTTCAATCTCCTCCTGAGATCGGGCTTTGGATGTTCATCGGATGCCCGTGAGATGTACGGCGTCAGGGGGAGAAACGGGTTTTCCCCAGATTGAAAGGTTATTTGAATCGCCTGCCAGTAAGAGTTGAGCTATTCAGAACTTAAAGTGATGGACTAAGTCGCTTGATCAACCGCAAGCAGGTGTTACTTTTCCCTGGCTACTACAAAATCCGGCGCCCACAGCAGGGCGCGCTTGAACTCGCTGTCCGGGAAACTGCAGATCGCATTGCGCGCCAGGGTAGCGTACTGGAGGGCGCGCGCGTTGGCCGCTTCAAGCGATCCGTAGTGCTCCAGAATTCCAATGATTTCGCGATGCGTGACTCCCTCGAAGGCGCGCTCCTGCACCACGGTCTCAATCATCTCGCGTTCGCGTGGCGTGCACCGTTCCAGCGCGTGGATGACCGCCATCGTGACCTTGCCTTCCCGCAGGTCGCTGGCCACCGGCTTACCCAGGACTCTCTCCGACGCGGTCAGATCAAGCACGTCGTCCACGATCTGAAATGCCATTCCCAGATCGCGTCCGTACTGCCCCAGGCTCTCTTCCTGTTCGGGCGTGGCCCCGCCCAGAATTGCGCCTATCCGCATGCATACCGAGAAAAGACAGGCAGTCTTGCGGAAGATCAGATCAAAATGCTCATCGAGCGAGATAAGCTTGCCCAGCTTTTCCATCTGCAGGAGTTCGCCCTCCACCATCTGCTGGGTCAATTCGATGAGCGTGTCGAGAATACGGAAGTTGCGCTCCTGGACCGCGACCTTGAAGGCCTGCATGTAGAGCCAATCGCCGGCCAGCACACACTTGGAGTTGCCCCATTGCGTGTTGGCCGCGGGCCGGCCGCGCCGGGTCTGGGCTTCGTCGATAATATCGTCGTGCACCAGGGTGGCAGTGTGAATGATCTCGACCACCGCGCCCAGGCGGATGGCGCCGCGTCCCTGGTAGTTGAATAATTTAGCGGCCAGCAGCAACAGCGCGGGACGGATGCGTTTGCCTCCGCCATTGCGCAGGTATTCGCCAATCTCGGTGATGGCTTCGACGCCCGAAACCGTGTCCCGCCCGAACTCGCGTTCAATGGCGGCCAGGTCCTCGCGCAGGAGTTCGAAGAACTCTTTTCCGTTGATGGCGGCGGGCATGCTCACTAGTTTGTCCGGTAATTCGTAAACTGCATGTCGATCCCGAAATCCTTCTGTTTCAGCAGTGCGATTACCGCCTGCAGTGTGTCGCGGTCCTTGCCACTCACCCGAATGAGGTCTCCCTGAATCGATGCCTGCACCTTGTTTTTCGAACCCTTGATCAGCTGCACAATCTCTTTGGCCTTCTCCATCGGGATGCCCTGCTGCAAAGTGATCTTTTGCTTGGCCGTTCCTCCCAGGGCCGATTCAATGACGCCGTGAGTGAGACCCTTCAACGGCACGCCGCGCTTTGCCAGCTTTTGCTGCAGGATGTCGCTTACCGACTTCAACTTGTATTCGTCGATGGAATGCAGCACGATCGCGTCTTTCCCCTCAAGCTCGATTTTGGACTTGGAGTCCTTCAAATCGAAGCGGGTGTGAACTTCTTTCGACGCCTGCTGTATGGCGTTTGAAACCTCTTCCAGATCGATCTTGCTCACAATGTCAAAGGTGTTTTCGGGCATGTTCGCAGCGCCTTCTGAGATCTATGAAAATGTAACCTCTGAGGGTACCAGAAGAAGCGGCTTCAACGCCGCAGTTCTTTGCAGTCGGCGGCGTGTTGGTCAACTGGGTTGTTTGCTTTGCGTCCTTTGCGGCTTCCTTAGCGTCCTTTGCGGTAAAGGAATTTGACCTCGCCGATATCATTCAAATCCTAAACCGCAAAAGACGCAAAGAGCCGCAAAGGACTCCACGAATCCTGAAATTGGGACACTATCTTAGTTTCCTGGGGCTGGGGATTCAGTCAGTTTGAAAAAGCTATAGAAGTTTTTGGCGGTTTGCCTGCCCACCTTTTCCGTCGAGAGCCCGCGTAGTTCACCCAGATGCCTGGCTACTTCTTTGACAAACACTGGTTCATTGCGCTTGCCGCGATACGGCACCGGTGCCAGAAAGGGGGAGTCAGTTTCGATCAGCAGGCGTTCCAGCGGGACTTCTTTGGCCGCATCGCGGATGGGCTGAGCCTTGGGAAAGGTAACGTTGCCAGCGAAGGAAATCATGAAGCCCAGATCGAGTGCCCGTTTAGCGTAAGGCCAGGTGCCGGTGAAGCAGTGCAGAATTCCTCCCAGACCGCCGGCCTTCCAATGCTGTTCCAGAAGACGGAGGCAGTCATCCCAGGCGTTATCGCTCCCGGCGGAAGGCCGGCAGTGGATCACGATCGGCAGCTTGGCCGCGCGCGCCAACTCCATCTGTCTCAGGAAAACTTGCTGCTGCAATTCGCGCGGTGAGTGATCGTAAAAATAATCCAGACCAATTTCGCCCCAGGCGATGACCTTGGGCCGCCTCGCCAGTTGTTCAAGCTCCTGAAAGTCGGCATCGGTAGCCAGTTTGGCTTCATGGGGATGAATTCCGATAGTGGCCAGTATGAATTCGTGCCGTTCAGCCAACTGAATGCCGCAGTCCAAAGAGCCGGGACCGGTGCCACTGCCAATGGCGACAATCTTCTCAATGCCGCCATCGCGCGCGCGGGCGATCATGATCTCGCGGTCGGCGTCGAACTGCTCCATTTCGAGATGAGCGTGGGAGTCTATGAACACGGGCGTCGGACCTCGGACTGCGGACTTCGGGCTTCGGACGTCAGACTTTGGACTTCAGACCTCGCACTTCGGCCCTTGAAGTCGGACCTCTCACCGTAGATCGTGAAGATTCAGATTCTGAGAGCCTGCAGTCTGAAGTCCGAGGTCTAACGCCCGACGGCTGAAGTCCGACGCCTGAAGTCTGACGCCCGACGCCGGGTTACTTCAGCCTCGTTCCCACCGGCACATCCTCCAAAAAGGCCGCCAGCACAGGCTTCCCGCCTTCAGGGGAGGCCGCCACGATCATTCCGTTCGATTCCAGTCCGCGCAATTTCCGCGGTGCCAGGTTCACGACGATTACGACCTTGCGCCCAACCAGGGTCTCCGGCGCGTAAGCCTCGGCGATTCCCGCCACCACCTGCCGCACTTCAGTCCCGAGATCCACTTCCAGGCGCAGCAGTTTGTCGGCGCCTTTTACCTTTTCGGCGACTTTCACCTGGCCCACGCGCAGTTCGACCTTCGCGAAATCCTCGATGCTGATCTTGCCATCGGGCACGGTGGCGGCGGGTTTGGGCGCGGTTACATTCGCCGGTGCCGCGGGCGTGTCAAGGGTCTTCACTCTTGTTTCTTCGGCCGGCTTTTCTTCGACGGCCGTCGTAGCGCTGCGTCCCTGCTCTTCCATTTTCTGCATCCTTTCAATTGTGCTCTTGTCGGCGCGCGGAAAGACGGACTGGACCTCGCCGAGCCGGGTCCCCAACTTGAGCTGTCCCCATTGCAGTTCCGACAGAGGAAACTTCCGTATATCTCCGAGGCCCAGCTGTCCCCAGATTTTCGCGGTGGCGTCCGGAATTACGGGATGGGCGAGCGCGGTCACGATGCGCAAAGCCTCGGCGCTTGTGTAGAGAATAGTGGCGAGGCGCGAACGGCTTTCATCGTCCTGCCTCTCGCCCAGCGCCCAGGGCTGGGTCTCGACAATATATTTGTCCACCGCCCCTACCAGGCTCCACGCTACTTCGAGGGCCCGCGAAAACTGGTACTGATCGAACAGGCGGTTGAACTCAGCTATCGTCTGCCGTGCCGTGTCAGCGATGGCATGCTCTTGCCCTGTAAGAGTTGCGGCCCGAGACGGATAAGGTACTTCGCCCTTGAAGTAGCGCGTGATCATGGTCAGCGTGCGGCTGGTCAGATTGCCCAGTCCGTTCGCCAGATCGGCGTTGTAACGTTGCACCAGGGCGTCGAAAGAAAACGATCCGTCCTGCCCGAAGACGATTTCGCGCAGCAGAAAATAGCGCAAGGCGTCGCAGCCAAGCACATCGAGAATGGTCTCCGTGCGCACGATATTCCCGCGCGACTTCGACATCTTGCTTTCTTCGAACAGCAGCCAGCCGTGCGCCATGATTCGCTGCGGCAAGGGCAACCCTGCGGCCATCAGAAACGCCGGCCAGTAAACGCAGTGGAAGCGGACAATCTCCTTGCCGATCATCTGCACGTCGGCGGGCCAATACTTGTCGAACTTTGCCGCGTCGTCCGAGCCATACCCCAGCGCGGTAATGTAATTCGCCAGCGCATCCAGCCAGACGTAGATGACGTGCCCGGGATCGTCAGGGACCGGAATGCCCCAGGAAAACGTGCTGCGGCTGACCGAAAGGTCGCGCAGGCCGGAGCGCACAAAGGACATCACTTCATTGCGTCGTGTTTCGGGACGGATAAAATCCGGCTGGCTGGCATAGAGCTCCAGCAGTTTGTCCTGGAAGGCGGACAGCTTGAAGAAATAGTTTTCTTCCTTGACAGTCTCTGTGGGCCGTCCGCACTCAGGGCAGGGCGCGCCGGGCCCGACCACATCCACGTACAGTTCGTCGAAGACGCAATACTGACCGGTGTAACTGCCTTTGTAGATGTAGCCGTTGTCGCGGATCCGCTTCCACAGCGCCTGCACACCCTTCTTGTGCCGGTCGGAGGTGGTGCGGATGAAGTCGTCGTAGGTCAATCCCATCCGGTCCCAAAGCGAACGGAACTCGGCGGAGACTTCATTGGTGAGCTGCTGCGGAGTCTTTCCCGCGGCCTGCGCGGCGCGCTCGATCTTCTGTCCGTGCTCGTCGGTGCCGGTGAGGAAGTAGGTGTCAAAGCCCATCAGGCGCTGCCGCCGGGCGATGGTGTCGCAGGCAATGGTGGTGTAGGCGTGCCCGATGTGCGGACGCGCATTCACGTAGTAGATCGGGGTCGTGATGTAAAACTTTTGGCTCATTGAGTTATGTGTCTGATCCTGGCAACGCGGGCTTCAGCTCTTCAGGGCCTTCGAATAGGCTTCCATGGCCTCGTTCATGACACGCTTCAGGGGTACGTGGTGCTCGGCCGCAATCTTCTTGCAATCTTCATACTCAGGGGCGTAGTTGGTGACCGTGCCATTCATGCTGGCAATCTTTAATCTTATGTCTCCCCAGCGCGTCACGACGTTAATCCATTTTCGCGCCAGCGTCTGGCGTTGCTCCTCGCGACGCCGTACTCCCAGCGTACTGGTCTCCGTGAAAATTATCTGGGTCAGCCGGGAAGCGTCCTCCGGTTTTGACAACACAGTCAGCAATATTCCCGGACGGTTCTTCTTCATCTGCACCGGCGCGGCAAAGGTATCGAGCGCTCCAGCTTCGAGCAGTCGCTCGATCACGTACCCGAAGACCTGCGGATTCAGGTCGTCAAGATTGGCTTCAAGCACGCAGATGGTTTCCTGCGAACTGTTCTCCGCCAATCCCGCCCGCGATTCGCCGATGGTCAAGCGCACCACGTTGGCGTGCCCGGGAAAGTCGCGGGTGCCGGCGCCATATCCGGATTTCTCGATCGTCATCGCCGGAAAAGGCGCGAATCGTTTGGCCAGGGTTTTAACAATGGCTGCTCCCGTCGGCGTAACCAGTTCCACC
>Ga0157374_10002801_pt1 | contig 14643 bp, 13 predicted proteins | sample M25metaG_FD_115308 | JGI IMG/M metagenome (GOLD analysis project Ga0157374, IMG submission 115308) | Miscanthus rhizosphere microbial communities from Kellogg Biological Station, Michigan, USA - M2-5 metaG | ecosystem: Host-associated > Plants > Roots > Rhizosphere > Soil | place: USA: Michigan...
ACTGAGTAGTACTCCTGCTCAAGCAACACCTCGTCTCCGGCGAGGAGCTTACACGTCATCGTGTTTGGGTGCTTGAAATCGCCCTTTGTAGCGTCGTAAATGATGTCCTTGAGGCTAACAGTGATCGACTTGTCACCGAGCTTTACCTCGAACGTCTGGTCAGGCTTGTCTCGGAGGCTGTCCAGAAATTTCGGGTCTACCGTGGCTGGCTCTTTTCCTACCAATCCCGCTAACGAGGCCCGTTCAGTGCCGTGTCCCTTGCCGGTCGCGCTGAGACTTCCGAACAAGTTGACCTGGAGTTTAGTGGCCTTGGCGAGTTTGTCGGCCGGCAGCTTCGCTGCCCGTTGGTAAAAATCGTACGTGATACGCATCGGGCCAATCGTGTGCGAGCTTGAGGGACCGGGCCCCACTTTGTAGAACTCGTCCGCGGTCGTCAACACGGGCCCTTTGCCTTTTTTGACGACATCTAAGTCGGCAGAGAGCGGCGGCGTCGCTGCAGCCTGCGGTAGCACCGGCAACGTCTTGATGGCCATCGCTATTCGTTCTTGGGCCGAGACTGTAGTACCCATCATCACGGCGGCTGCTCCGCCCACAGCACTTCGTATTAAGAAATTACGGCGATCCACGCCTGGTGGGATCTCCTGTGATAGCAAACCGGTCATATCAGCTAACGGATCTTCCCGAGCGACGTCACCGGCTTCCTTTATGGGGCTAGGTTGATCATCAAATCTCCCATTTTCCTTATTTGACATGGTGCACCTGCTCACTTTCTTTTTAGGATTCAGTAGCTGCGAACCGTGCCGATGACTTATTTAGTCCTGATTTGCTTTACTGCGCATTCAGGCAAACAACCTGCGCTGGACGCGGTTTTGCGAGCTAGACACCTGTACTCTAGGCCTTTTGCAGCAACGCGAAGCTGTCAAAAGTAACAGGTGCCTTCGAACCTTTTAGTTTTGGGAAATGAGGGAGGGATTGGCAGTGATCACATCGTTTTTTAATGTTTCACTGGTCAGTATCCGAGGTTGAAGTAGATAGCCAACCGTTCGTTCCCAGTCAAGGCTTTCGGAACTGACCAGTCTGTTTGTCTATCTCGATCCTTCGGCGAGAGTCGAAGTGATCCTGAAATAGAACCGAGTCAACTTTGATTGTAGGCAATCCAAACATGGAAACGTGTTCGAAATCAGATTGTTGCCAGCCGATTGCTCCGGTTTGCATGTCGATTTTCGCGAGGACATTCACCGAACTTATATAAAGGTCGCGTCCGTCTATCAAACCCGGACCAAGGGCTTCCGCACTTATCGGTGTGACCCACTTAAACCTCATCATCGTCTGATCCATCCGCAACACGTACGCCCAATCACCCCGACCATCTGTCACTTCGTACTCGAGTACCAAATCCCCGTCGTACTCGGCAAAATAGAGTCGCTCGATACGTAACGCTCCATTCATTCTCAAATCGTAGTTCTTCCGCCGGGTTGTTAAGGAAGAGCCTTCTCCGTGTCCGTCGTGTCGAATCGTGTAACTTCGTGAGCTTGTGGAGAAGACAAAAAACGACCGCGCGTTTGCCTCGCCGATGCGCTCGACATTGACAAATGGAACTTGCGTCGCAGTTACGTTATCGATTCGTGTTTGACCGAAGACAGAGCTCACCAATAACAACAAGCCTGGGATAACGACTTTCATGGTAGGTTCTCCTCTTGCGGGGCGGTGAGTATGTTTAGTCTACTGCAGGGGACGCGCAGACAGGATCGCTTAATTTGACCGACTTCGAATTAGCAGGGTTTGGCGCCAGTCCGGCGCCCAGGAGTCTCAAATGATTCGCAAGCTCGAGAGGTATTACCGGTTCGGTGTGGCCGTCGTCATTCTCCACGTCTTAGTTGTTATTCCACACTCAATCGCACACACGATGATGCACATCGACATGAACCTTTGGCAGAACATCTACATTGCCCTGGTGATTGTAATTGGGCCAGTTGTATCTGGAATTCTACTTTGGCGATCACCGAGGTCAGGCTTTGCTCTTTTAGTTCTCTCGATGACGGGCTCGTTCCTATTTGGCATTTACTACCACTTCGTCGCGCCCGGTCCTGATAACGTGGCCTTCCTACATCCACATCCATGGATGCAAACGTTTCGAGTCTCAGCCGTGATGCTTGCGGTCGTTGAGTTAGGCGGAGTAATCGCCGGTCTGTTGGGCGTTAGCAGGAACACGAAACTTACGACTGATTAGTAATGCGATCGGCAGAAACAATGACCGACGAAAACAAGACAAAAATAATGCGCTTGGTGTTGCCACTTCTTGCAATTCTTGTAGGAACCCTCCTTACCGCTTTCGCGTTTCTTCTTGCCGGATTTGCAACCTCTGCCTGCAATTGTTCCCAACCAATCGCAGTAGCTTTCCCGTACGCCTCGATCTTGTGGGGCCGAGGCCGACTGGAGTCTCTCGGCGGTGCCCTGATGGCGTTTCAGTTCCCTGCTTACTCGCTTGTGTTCGCTATGGCCCGAAGCCGTGCTATGCGATTCCGATCTGCGTTGGTGTTGCTTGCGATTCATGCAGCGGCGGTAGTCATTGGTTTGATCGTTTACAGAAGCTAGTAACGAGGATCGGCTCACTTTTGAGAATAAGTTTTGCGATTGCCGCAAACAACCGCCCTTAGCGTTTATGCAACCAAGCAGGGGATGCCCTCATTCGAGTTCAATTGATTCAAACTGGGTGCAAAAGACTAAATACTGTCGCCGGGATAAATGCACTGTCAACGGCTTCTCAAAATCACCGTAATTAGTTCGCTCGTGCTCTGCCAATCCTTGTGTGTCTTTCCTCAAGTACGAGCGATATCACCTGAAACCGATTCATTGCTCGAAGTTCGCGACAAACGACGCGCCTTATTACTCGTATTCCGATCGGGCGTTCTGGACGCCAGCGATAACGAACACGCAATCATCGATCAAGTCCTGAAAGCGGAACCTGAGCCGAGGGGTCGGAATCAGTGGGTGTACGGGGTGCTCGCCAAAAGGCTCAATTCCTACATCCGGAAGTACAAGAGTTTGACAGCCGCACATGACCTCAGCGACGCTGACTACGTAATCTATTTTAACCTCATTGAGTATCGACGAATTCTCAATACAATCTATCCCTACGGAGAACTGTTTGTGATCGTCAAAGGTTCTCCTGAAGGTCAAAAACCGCCGCGCATTGTTTGGAAGGCAAAGAAGGTTCTCTGGGCCGGAGATGCCATAAGTGAGCTGATCAAAGATCTAAAGATGGTCCGTGGCGAAAGTTGAATTGCTTTTTGCAACTCCAATCAACTCCGGTCGTGTAAGTCTCACAGGCAACGCAAGAGTTGCGACCGAAACCTTTTTGCTTTTCCGATTCACTAATTAACAGAGATAATGCCGAGCGACTTAAGAGCAACGGGGTATAGAGTCGACAGCGATCTGTTCTAATCAGGTGCTCACTTCTCTGATTCAAGGGTACTCACTGCGATGCTCACTCCAATCCTGACTTGCGGAGTATTGGTCTTAACATTCCTCTCATATGCCGTTGGACAGCAAACCACGGGCTCAATCAAAGGAACAGTCACCGATCAACTCGGCAGTCTCGTAACGAACGCTCGTGTCATTCTTAAAGACGATCGCGGGGCAACTACCAGTATCACGACCAACTCTGGTGGCTTTTATGAATTTAAGATCCTTCGGCCGGGCTTGTATGAGCTGAGGGTCGTCGCTCCGGGCTTTGTCGCATACGAGCAGAAAGGCATCGCTGTTGAAGCGCGGCAAACGACAACAGCCGATGTGCAACTCTCGGTTGAACTTGAAGAACAACAAGTAACTGTCGATGGTCGAAGCGTCAGCACAGATTCGGATAACAATGCCAACGCAATCGTGCTGCGCGGTCGCGATCTCGAGGCGCTACCAAATGATCCGGCAGCGTTGACCGCAGCCCTTCAGGCGCTTGCTGGTCCACCGGATCAGGAAGGCGGTGCGCAAATCAAAGTTGATGGCTTCTCAAATGGTCAGATGCCTCCGAAAGAAGCCATTCGCGAAGTTCGCATAAACAACAATCCATACTCAGCTGAAAATGAGTTTCCTGGTTTCAATGGTATCGAGATCTTCACCCAGCCAGGTTCTGACAAGTGGCACGGCGGTGCGAACTTCGAGTTCAACGATGAGAGTCTCAATTCTCGCAATCCCTTTTCGAACAGGCGAGCGCCCTATCAGCAGCGAAATCTTGGGTTCAATCTCAGTGGACCAATCTCGAAGAAGCGCGCATCATTTTCGACTTATTTTAGTCGCTATGTTAGCGACAGTAATTCAATCGTTAATGCCACTATTCTCGATCCGGTAACGCTTATCCCAATCGCAGTCAATCAGTCGTTTGTTACACCACAGAGTACTACTTACGGGAACATACGACTGGATTTCAAAGTCAATAAGAAGCACACGCTTGTCGGACGATTTTCTTACTGGCTTTCAACACAGGACCTCCAGGGCGTCGGAGGTTTTTCCCTCCCGAGCCGAGCGTATAGCGGTACTCGCAGCGAGTACACGCTGCAAATAACCGAGACTGCGTTGTTGAACGAAAAGACTGTAAACGAAACTCGCTTTCAGCTTTCCCGCAACAGTTACGATCAAGTCAGCGTCTCTTCACTGCCGGGGCTGACAGTTCAGGATTCCTTCTTCGGCGGCGGATCACAAACAGGGGCTACTTCGAATCTGCAACGACGACTGGAGTTGCAAAACTTTACTTCGTGGTCGAAAGGTAAACACTTCGTAAAAATCGGCGGAAGATTGCGTTGGGTTGGAGTCGACAGCGTCTCACCAGGAAACTTCGGAGGAACGTACACTTTTAGTGGGGGTCCTGGTCCTTTACTCGACGCGAATGATCAAATAATTCCTGGGCCAAGTGGTCAGCTTCAATTCGTACAGCTTAGTAGTTTGGAACGCTACCGCCGAACCCTTGCCTTTCAACGCCAGGGACTGGACCCGTCAGCCATCAGAGCTCTAGGCGGAGGAGCTACACAGTTTTCGATTGCCGGCGGTGATCCAAACGCCGATGTCGGGCAAACCGACGTTGCTTTCTATTTTCAGGACGAATGGAAAGTAACTCCTCACTTCACACTGTCGCCGGGTCTTCGCTACGAAAACCAAAATAACGTTAACAGTAATACGAACTTTGGCCCTCGATTAGGCTTTGCATGGTCGCCAGTCTTTGCGCGAAAGAAACCTGCCGCCTTGCCGGCAAAGGAAGCAAAACCTGCGTCAGCACAAGCAACTGCGCCTGGTACTCCCTCAGCGCCAGCTGGTTCGGGCGGTGGCTCGCCGAGAACGGTTTTTCGTGGCGGTGTAGGCTTTTTCTACAACCGTGTTTCTGAAGACGTCACACTGCAGTCCCTCCGGTTCAATGGAATCACGCAGCAACAATTCCTGGTGACGGATCCGACTGTGCTCAATCTTTTCCCTTTAATTCCGCCAGTCGATGCGCTTGAAGCATTTGCGCAACCTCAAACCCGCCGCGTGACTTCTGACCAGCTGGGACCTTCGCGTTCGTTTCGTGCGATGTTTGTTGTCGAACGTCAGCTTACTAAGACTGTAAAGCTTTCGGCGACGTATGCTCACGCACATACAGTGGATACGCAACGCTCAGTGAATATCAATGCTCCGCTAGGTGGCACTTTTATTCCCGGTCTTCCAAATAGTGGGGTTCGACCCTTTGGGGATGACGAGGGTAATGTTATGCAGTATCAATCAACAGGTCGCACGGTTGGGAACAGTCTCAACATCAACCTGAATGGCAATCTAAAGAAAGTGAATTTCTGGACTGGCTATAGTCTGGGCAAACAAAGAAGTCTTGATAGTGGCACGAGTGGTTCTCCGTTTGACGCGTTTGATTTCAGCAATGAGTGGGCACGCTCGAGTTTCAGCGCACTAAGTTTCTTCTACGGAGGTGGGTACTATGAGGCACCACAAGGAATCAATCTCAATCTGTTCATGATTGGAAGTTCTGGACAGCCTTTCAACATCACCACTGGTCGGGACACAAACGGAGACACAGCCTTCTCAGAACGGCCGGCTTTCGCAACCGATCTCAACAAGCCCGGGGTAGTTGTCACTCCGCTAGGGGCTTTTGATCCCAATCCAACGCCGGGAGAACAAATCATTCCGCGAAACTTTGGACGCGGACCTGTGTTCTTTTCCACCAATCTCAGCATGGAAAAGATTTTCAAATTCGGAAAGGCAATGGAACCTATGACTCCCACCGCGCCACCTAAAGCAAGTGATGGCGCTTCCGCAAAGCCACAACCAAAGCCTCCGCTTCAGCGACCCTACACGGTTGGATTCTCTGTTTATGTTAATAATCTCTTCAACAGGACGAACAAAGGAACTCCGACTGGGAACATGGCCTCACCTTACTTCTTGAAATCTGCCAGCGGTTCAAATATGTTCAGCTTCGGACCAGGTGGGGGTTCGGGTGGCAATCGTATAATCTCGTTAAGAGTAAGGTTCAGTTTCTAATCGTCCGGAGCTTGTTCACATGCTTACGCACATAGTGGTCTGGAAGTATCGCGCTGACGTCAGTCAAGAAACCATGGACCAACACGTCACGCTTCTACGCAATTTGGCCGGCATCATCCGAGAAGTAAGAAGCCTGTCGGTTGGTTACGACGTCCTGCAACTGCCCCGCTCATACGACACGGGGCTCGTGGCGATCTTTGATGACCGAGGGGGACTCGATGCCTACACAGTTCACCCTGAGCATGTGAAGGTGGCCGATTTTGGCCGCAGCATCAGTGAGCATGTCGCCTCTGTAGACTTCCTAACGTAAACCCCCATCTATCTTCAGGATGACCCGCGCAAAAAAGCTTCTCGTCGTGGCCCTCGCCTTTGCTCTCGTTTCGCAGATCCCCTTTGCTTATAGACGCTACAAACTCGGTCGACTCAGTTCCGCGATTCACGCAATCAGTTCAGAACGTCGAGCCCCCGAGACTCAATCCGGCTATGTCGAATATCGAGGCGTCATCCATGTTCATTCGTTTCTCGGAGGACACAGCGAGGGCACCTTTCAAGAAATAATTTCGGCGGCAAAAGCCAATGATCTTCAGTTCGTCGTGATGACGGAACACGTAGAGAGTCTGATCGACACCTCCGCAATGACGTTGAAAGGCATTCATAGCGGCGTTCTCTTTGTTAATGGAAACGAGGTTAAGAGCGCGAATGGAGATCGTTTGTTGGTCATTCCCGGTGATGCTTCTTTGGACGGCGCTGACAAACTGACCGCTGACCAGATTGCAGCAAACGCGCGAAGCCGGGGTGCACTCTCAGTTGTTGCCTATCCAAACGAGTTTAAGGGTAACAGCAACTCGTGGGACGGGATCGAAGTCTATAACGTCTTCACAAATGCCAGGAGGATCAATCTACTGGTCGCATTCTTTGATGCGCTTTGGTCACATCACACCTATCCCGATCTACTCTTCGGCAACTACTACCAAAGGCCGAATGAAGAACTCAGAAAATGGGACGAACGCTTAAAACAAGGCAAGTTGGTCGCTACTGCTGGAAATGATTCGCATGCGAATATTGGACTGAATCTTGGCGACAGTAGTGGGAATCGCCTGCTCGGCTTCAAACTCGATCCTTACGAAACGAGCTTTCACCTCGTACGGGTTCACGTCCTAATCCCCTCGGAAAAGCCCCTGGAAATGACCACCCTGTTGCAGGCGATCAAAGCCGGGCACTGTTTCATCGGGTTTGACGTCTTTGGCGACTCGTCGGGGTTTAGATTTGAGACCAGTAATTCACCGGCAATGCAGGGGGACGAAATAGCGTTTCAAAAGGAGCTTCGCCTGAAAGTTAGTATTCCAGTATCCAGTAGGCTGCTCCTTTTTAGAAACGGTGAGATTGTTCTGGACGAGACCGGAATTACAACGAAAGAAATTCCTATTGTCGATAAAGGAGTTTACCGCGTTGAGGTTTACCTCCCGCAGTTAGGAAAACCGGTGGGTGATCAACCCTGGATAATCTCAAATCCCATCTACGTGAAGTAGGCTAAATGTCCGACAAGCTTCAAATTGTCGGTCTACGATTTTTCGGGAAGGAATTGGAATACCTGGGATATCCGCAAAGCCGCCCTCCAGAAACGGTTTCGCCCCACGGGATGCCCTGCTAACTTCCCTGTGGGGCGACTAACCTTCGTCGGAAAGCTCCGACTTTACTTGTTTTTCGGAAGCGGTGCGTACGTCACCGGAGTACTGTAGGAAGTCTAGTGTTTGACTCCGCTCTCCTCTCGTCCCTAGTGTAGTTGGGGGAAAGGAGTCAGCCTTCCACACACTGTTTTTTCAAGTGACATCAGTCTAAGTCCGGGTCACACACCTGTCAAGATTCAGCTTGACCGACCTTGAACAATACAAGCTCATTCTCGCTAGAATGGCGTCCCCGAAAAGGACAAAAAACGATCAAAAATGGCGAACCAAATTATCATCTCCACCCCACCCACTTTTAACTTTCAACGAACAATTATTAGCCACGGTTGGTGTGAATTGCTTCCTTTTGGAATCAATCGTCCAGCGTGGGAATTGACACGTGTAATTGACCTCGGAACGAAACCACCAGTGACAGTGAACATATCAGGTCGCAAGGGGGCGGTTCTGTTAAAGCTATCCCGAAAATTGGGACAAACTGACACTGCTCAAGTCGTCCGCGACGTGCGCCACATTCTTCGCCTTGACGATAGTCTCGAAGACTTTTACGACCTCATGAATACTGAGCCAGGATTCACTTGGATCCCAGAGCAGGGTGCCGGTCGAATGTTACGCTCGCCGACCGTCTTTGAGGATCTCGTTAAGATGATCTGTACAACAAACTGTTCGTGGTCGCTCACCGACAAGATGGTTACGGGACTAGTCGAGAATCTGGGTCGTGAGGAGAAAGATGGCAGGCGCACATTTCCATCGCCTCAAGCGATGGCTCTGATGCCACTCAAATTTTTCAACAACGAAATGAGAGCGGGCTATCGGGCTCCCTATCTCAAAGAGTTGGCCGACCGCGTAGCTTCGGAAGAATTAAATGTTGAAAGCTGGTTGCACAATCCGATGTCAACTACTGACCTAATGAAGGAGATGAAAACGGTGAAAGGTGTCGGGCCGTATGCTGCGGAGAATCTTCTGAAGCTGGTTGGTCGATACGATGGCCTCGCACTCGACTCATGGACGCGCGCAAAGTTCTTCAAAGTACGGAACAACGGCAAGAAGACAACTGACAAGAAAATTGCACGCTACTATTCGCGCTTCAATGAGTGGCGAGGGCTGGCACTCTGGTGCGACATGACCCGTGACTGGATGGAGTGATTTTGCAAATCAGGAAAAGCGTAGAGCACGTGGCTTTTCTAATACCACGTGCTCTCGGTCGTTAAAGGTAATAATGACGAAGCTACTTCGTGAAAACGTAAGTGCTGTCCTGCGGACCACGAGGGCTTTCACTGTGCCTAGTAACGGTCAAAACTTTTCCATCACCTGAGAGCGCAAGCTTCTCAGTTGTGGTGGCGGTGACCTCATTACCGTCCTGTCCCTGGAACGTCGTCTTTGAGACCAGTTCCAGACCATTGCTTGACAACGTTGCCTTTCTGGCAAATTTGCCTCGACCCGTATCCCCAGTCGTCTCACTGCCATCCAGGTTGAAGGTGCGCGGACCACCCATGCCACCGCGGCCACCGCCTCCGCCACCACCCGGACCGCCAGCAGGCGCGCCAGCCGGAGGGCCTCCAGCCATTTGACCACCACCGGTGACTTTCTCTTCAACAGTGAACGTTTTGTCGGTTTGCGTGATCGTCCATGTCACACTTTCCGCGCCTTGCATACGCTGGCTCAATCCCTGGCTCTTACTTTTATCAAGAGTCCAGGTACCGGCGAAGTTGGCGGGAGCGGCGGCATGCACAGCCAGAGTAAACATGAGGGCACTCGAGAGGCTCAAAGCGCCAAGTATCTTTCTCATTCAAGATCTCCTTCAGCAGTTTGTGATTGTTAATTAAACGCCGCAGCTAACCGAAGGTCGTATTCGGGTTCAGCAACACCTCAGGCCAGCGAAGCAACTCAGAGAGTCTTTCGAGTCTACCAAAGTGGTTATCAAGAAACTGTAAGGAACTGTAAAGATTTGTATAGCGATAGTAAAGACCTCTCGTATTCCGCATCAAACGGGCTTAGCATCGATGAAGCATCTTTGCCCATGGAACCTTCCTGCGTTCGAGTGCGTACCATGCGAAGTGCTTTGTGATTTGCCTGATGAGATTCATGGCGACGCGGAATTTGGAACTTTATATTTTGCGAACGTGAATCATAAGGGTGATGCGAATGGAGGCAGTAACGACGTACGATAAATCGGAAGTAAATATTGATATTGTGAAGACCATTCGTTGGCATTGATTTTTTGTCATAACAAGACTGCGAGTGGTGTTTATTCGCAGAGAAGCAATCAATTAGGCGAGCGTTTGATGGTACGTGAATCGCAATCAAGTAGGTTGAAATAGCCATCGAGTTTTGAAAGAAATCTTGGCTTGCTGAACGAAGAACCAAGCGGGGCTTTACGGAGTAAGCTAAACAGGAACAAGGAGAGCAATGATGAAGTCAATGGTGAACAGGATTGTGTTGGTATTAGTAGTGGGCGCGCTCACGAGTGTGGCTGCGTTTGCAAAAGTACAGAAACACAAAGTGACCTTTGAAAACGACACGAAAGTTGGGGGCACGGTGGTAAAGAAAGGGACGTACGATCTGAAGTTTGATGACCAAACGGGTCAAGTGTCCATTTTGAAGAATGGCAAGGCTGTAGCCGAGGCCATGGCCAAAGTCGAGCCGCGTGAAAAGAAAGCTGGTGACTTCCAGTTACGTTCAACCACTGCGGGCGATGTTGCGCAGCTGGTAGGTGTGACTTTTGAAGGATCGACAAGTGACGTTGTGATTAGCAACAATGGCGCATCGACCTCAGGAAGCAATCAGTAAAGAAGTTGTAAGTTTGAAACACTGCGCCTCGAAGTCCACGGATTTCGAGGCGTTCGTGTTTTTTGAATCTGCTAACTTTCTTGCCCCTTATCATCCAATCTAACAATTGATGAGGCCCTCATTTTCACATGCCCGTCTCACTGCGTTAGTATTCATCCCGCCTTGCACAAACAACTGACGGATTTGGGAGCATCAGGATGAACTTCAGGCAATTTGGTCGAACGGATTGGAAGGTCAGCGATGTTGGCTATGGTATGTGGGGAATGGGGAGTTGGTCTAACTCCGATGACAACGAATCACTCGGTTCCCTTCAAGCAGCTGTAGATCTGAATTGCAATTTCTTTGATACTGCCTATGCGTACGGTGAAGGCCGAAGTGAAAATCTGCTGGGCCAAATCGTTAAATCAAATCCTTCGAAGCGCCTCTACACAGCAACAAAAGTCCCTCCGAAGAATTTGCAATGGCCGGCGGCGCCAGATTCAACGCTGATGGATTCGTATCCGCCCGATCACGTGGAAGAGTTCGTTCATCGTAGTCTCGAGAACGCTGGTCTTCAGCAATTCGATCTAGTGCAGCTTCACACATGGAGTGATGATTGGATGCGCGACGATCGCTGGTTCTACAAACTTGATGATTTGCGAAGTCAAAAACTTCTCAATGCAATCGGCCTCAGCATCAACCGTTGGGAACCCTGGAATGGAATACGTGCAGTTCGAAGTGGACAGATCGATTCTGTGCAGGTCATTTACAACATCTTCGATCAGAACCCGGAAGACGATTTGTTTCCTGCTTGTCGAGAAATGAAAGTAGCAGTGATTGCTCGAGTACCATTTGATGAAGGCACCTTGACTGGCGCTTTAACTAAAGACAGCAAGTGGCCTGAAGGTGATTGGCGGAATCATTACTTCGCTCCCGAGAACTTGATTCCGAGTGTGGAGCGTGCTGAAGCAATCAATAGAACGTTGGATGAGTGGAATCGTGAACGGTCCACTAAAATTACCATGCCGGAGCTCGCCTTGCGATTTATTCTGAGTAACCCGGACGTAACGACAATTATTCCAGGGATGCGCAAACTTTCTCACGTACAGTCAAACATAGCTGCGAGTGACGAAGGAGCGCTAACTAGAGAACTGCTAGCGAAGCTGCGCCAGTTTCGTTGGGTTCGAAAACCCGCACCGTGGTCGGACTGAGCAGATTGCTGATTGCTGATTGCTGATTTCTGATTATTTCTACTAACGGCCGTTTGATCAGCAATCAATCAGCAATCACAAATCAGCAATCAGCAATACTTCAGACCTTCATTCCAAGCGTCTTCACCAAAAACGCCCAACGGTCCGCTATCTCTTCGATAATCTTCGACGTCGGTTTTCCCGCACCATGCCCTGCCTTAGTTTCAATTCGAATCAAGACAGGTGCGGTACCCGACTGCGCCGCCTGCAACGTCGCTGCAAACTTAAAACTGTGACCGGGCCATACACGATCGTCGTGATCGGCCGTGGTAACCAGAGTTGCAGGATATGCTGTGCGTGGCTTGATATTGTGTAGTGGTGAGTACGCATATAACGCTTTAAAATCATCTGCATTTTCAGACGAGCCATAGTCTGAAACCCAGGCCCAACCAATCGTGAACTTTTGGAACCGCAGCATGTCCATCACGCCGACAGCCGGCAGCGCTGCGCCGAAAAGATCAGGACGTTGAGTCAGAGCAGCACCAATCAACAAACCTCCGTTACTGCCACCGCCAATTGAAAGCTTTGGCGTGGATGTGTATTTGTTTTGGATCAACCACTCGGCTGCAGAGATGAAGTCGTCAAAAACGTTTTGCTTCTTCAGTTTCATCCCAGCCTGGTGCCAATCTTCGCCGTATTCGCCTCCACCTCGAAGATTGGGTTGCGCATAAACGCCACCTAATTCCATCCAAACCAGGTTACCAACTGAAAACGCCGGTGACAGCGACACGTTGAAGCCACCGTAGCCATAAAGATAGGTGGGATTGCTGCCGTCAAGCCGGATGCCCTTCTTGTAAGTAATGAACATCGGTACCTTCGTACCGTCCTTGCTTGTGTAAAAGACTTGTTTGGTTTCGAAATCTGCGGGATTGAAATCGACCTTTGGTTGTCTAAAGATCGTGCTCTTGCCCGTGGTCATGTCGTAACGATAGATCGTCGTCGGTGCTGTAAACCCGGTGAAGGAATAAAAGGTTTCTTTATCAGTTGACCTTCCGCCAAATCGATCTTCTGATCCGATACCGTGAAACTGCACTTCGTTGAAGAGCTTTCCACTGGTATCGTGAATCCTGACTTGTGTGTATGCGTCTTTCAAATAATTGAGAATGAAACGATGATTCACCAGTGTCGACGTCTGCAGCGACTCTTTCGTTTCAGTTACCGCGTCTTTCCAGTTTTCAGTTCCGGGTTTATTAACGTCGATTTCAATGATCTTGCCGCGCGGTGCCTTTCGATCCGTCTGAAACCAAAATCTACTGCCTTCATTTCCGACAAACGTATAGGCAGCGTCAAAGTCATCAAGCAACTTCACAACTTGTGAATCGCTCTTCTTCAGATCTTTGTAATAGACACGCGTTTTTGAATCCGTTCCCTGGAATACCGTGATAATGAGGTAATCACCGTCTTCAGTTACCGTCGCGCCAAACAACCAATCCTTCTGGTCTGGTCGTTCATATACAAGTATGTCTGAGCTTTGCGCGGTGCCGAGTTTGTGAAAGTAAACCTTTTGGAAATAGTTTGTTCCTTTTAATGAATCGCCTTTCGGTTCGTCATACCGACTGTAAAAGAATCCGCTGTTATCTCGAGTCCACGAAACCCCTGAGAATTTCACCCACTTAAGATCGTCGGAAAGATCCTGCCCCGTTTCGACATCGCGAACTTTCCACTCCTGCCAATCTGAACCTGACGCCGACAAACTATAGGCAAGCAGTTTCCCGCCATTGCTGATCTGCATCCCTGACAGCGCCACAGTTCCATCGGTCGAGAGTGTGTTGGGATCGAGGAGCAGTTGCGGTTGACCATCCAGCGAAGTGACGCTGTAGAGAACACTCTGATTCTGCAAACCACTGTTTCGCGTGTAAAAATATCGACTACCCTCTTTGTTAGGGACACCATACTTTTCATAGTTCCAGAGTTTTGTCAGGCGTTCCTTGATTGAAGCTCGCGCTGGTATGGCTTCGAGGAAGGCGAAACTAAGTTTGTTTTCGGCCTCCACCCAAGTGCGTGTTTCTTCCGAGTCGAGATCTTCCAGCCAGCGATATGGGTCCGCGACTTTGACGCCGTGATAGTCATCAATCTGATCGCTCTTTCTGGCTACGGGATAGGTATTGGTTTTCATCATTTGCTGGGAAGTACCTGTTGAATTCTGCGCGCGAGCATGCAAGTTGGCGGAGCCGATGATGAGTACACCTGTCACAAACAGACAGACGATAGCAAAAAGACGAGTCATTGCTTTGAAACGCATAACGTGGCTCCCTTCCAAATTGTCGGTGACGCAACGCAGGTTGGCAGTTAACGAGAAACGCAAAAGAAGTATACAGAGATGTGGTGTCGACACAAAACAAGCGATCGGCTTGACGATGCGCGTTTGGATCCCTGTGGTTGGCCCACCTCAGCTCTGCGGGAATCACTGTTGAGGGAACTGTTCCAAC
>Ga0157374_10002805_pt1 | contig 14626 bp, 6 predicted proteins | sample M25metaG_FD_115308 | JGI IMG/M metagenome (GOLD analysis project Ga0157374, IMG submission 115308) | Miscanthus rhizosphere microbial communities from Kellogg Biological Station, Michigan, USA - M2-5 metaG | ecosystem: Host-associated > Plants > Roots > Rhizosphere > Soil | place: USA: Michigan...
AGCGGCAAAGTGGCCGATGTATCCGGTGGCAGCACGGCCGATGGTGCAAACCTGATTCAATGGCCGTATGTGGGGAGCACGAACCAGCTATGGATGTTTAACGGCGCGCAATAGCTTGCTTCAGGTTCCACAGCGCCTCTCCGGAGGCGCTGTGGAAAAAGGCTTTGTTTAAGCTCCGGGTTTCTTAATGGGGGGGGCTCGTCCATACCGCCGGGAAGGTCGGGGGCAGATTAAGGGGGAGGTAAATCATGCGACTTTTATTGCGAATGGTGGGCGGGCGGAAACTGCGCTTCGTTACAGGCATCTGCATCCCCAGCTAATTTCCGACGAAAGACCTTACCCAAGCATCCTTCTGGCAATGCTTGAAAAACTTCTCTCCATTCGATCCATCGTCTGAACAGCTATCTGGCGACCTGGAGCAGCCACCGGCAATAGCGGTGCGGTGCTCAGCCCGAGCGCAGGATTGAATAGAGCCGGAGGGGGCGGCCAGTTCGGGGATATTATCAATGTGAACGGCAACTTCACCATCGCCAGCGGATCCGGTGCGCACCTGCAAATGAATGTCGGACGCTCCGACCCCGGGGTTGGTTCCGGCTTCAACGATGACTTCTCCGACCGACTGGTTGTTTCGGGCAGTATTTCGCTCTCTGGCGATCTGCAGATTAGTCTGCTGAACAACACCGGCTACACTTTGCAAGCGGGGGATATCCTCTAGCTGATTATCAATCGCTTAAACAACACGGTGACCGGTACTTTCAACACGGGAAATGGAATCGGCCAGGATTCGATGTTCACGGTTGGGAATACATCTTTTAAGATCAGTTATACCGCGGATGCCAATGGACTTGCTTTCGACGGAGGAGGAGGAAACGTGGCTCTGATGGTAGGGCCGGAGCCCGCGTCTGCAGTAATGTTTTTTTCGGATTCAGTATAGGGCTCTGGGGGGGCAGGCGTTTCGCAGTTGCAAAAGGGTAAAAAATATAACCAGTGTGCACTCCCAAAAGGGACAGTTGTCGAAACTTTGGCGGTGAATGGGGGTTATAAGCGAAATCGAATGAACAAGACTTTTCGAACGATTTGCATGGTCATGGCTCCCATTCTGACCTTTACAGGGGTGGCGTTGGCTCAAAATGACACGATTCTGACGGATCACCCGGTGGAATTGCGGGAGATCATCTCACCTCAGGGTTTCATCCATCCGGGTATTAGCTGTGACGCCAGGACGCTCGCCGTCATGCGGGAGAAGGTTCTTGCCGGAGTGTCCCCGTGGGTCGATTATTTCGAGGGGCTGCGCCGCACCCGTTTCGCGGATTTGAAGCAACGCCCCCGGCTCGTTCCGCAAATCACGGACGATGCCGGCATTGGGGGCTTTGCCCAGGATGCGCAACTGGTCTGGGGACAAACCATCCTTTATATCGTCACCGGCAACGAGGCCTACCGCAAGCTGCCAGTGGAAATCATCAACTGGTATGGCTCTCGAACGAAGGAGAGTTTTTTCCCGCAATATTTCACCGACAGCCACATCAAAATCGGCAAATACGTCTATACGCTATGCAGCGCCGTGGACATTCTGCGGGCGACCAAGCCGAGGGATGCGCGGCTCGAGGTAACGGATTCGATGGTGGACGCGCTGCAGAAGTATTGTTTCTACCCGATTCGGAAGAACTGCATCGAGCGCAATGGGTATTTCATGAACCAGCACTCCTACGCGATCATGGGGTATCTGGCCTCGTCGATTCTCGGAAATGAAGTCGAAGATTACCGGCAGGCCGTGGAATGGACCACCGTGAATGCCACGAGCGACAATCAGGGACGCAATGGTTCAATCAAGCAGCAGATCCGCCTGGTCACACGCAACGACAAGACAGACGAGCGGGTGGAGCCCCACCTGCAGGTGGTGGAAATGGGGCGAGACCAACCTCACGCGGGTGGTGATATTGACAACCTCCTGATGATGGCCAAGACGATCGGGTTTCAAGGGACAACGGTGGACCCTGTCCAAGGAACGGTTACCGATGCGAAAGACGGGGTCTCTGTGGTCCACTTTCTGGACGATCGCCTGCCCAAAGGGGCGGCGTTGTTCGCGAAGTATAACCTCGGCTATGAATTACCCTGGGTTCCCACGTGGTCGGAGACCGCGAAGGATAACAAGGTGACCTATGACCAGATCAGCTACTTCGGTCGGGGTTCGATCGGAGGCAATGGAATCCCTGCCGCCTATTACTATTACAAGGGAATTGGTCTCGATATGCAAACGGGACCATATCGGTATCTCAAAGTGGCGCTGGACGCCATCGCCACTGGACGGGAGCAGACCGCAAGGTCTGGGAAATATATCGACCAACTCCACAATTATGCCTTTGATTTTTGGATCGGACTGCCCGCATCGGCATCCGACGCGGTGCCGGACCCGGCGAAAGCGAAGCGCGCCCTGGCGGTGCAGCTTTCTCCATTGAAAGTAATCCGCGATGGCGCTCCCGTGGAGGGTGGGCAGTTTGAGTTCGAGTCCGTGGATTTGCCGGCCTACGCCCAGTCGGGCGACAGCTATCCCGGCTCAGCGGAGGGTAAGCCCTTGCAAGTTTTGCAAGATGCTGATGGCACGGGTTATGTCCGAATGACGCTTGGCAAAGTCCCGCGCGCTTTCGTGAATTTCAGCCGTTTCCCGCGCGGTGCCGGGTTGCGTGTGCGTTCAGACTCCTTGGTGAAGTTGAGCTTTTTCCGCGATGAGGATTTTGCCCGGGGAGCTTGCACCCAGGAACTCTACGTTCCCGATACAAAAGGTAAGTGGAACCATGTGCTCACCGCCTTCGAGGGCACCGGTCACCTCTACATCCAAGCCACCTCCTTGGCCGGTCCTGCGACTATTGATTTCGACCGGGTCGAGACGGAGAAGCCTGCGACTCGACCGCTCGCGTTTGAATCGGCCGCTAACTTTGTGTCGATCCCGTCGTTCGTCGGCGCAAATATCCAGCAGGTATTCACCGCCAGGGGCGGAACGGGAACCGTGACTTACGGCGCGAGCAATCTCCCTGCTGGCGCAAAATTTGACCCCGCCACCGGCGCTCTTTCCTGGTCTCCCTCCGCGGAGCAAGCGGGAGCTCATACGATCTATATCACCGCGGACACCGGCGACACTCTGCAGACCCTGCGCGTGGATATCCGCGTGGCCAGCGGTTTACAGGCGGCGCTGGATGACGTGGCTCGCGCCTATGAGCCGGCCCAGCGGTATGTTTCGACGACCGAACACGCGTTCAAGGAAGCATTGGAATCCCGCGATCTGGCGGAGTTGAAGAAAGCGGCTGATGGACTGGAACTTTTGAATCCTCGCCTGCCCGATGGCACTCTCGATTATCCCAAAACGGCAACTACGCGCAGAGCCTGCGGGCTCGCCAAGATGGCCGATGGCGACCCGCTGAGCTATGGCGGTCTCTGGGGCTTCGACAAGAGCTTTACCCTGGATTTCGGAGTTCCTTTCAAGGTAAGGTCCCAAGCCTTCCGAATCCAGGCCCGGAACGGTTTCCCTATCCGGGTCTTGGAAGCCGTAGTCTATGGCTCCAATGATCGGAAGCACTGGACACTGTTGACCGAGAACAAGGCTCAAAGCGTCGCCGAGTTGCAGACTTTGACCGTGAAGAAGGAGGAACGCGCAAATGCGTACCGGTATCTCCGCTTCTTCATGCCTGCCAGATCGTATCCGATTTTCGAGATTGCGGAGCTTCGTATCGTGGGCGACCGCGTGGAGGATTACCGCCCCACATATCAGACGGCCTACATCTCTGGATATCCGGATGGCACCTTTCGCCCTGATCAAAAACTGTCCAAAGCCGATGCGGTGTGTCTGCTGGCGGGCTTGGTGGACGATTATACCGACAAGGGTGCTTACGCCTGCGACATTGTTGACGTCCCGCAGGATGCTCCTTGCTATGATGACGTGGCTTACATGTCGAGCAAGGGGTTTGTCTCTGCGGACGACACCAAGCATTTTCATCCGAACGTTCCGATCACGCGAGGGGAACTGGCTGCCATCATGGCACGCATGTGGGGGTTGAAAGGGAATGACGGCATAGCCAAATTACGGGATGTAAGCGACGATACACCGAATGCCGCCGAGATCCAGCGCGTGGTCCGAGAGGGGTGGCTGGCTGGCAATCAATCCGACCGATTTTATCCGGATGCTCCCGTGACGCGTGCAGAGTTTGTAGTGGCCGCGAACCGGCTGATCCAGCGAATACAGTCTCCGCATGAGGGAATGCCGTCATTCTCGGACGTGGACGCTTCATACTGGGCTTATGAAGACATCATGAAGGCTGCCACCACGTATCCGGTGCCGCTGCCGGCGCATCGGTAAAAAAACTCGGAACCGCATCGCCTTGGGGATCGCCTCTTTGAACCTCTTTTTGGCTGTTTCTTGACCATTTCATCGTCTTGATCGAAGGGGCTGCCTGAGGCACGTTCACTCCGCCCAGTGCGGTCAATCGATGAAAAGACTGGCCTTAAATGTTTGAAAGCAATGTGATGGTCGTGCCCCGGCCCATCTCGCTTTGGATTTGCACCTTGCCACCGATGGACTCCATTCGATGCCGCATATTAACCAGCCCATTCGAGATGCGGGGCAGATCCGCAGATTGAAAGCCGGAGCCGTTGTCCTCAATAATGATGCGGAGTTCGCCCGGCTGAAGAGCAACCTGGATGCGAACCTGATGCGCATTCGCGTGTTTAACGATATTGTTCAGCGCTTCTTTCACGACAAGCAGGATTTGGTGACGTTTGTCCGAGGGGACGGAGTGTTCCGGAATTTCGGCGGGCAATTCCAGCAGGAGCTCGATATCCGTCGCGGCGAAAAATTCTTCGGCGAATTCCACCAGATAATCGACGAGGCCTTCGAGCGTGTCGTTGCGCGGGTTCGTGGCCCAGACGATATCGTGCAGAGTCGTGCTGACGCTTTGGATCGCCTCCGAGATTTGGTCGAAATCCGCCTGGGACTTGTGTTTGGTGGCATCGTTGATGAGCATGATTTGCGTGATGCGCGCGCCCAGCTCGTCGTGCATATCGCGGGCGATCCGGGCACGCTCGCGGTCGAGGGCCTGCTCCTGCTCGAGCCGGCGGATGCGGGCGTGCATGCGGCGTCGGACGATGATATTTACGAGCGCGGCGATGGCGAGCGCGGCGGCCAGCGCGCAGGCGAGCCGGAATCCGAGCGTCTCCCACCAGGCCGCGCGGATGGTGAAGGTGAGGGACGCCGGTTTTGGCTGCGAAGAGGCGAGGGGATTGGTGGCAGCGACTTCGAAGGTGTAGTTGCCAGGAGGGAGATTCGTGAAGGTGGCGACCCGTTGGACGTCGCTCAAGGACCATCCGTCATCGCCGAGACCGAGCAGGCGGTAGCGAAAGCGCACCTGACCGGGAGTATCGAGTTCGGGCAGCGTGTAGCGAATCTGGATCGAACCTGGCTGCGGTGGAAGGACGAGGGGAGCCGAACCTGCCGGAGGAAGTGGAAGGGATTTATCCCGCATGAGGATATCCTCGATGAGCACGGCTGGAGGCGTGGCAGCGGCAGGCTCGTTTTTTGGGAGAATTTCCAGCCCGCCCAGGGTCGTGCCGAACCAGAGGTGACCGTCGGGTGTGCTGGCGCTCGAGTGTAAAAAGCCATAATGAAATCCTGCGGCGGCGGGCATGCCGTTGTTGGGCCCGTAGGCGACGGCCTGCACGTTGGGGCGGCCGTCGAGCACGGCCTCGAGCTCGGCGCGCGAGATGCGAAACAGCCCCAGAAACGTGCCGAACCAGAAATTCCCGTTGGGCTCGATTTCGAGAACCGTGAGATCATGCGTGGGAAGCCCGGTGACGGTTGGCACCTTGTCGATCCGGCCCGCGTGCCAGCGATACAGGCCGCTCTTGAGGCAGCCGATCCAGACCGTATCCGGGCCGTCTGGCACAAGAAAGGTGACCATGTCGTCAGGCTGGGGATCGGGCATGGACGCCTCGACGAAGTTCGCTCCCGCGCGGAAATACACGCGACCATCCATGGTGCCAACCCACAGACGTTTTTGCGGATCCAGCGCGAGCGCGATGGGGTTGGCGATGCTCGAGCTTTCCGGGAGAAGCTCGAAGCCTTTTCCGCGAGACTCGTAAACGCCCCGGTTGGGCTTGAGCGCTGCCCAGATCTGATGCGGCTTGTCACCGGGCAGGAAGGAGGCGAGTTGGCCGGGGAGCGGGATTTCGGCCAGGAAACGTCCGTCCTTCCAGCAGCGCAATGCATGCGGCCCGCCACCACCGATCCAGATTTCACCGGAAGAGGTGGAACGCAGGGTGTAAATCCCGTTCGGCCCCGTCCACCCAGGAGCGAGCGCGAATGCGCGGTTGGTCGCGTCTGTCGCGCGCACGAGTGATTTTCCTTGTGCCATCCAGACGAGTCCGGCGTCGTCCACGACCACTGCGCCGACGCGCATGTCGCGCGGTCCCAGCGGATTCGGGGAGCGATCTGCTGGGGCCGCGTGCATGAAAATCTGACGGCGGCTCAGGCAATCCAGTCCTCCGCCGAGGGTTCCCACCCAGAGATTGCCACCCCGGTCCTCGTAGATGCAGTTGACCAAGGGAAACGAATTGGACACGCGTTCGAATTTTCCCGCGCGAAAACGGATGAGCCCGCCGCCTTCCGAGGCGATCCAAAGGTTGCCTTCGGGGTCCTCGTAAAGAGCGGTCACATGGTCGGCTCCTCCGAGCCATGACAGATCGGCCACGGCTTCGAATTTTCCGTTTTCCTGCAAACGGAGAAGTTGCCGCCCGGCGACGGTCCACACGCCTCCCGCTCGCGCCGCCGCGAGATGCGCGCAGCCAGTTTCGCCCAGCGACCGGGAGTGAAACTCCCGTCCATCGAAGAACCCACAGTGTTTGTAGGACGTGAACCAGACGACCCCATTTATTGCGGTGCAAAGCTCAATCGGATCGTCTCCATCTCCGAGGGAAAAGCGCTCGGCCTTTCCCTCTTTCCAGCGCCGGACTTCACCGCCCGACGAGAAGCTCGCCCAGATGCTGTTTCCGGCATCCTCGATCAAGGAAATAATCGACCTGCTCGTGTCGGTGGGAGCGGGGATTTCAGTCTGAAACCCGCCTGCGCGCAACCGGGCGAGGCTGCCTGGGACCGGCGCTGCCCAGAGCGTCCCGTCCCGCGCGGTCAGCAGGGCGGAAGCGCCGGGGAACTTCAATCCCGACGACTCGGAAGATTCTGTGAAGCGCTCCCCGTCGAAGCGCGCCATGCCGTTGAGCGTGGCGAGCCAGAGATAACCATCCGGCGTTTGAGTAATGCTCAGAATATCGACATCGGGCAATCCATCATGCGCGACCCACGAATGCAGGATGTAGTCATCCGAGCGGGGAATGGCCTCCATCGTGGATTGCGCGACGGCGGCAGACGAAAGCCCAACAAATACGAGGGCCAGCCAGGGAACGATTGAAGTCCGCGACCAAGGAAACATGATTAATGATCTTAACGCAGCTCCGCAAATATGCAGCATCAACCCTGCGATCGGATTCACCTCGACCTCTCTTCCGCCAGCACCGCCTGTTCTTTGAGGAGTAGATAAATACGCGACTGGGAAGAATTTGGTGAAAATTTGGATCCAATCTCAACCGGCCTGCCTGAGTGGGTGCCGACTTTGGGTAGTTGGAATTCCTGGCGAAGGGATTATTGTATGGCAGACCGTGCCGAGCTATTATAAATTCGAAAAATCGCCCTTTCCCAGATGCAACACCATTCTGAAAAATCGCCAGACCACGTTGCTGACGTCGCAATTGTCGAAGATGACGTCCACAATCGCAGAGAATGGGTGAAGGCGCTCAATCAGTGGCCAGGGTATCGCGTGATGGGGGAGTTTGGCAGTGGGGAAGAAGCTCTGGAAAAGCTGCCAAAAGATCCCCCGAATTTCGTGCTGATGGACATCAACCTGCCAGGGATGTCGGGAATCGAATGCACTCGGGAGCTGAAGCAGTTGCTTCCCGAAACGGATATCCTCATGCTTACAATGTTTGGGGAATGGGATCGCATTTTCGACGCCCTGCGGGCCGGAGCTTCCGGTTATCTCCTCAAAAAAATGCGGCCTGCCGGCCTCAAAACAGCACTGGAAGAGTTGCGGGCCGGAGGTGCTCCCATGACACCTGCGATCGCCCGGAAAGTCGTGAAGTATTTTCGCAGCGCCCGCCTGGGCGCGGAGCCCTCTCGCACCGCCGCGCCGCATGTGGACTGGGTTCTCAACTGTCTTTCTCCCAAGGAAAATGACGTCCTGAAGCTGCTTTCCGAAGGGTGCAGTTACGCACAAATCTCGGTGAGAATGGGGATTTCCATGAATACTGTGCGAACCTATATACGCCGCACTTATGAAAAGCTGCAAGTGCAGTCGCGCACGGAGGCGGTGATCAAATACCTCTCCGCCAAAGAGAAATAATTCGGCTGCGCCGCATGGCAACTTTTCAGGGGGGGCCACGCGTTCACACGTGCAATCTTCGATCCCCCTGCGCGGGATTTCATTCCGGCCTGCTCCGAGGGATGTCGCATGAAGATGCGAGGTGACATTTGTGCGAATTGCGCGTTTTCGGGAACCGGTTTTAACTGCGCGCACTACTTCCTCCACTATGACCATAAAAAAATATTCCTCCTCTCGAATTCTCACCACTGGGATCGCTGCCTCCGCTGTCGCGTTGGCGTTGATTGCATCTCCGGCTTCCGCGGCCAGTCTTTCCTGGGATCCCACAATTAGCGGTGGCACTACGCTTGGTGGTACTAACACGTGGGATACGACCACGGGCAATTGGTGGAATGGCACGAGCGATGTGGCCTGGAGTGATACGACGGGCACCGCGGATACTGCCACTTTTGCTGGTACAGCGGGCACGGTGACTCTCGGGACGAATTTGGGAGCGTTGGGTTTGGTTTTCAGCACGACGGGTTACACGATTGCCACCGCCGCGAATACTCTTACGCTTGGCTCCAGTGGGATTGATGCGAGCGCGCTCACCACCGGAACGACTACCATTAGTGGTAATCTTGCCTTGGGGGCCAACCAGAATTGGAATGTGGGTTCGGGGGCTACGGTGACTGCCTCCGCCATCGTTAGTGGTTCTGGATTCGGAATTACCAAGAATGGTGCTGGCACGCTCTCGTTGAGCGGTGCGAATACCTATACCGGCGGTACGACCCTCAACGCGGGTAGCTTATCGATCAGCAATGGTGCTGCATTGGGAACCGGTGCGCTAACCATGGCTGGGGGAACTTTGAAAATTGCGACCGCAAGCACTATCGCCAACAATATCGTCGCTACCAGCTCTGGTGGCACGATTACGGTGGGTACAAATCAAAACATCACCCTGACTGGCACCTTGAGTGGCTCGGGTAATTTGACGCTTGGCGGCTCTGGAACCAATAACAACACCGTCGCAATTACATTCGCCGCCAATAACATGACCAGTGGCACCATCACGCTGGGAAGCGGCAATGGAACTCCGCGAATCAAAAACACGACGTCGACAAGCTCTGCGGTGGATTGGATAATCAACGCCGGAAGCACGGAGGTTTCCGGCACCTTCAATTTCGGCTCTTTCGGCGGAACTGGGAATTTTAGTGCTTTTAACGGTAATAGTGGTGCCATCGCTTATTCGGTAGGTGGCACGAATAACGACGCGAACTACTCAGGAACACTCTCCTCGACCGGAACGGGAGCAACTTTGGCGCTGACTAAGATTGGCACGGGCACATGGACACTGTCCAAGTCCACGGGTAATACCTTCACCCCAGCCGCTGGAGCTGGCGGCGCGCTGACAATCAGTAACGGCAAAGTGCAAGTGACCAATACTTCCGGCTCCGCTACGGGTTCTGGTCAAGTTGCGGTAAGTGGCGGCGCGACCGCCACGCTTGGTGGCACTGGCATCATTACCGGTGCAACAACAGTGACCAACGGCAGCCGTATTGCTCCGGGCGCGATCACCACGGCGAGCAACTTCGGTTCCGCTGGCACGCTGACGCTCTCGAGCGCGAGCGGCCTCACGCTGACCAGTGCCAATCTGGATTTCGATCTTTCCACGACTGCGGGTGGCGCGAATGACAAGATTGCACTCAGCACCGGTGCGCTTTCCTTCACCACGCTGAACTTCGACTTTGCTGGCACGACGCTCGATACCACGAATCCTTACACGTTGATCTCCACATCGGGTTCGCTGACTTCCGGTACGCTTGCGAGCATTACGACGGATTTCTCGAATGTGACGGGAGGAAGCTATCTCCCAACCTACAGCTTCGTGGCAGGAACGGGGCTCCAGGTATCGTTCGCAGCCGTGCCTGAGCCGCACGATTTTGCACTCTCTATGGTGGGGCTTCTGGGGATGACGGTTTTCATGCGTCGCCGTCACCGCCTAGCGTAAACGGGGATTTCAAGTTCTTCGATCAAAAAAGCCTCCGTGTCGCACGGAGGCTTTTTTTTGTGAGAGAAGCTTTTTTTTGCTGGCGTTTTAAGCGATGCTGTGAGTTGTCGTTGAAGCTGCGGATTTATCCATCGCTCGATGCGGTAATTTTTCTGCTTTACGCCGATACGGGATACGGAAGGCCGACCGGCTCGCTGCGTGAGCTTGGTATCATGAAATACTCGAATGGCAGGTAATACCTTGTCTTTACTGCGCCACCTGACAATAAACCTTATGCTAGGCAGAACTTTATCGGCCTGGCTTGAAGCACCGATGGGCAGACATCGCAGGGGCAGCATCCCTGTTCCTTAGAGCGGGTGTCTCTCCGGGTGTTCGATGCGACATTCATGCGAATTGTGCATTTCATGAACCGGGCTTTAATTCCACACAATTATTTCCTCCATTAATCTGTGGAAACTAATTCCTCCACTCCCTCCACTATGACCATCAGAAAGTATTCCTCCTTTCGAATTCTCACCACTGGGATCGCTGCCTCCGCTGTCGCGTTGACATTGAGTGCATCTCCAGCTTCCGCGGCCAGTCTTTCCTGGGATCCAACCGTTAGCGGTGGCACTGCGCTTGGTGGCGCCGCCGGTGGTTCGTGGAATTTGTCCACGACAAATTGGTGGAATGGTACGAGCGATGTGGCATGGACCGATACGACCGGCACTGCGGATACGGCGACTTTTGCTGGTACCGCAGGCACGGTGACTCTCGGGACGAATTTGGGAGCGTTGGGTTTGGTTTTTAGCACGACGGGTTACACGATTGCCACCGGTGTGAACACGTTCACGCTTGGCTCCAGTGGGATTGATGCGAGCGCGCTCACTAGCGGCACGACTACGATCAGTGGCAATCTCGCCTTGGGTGCCAGCCAAACCTGGAATGTGGGCGCGGGTGCCACGCTGTCTGCCTCCGCCATCGTTAGCGGGACTGGATTCGGGATTACCAAGAGCGGCACGGGCACGCTAATTCTGTCTGGTGCGAATACCTATACCGGTGGCACAAGCATCGGAGCGGGCATCGTGCAAATTCAAAACAATAGTGCTCTCGGAACAGGCACTGTGACGCTGGCTGGCGGCACCTTGCGAGATGCTGGTTCAAATTTGACGATTACGAATAATATTGTGGCGCAAGCCAGCACCACTTCGACCCTGGACACCAACGGCGTGAATTTCACGATTAACGGCAATATCAGCGGGAGTGGCAACATCAACCGAGGCACAACAAGCGCTGCCTCGGTCTATCTCGGTGGAGATAATAGCGGCTTTACCGGCACGTTCACCAATCTGAGCTCTGCGGGAGGCAGTAACAATGCCGTCGTTCGTATCACCAACTCCACCGCAGGCAGCGCTGGCGCCCGTTGGGTTTTCAATAATACAAACGCCGGTAAACAGACGCTGGATTTCGGCACCGGCACGATCTCGTTTGGCTCGTTGACGGGCGCTGGACAAATCCAAGGCAATATTGCTGGAACCAAGACGCTTTCGGTGGGTGCCTTGGGTCTGGCCGACACCTTCTCGGGTATTATTGCGAATGGCTCTGGCACGGTGGCCCTGACCAAGGTCGGCGTCGGCACGATGACGCTCTCCGGGGCGAACACGTTCACCGGTGGCGTGAATGTCAATGGTGGCGAACTCAATCTGGGGATTGCTCAAAACGGAACCATCAGCGGCCCGCTCGGTGCGTCCGGGACGATTTCCTTCGGCGGCGGCGCGTTGCAATACAGCGCGGTCAACCAAAGCGACTATTCCTCACGTTTTAGCACGGCGGCGAGTCAAGCCTATAGCGTGGATACGAACGGCCAGTCGGTGACTTGGGGCACTGCTCTTACCAGCGTGGGCGGCAGCCTCGCCAAGTCCGGCAGCGGCACTTTGACTCTGACTGGAGCCAACACCTACAATGGCGCGACCAGCATCACCGGTGGCACGCTGCTTCTCAGCGGCACCGCTGCGATCAACAGCTCCAGCGGCATCACTATCAACGGTAGTGGCGCGAAATTCGTGCAGACGAGTTCGACGGCGGGCACGCCTGCGATCACGCTGACCCAGGGCACGGTCGGTGGCACGGGTACGCTCGGCGCGGTGACGGTTGCGAACAGTGCAGGCAACGTGATTCAAAACGGCAATGGCGGGACTGCGACCCTGACCCTTGGAGGTCTCACCTTCAACGGTGCTGGCACCTTGAGCATCGCCGACAGCGGAACGACGGCCACGCCTGGCATTAGCGTGACGGGCGCCTTGATCACGACTCCGGCTTCGGGGCAGGTCACGATTAACGCCTCGGCAACCTCTTGGAGTCCGCTAACCTATGATCTGCTGGGCTATGGCAGCTTCAGTGGGTCGCTGAGCGATTTTACCATGGGCACCATTACGGGTCTAACCTCCCGCCAGACTGCGAGCTTGGGACTCGATACGATTAACAAGTTCGTTACGCTTATCATCTCCGGCGACAACCCGCGCTGGTCTGGCCTGGACAGTGGAAACTGGGTGGTTGGCAGCACGGGCGGGAACTCCAACTGGAAGTTGATCACGAGCGGGACTGCAACGAACTATATTGAGGGGGATGCCGTATTTTTCAATGATTCGGCCGAGGGAACCACGGCGGTGAATATCTCTGGCGCAAACGTCAGCCCAACGGCGGTGACTTTCAACAACAGCACGAAGAACTACACCCTCAGCAGCGCCGGTGGCTTTGGCGTCGCCGGTACGGCCTCGCTCACGAAGACCGGCACCGGATCGGTGACGATCAGCACGGTCAACAGCTACTCGGGCGGCACAAATATCAACGGTGGCACGCTCGCGTTGAGCGGTTCCGGAACGCTTGGTTCGGGCACGATCACACTGGGGGGCGGCACGTTCGATCTGGGCGGTAGCAGTAGGACGCTCGGCGCAGTGGCGATTACGGCACCAGCGGCCAGCGGCAATGTGATTCAAAATGGCACGTTGACGCCAACTTCGCTGACTGCGACCCACTCGACTGGCAATGCGATCGTCGCCGCGACCATCGCGGGAACGGGCGGCGTCACGATGAACGGCACAGGCACGCTGACGCTCTCCGCCGCCAACACTTACACCGGCGCAACAACGATCAACTCGGGCACGGTGCAGCTCAACAATGCGAACGCGGTGCAGGATAGCGTGGTTTCCATCGGAGCGACCAACGGCTTGACCTTTAATAACTCGGCGAGCGGAGGCAGCAGCTACACAATCGGCGGTTTGAGTGGTGCCAGTAACGAGGCGCTCACCGATATCTCCAGCAACGCTGTCGCCCTCACTGTCGGGAACAACGACAATACCGCCACCTATTCCGGTGTTCTTAGCGGCGCAGGTTCTTTGATTAAGAACGGTATCGGCACGCAAACCCTTTCCAGCGCGAGCACCTATTCCGGTGGCACGACGATCAACGCCGGCACGCTGATTTACGGCGATCAAGCTGCTCTGGGCACGGGAACGATCACGCTCAACGGCGGCACTTTGAAGGTGGGCACCAGCACCAATCCCACTCTCGCCAATGCGATCAGTGTCTCGTCGGCATCGGTTTTGGATTCGACCGGAAAAAATACCACTCTTAACGGCAATATCAGTGGCGCTGGAAATCTGAGCTTCACCAACAGTGGAACTCCGGTTACGGTCGCTCTGGGTGGAGACAACAGTGGCTACACGGGAACCGTCACTCAAAACAATAACGTTGCAGTGAGTTTCATCTCGGCCAGCGCCGGCAGCGCTGGCGCCGCGTGGGTGTTCAACGATGCCACTCTTGATCGCGTGCGAATCAACATCGCGGGCGGCGGCACGGTCAACCTGGGTTCGCTCTCCGGAAGTGGCCAAATTCAGAACGATACGGCCGGTACGGCCTCTAGCCTTAGTGTCGGTGCCCTTGGAGTCCTCACGACCTTCAGCGGCACGATGAAGGACGGTAATGGCACCCTTGCTCTTATCGTAGTTGGCAACGGATTACTGACGCTGTCCGGCACGAACACCTACTCCGGCGGCACCACCGTCAATGGCGGGGAACTCGACACATTCGGCACCGGCACGCTGGGCACCGGAAATGTGACCCTGGCGGCGGGAGTTACACTCACCCTCGGCAGTACCGTTTCCTTCGGTGACAATGCGCTTCTCACCTTTGGTACCGGCGACACCATCAATATGAACTTCAGTGGCAGTGATATACTGGCGGG
>Ga0157374_10002807_pt1 | contig 14621 bp, 16 predicted proteins | sample M25metaG_FD_115308 | JGI IMG/M metagenome (GOLD analysis project Ga0157374, IMG submission 115308) | Miscanthus rhizosphere microbial communities from Kellogg Biological Station, Michigan, USA - M2-5 metaG | ecosystem: Host-associated > Plants > Roots > Rhizosphere > Soil | place: USA: Michigan...
GCATACCGCGACTATGTAGCGCCCCGTGAACGCCCGCGCCAACCGTACCGCAGCTGTCGTCGCATCCGTCCCCGTCTTGCCGAACCGCACCATATCGGCGCAGGGAATCAGTTCCACCAGCTTCGATGCTAGTTCATACTCGATCTCGGTCGCGAGGGAGAAGGAGATTCCGGCATCAAGCTGTCTTCGGATTGCTCCGTCGACATCGGGATCACGATAACCAAGGACAACTGGTAACAGTGCGGACATGCAATCCACGTATTCGTTGCCGTCGCAGTCCCAGACATAGCATCCGTCTCCGTGGCTGAGAAAGGATGCTGCGGGTTGGGGGAACTGGAGCTTTGACTTGGAGAAGGTTTGCGCTCCGAGCGGGATGATGGTCTCGGCGCGTTCGAGGAGCTGCTGGGAGCGGTGATAGGATCGAGGGGTGATTTTCTCCTGAACCAGCGCATCATAGAACCTTTCGTTCATTCCGGGGTTTGTGCCGGTTGGGTTGTTGATCTGTCGGTATTCCGGATGCTCGTCCAGTATTTCTAGGATTTCCATCATGCTGATCGTATCATGGTTAGCGAGCTTCTGGCAGAATTGGTAATCCTTCTCGGTATCTAGGACCCACCGCTCATTCTGCATTCCAGGAATGGAGCACGCCAGGTTCACGGCCGGGAAGCGGGACCGGTTTCGTCGGATCCAATAGGTGACGGTGTCGCGGTCGATAGGATCGGTTGCTTCCGAGTATGCAGCTTTCAAGGCTTCGCGCGTGAAGCATTCCACATCCAGCCCATCCGGAAAAGTGCGGGGATCGACGTTCGAGGCGTATGCGGCTCCCGTCCTTTTGCGAAGCTCCACGACTTCCGAGATCACGCGCGAATCGAGGAACGGGCAATCTCCAGTCAGGCGCAGGATGATATCGGCTTCTGCTTCCAGGGCGCATTCGTGGAAGCGGGAAAGCACGTCGGTTTCCGAACCGCGGAAACACGGCATATAAATGTAGTTGTTATCACAAAAATCTTTTATTTTATCATCAGCTGGAAGTGTCGAAGTGGCAATCCAAGTTTCATCAACGCCGATCGCGCTCATGCAGGCGCCGGCGACCCAGTTCAGGACTTGTGCGTCGCCGAGCGGCATCAGCACCTTGCCGGGGAGCCTGGTCGATCCCATGCGAGCCTGAATAATTGCTACAGTCTTCATCTGGATGCCATCTCCTTGACTTGCTCACAAATCCTGACAACATCGACCCCATCCTGCCCCGTCGCCAAAAAGGATTCCTCCTCCCCCTCTAGAACTTTCATCCAGGCCGCCATCTCATTGAAATAATCTCCATCCCAACTTCCGCTGTGGACCTCATAGCTTCGCCCCCACACTGTTGACCGGCCGACAAGATCAGCCCCCACATTTCTTTCCGTTCCCGCAATCCAGAATTCCCTGATCTCCTGCTTCGTCACGTAATCCATGTGGATTGTGGAACGCACGCCAGTGATGTGTTCCAGGACGAAGTCCGCGATTACGTCCACTTCCTCTTCGGTTTTCACCGAAGCGCACAGCACTTGCGCCGGCCCGAACAGGTGCAAAGCCAGATCGATCTCGTGCGACCAGTTTAGCACCACGCTGTCGGTGTATTTCGTGTTGAGCTGGGACACGATGAACGTCGCCCATAACGGCTTCCCGATCTGCCCCGATGCGATCTTGTCGGCGGCGAAGCGGACGCAGGGATGGAAGCGAAGCATATATCCGACCCATACTTTTTGCGTTTTGAAATCGTCGCGGTAGAATTCTTCTGGACGTTCTAATTTATTGAACATTGGTTTTTCCATAAACAATGGTTTTACGCCAATACTCATATAATCGTGCATGTGTTGCTCTGTTGGAGTTGCCGACAAAACAGCTTCACATTGTTCCAGCGCGAAGTTCCGGGAAACCACTTTCCCCTGAAATTCCCTCTGCTTCATCTCATCAATATCATAGCCAATCACATCCGCTCCCAGTTTCCTTAAATTCTTCGCATGCCGCAACCCGATCGAGCCCAGTCCCAGGACAGCTATCTTCATTTCCACGCTCCCTTGCTATCTTTCTTCAAAATCGTGAACGCTTGCTCTTCTCGATACCGCGTCTCCAACACCTGATACCAAGGATGCCCCGCCCACAAATTTTCGAACGCAACGTGATGGGAAAAAATTCCTTCTTTGTGCTTGTAAGGAACCCGGCGCGACCTTTCATCTATCACATCAAAATCGTGGATGATCAGATACCCTTCGTCCTTCAGGACCCGGTTCCCTTCGAATGCGATTTCGAAATAATCTTCCGGATCGCATAAGTACAAGCAGAATCCATAAATCAGGACGTCACATCCTTCTGCCCCCCGCAGCCTGCACGCATTGCCGTAATAAACATTTTCAAGAGTTTTAGCCGCTTCATTTATTGCTGTGCGAGATGGGTCAACACCTCCGATCTTGCAATTGAAACGCGCCCACGCATCGCTTAATCTCCAGCCGTCGGCGCATCCTACTTCGTATATGAATTCAGGATTGCCAACATGCTTTTCGATCATTGCTAAGACTGGATCGTCAGCTATACGGTCGATCTTTTTTGATAGCGCCAATGCTGCTTCGTTGCGAGCATACCAAGCATCGCCCTCTCCGCTTGCGAACACATCCGATTGCTTCATGACTTTTTCCCTGAACAAACGTACATCATATTAGGACTTGCCCACCATCCTGATATAGGCGGCAGCTTGCACGCAAACCGGTTCATCCAGTTGTTATAATCCGGTTCTATCCCGCGCATGTCAGCGTATTTCGCATAGATCACGCGAGAGAGAAGATAATAGGGCGTCCCGATATTGCGACATTCAACGTGATTGAAGTGTTCTTTCAGGAGGGGCAGGAACGTGTCGTGATCCAGATATCTGTTGTGCCAGCGCGTTCGGATCCACGGTAACCCCAGCTTGGCGCGAATCCTGTTCAAGCGGATAAGCCCATCCAGCGTATTCTCGACGATGATTATTCGCCCATTTGAAGTTACAAGGCTTTTCAACTGGAGTACCGCTTGTTCCTGCTTCCCATCTCCCACCAGATTGATCAGACATCGTTCTGAAATTATAGTGTCGTATTGGGATGGATACTGACGCAGTGAAAAATCGCGCATGTCGGTGACATCAGCAGTGTAATATTGCACGCCAAACGCCTTTCGTTGCCTGGCTTGCTTGATCATTTCTTCGGAAAAATCTATACCGTCGAAGTGCATTAGTGGAAAAGCGTTTGCAAATTCGTTGGTCGAAAATCCGTTGCCACAGCCGACATCCAACACGTCGATAAAGGATCTTTCTTTGCGAAGCTCCTTGATAATCTCTCGAATTTCAAGTGAGCGATACCAGGTATCCTCATTGGTCGCCTTCTGCCCGGGGCCGTTTTCCTGAGCTTGCTTATCCCAGAAATTCTTGATTGCGCGCTCAAGCACGTTCATTTTTGATCTCGTATGTTACCTGGATCATTTTTCCACCAAGATATTTTGCGGCATCGGCCAGGGCTCTGTTATCAACGGCGACATTTATGAAGTAGCGTTCGAGCGCGCACTTCGCAAACAGCATCCTGATTGCAATGATTTCGTAACCTTTATTTCGATGCTGAGGAAACAGGTGGATCCCGATCTCGCCTCGATTGATGTATATTGCTCCAAAATATTCAGTACAAAATTCTTTCTCGATCAGATACCAAGCGTCGTACGGATTGGACTCGAAGAAATTGATGTGTTCCTCGTAACTCGGCATTACCCGGTGCGAGATGTTTTCTTCTGGCGCGCGAACTTTCAGCAGGTCGTAAAGAACCTGCGCGGCCCATGGGAATTCCTTCACCGGTATAAGTTTCAACGGAATCTCCCGAACAATTTCATCCCAACCGGCTGTCCTCTAAACAGGAAGTGATTGAGCCGTTCGCCTTCGTAGGTGAACCCCGAAGCAGCAATGATCTTCAACATCGCTACGTTGTTCGCCATGCAGCCCGCCTCGATCTTGCGCAACCGGCCGCCTTCCTTGTCGAGAAGCCAGCTGCAGACGGCGATCCAGGCTTCTTGTCCGTATCCTTTGCCCCAGTAATCGCACTCACCGATCAGGATGCCGACGTCCGCGACGTTGTTGTTCTTGTCTATGGCGGCCGAAACGTTGCCGATGTGAACATCTTTATCGATGTCGCGGATCCCCCATAGATGCCCTTCGAATGTGGTGACGTACGACATCTGGGTTTCCATTGTATGCTTCACATGCCGCTGTTCCGAATGTTTTACGATCTCCGATGTGTTCAACCAACGCACCTGCCGTGGCGTAGCATTTACCAACGGCTTCACGATCATCCGCGGGGTTGATATCGTTGGCGTCATTCGTCCTTCCCTCGCGGCATGTTGTCGAGCGCGTGATCGCACAGCGTCAGGATCGTTTCCAGCGCAAGCAGGATCCCGCTTGCATTGGTGTCATAAGTTCCCAACCGGCGGCGTTCATGCAGCCCCGCGATCCCGGATTTTCGCATCAACTCTCCCATTGCCCCAGTCTCGTAGGGCGGGAATCCCAAGAGGAGTTTTTGTCGCAGCTCTACAAGTTCATCTCGGGTCATTTTTACGGTCCTCGATCTCGCGTTCGATCAGAATACGTACCAGGTTGGCCGCCGACCGGCGTTCTTCATGGCATAATTTCAAAAATTGCGATTTCACGGAAGATTCACACGTGATCTGCAGGTGCCAGTGGATCGTAGCCAAGCTCTGGGCTCCACATTTTGGTACATTTTGGGCTTTGTACGTCGCATGCTATGGGTAAGTCAACAGGAATTGTTGGAATGAAGTCGGAAGCAGAAAAAAGACGTCTTCTCATTCGGTTCGCGGAAGCACTTCAGGCGTGTCAGACTCTCAAAAACGCTGAGAAGTATGAGAATTCGTTTCATGAGTTCGTTAAAGCGGCCTGGGAACACTTCGATCCGGCGCCTTTTCAGGATAACTGGCACCTGCGCGACCTCTGTCGGCATATGGAGCAGGTTGCCCGCGGGACCATCAAGCGTTTTTTGATTAATGTCCCGCCGCGCACGGCGAAATCGAACATTATTTCTATTTGCTACCCCGCCTGGGTATGGGCGCAACGCACAAAAGGCCCTCAGAGCGGCCCGCAGGTGTCGTTTTTCTACGCGTCTTACGCTGAAGCGCTCGCTTTGGAGCATTCCTTGAAGTGCCGGAGACTTGTCGAGTCGCGTTGGTATCAAAAACATTGGGGAAGACGCTTCAAACTCGTCTCCGATCGAAACACCAAGGGACATTTTGAGAATGACAAGGGTGGATATCGCATGGCGAGCTCGGTCGACGCCCGCGCGACCGGCTGGGGCGCAATGTGTGTCTTTGCGGATGACCCGCATCTCGTGAAAGAAGCTGAATCGGAGGAAGTACGCGGCGGCGTGGTGCGGTGGTGGAACGAAACGATCCCCTCGCGCCTCAACGATCGCAAGACTGGCGTGCTCGGCGTCGTCATGCAGCGTGTGCACGAGGCTGACGTCGCCGGGGACATTCTTTTCAAGGAAGAACAGCTTCGAAAACTAGGTTTGACCGGTAGTTACGTCCATTTTTGCGTGCCAATAACCTACATCCCGGTAAAGCATGTGAATGCTTGGGATAATGGAAGCATAAAGACGTTTATCGACGATGAAATAGCGGCGATTCCGGAAGAAGCGATTTTCTGGGAAGATCCGCGCAAGGAAGACGGGGAATTACTCTGGCCCGCGCGCTATCCGGCATCCGAAGTCGACAAGCTGGAACATGAAATCGGCGAATATGCCTTCGCGTGCCAATACCTGCAGCGCCCGGCGCCGCGCGGAGGCGGCATTATCAAAAAAGACTGGTGGCAGCTGTGGGACGATGAAGCCGCGGCTGAGAACGGCGCTGCTCCAGGGACCTACCCGCCGTTTGAATATCTCACGGCGTCGCTCGATACGGCTTACACCGAGAAAGAAGAGAACGATCCTTCCGCCTTGTCCATCTGGGGCATGTGGCGTGACAAGAACGGCAATCCGCAGATCATGCTCGTGATCTGCTGGGCCGAGCGTTTGCAGATCCACAATTTGGTGCTGCGTGTCGGCGCTGAATGCAAACGGTTCAAGGTCGACAAGCTTCTGGTTGAAGACAAAGCCGCCGGGCACTCGGTTGCGCAGGAATTGAACCGGCTTTTCAGCGCGTTCGATTTCAGTGTCGAGCTGATCAATCCGCGCAGCGGATTCATCAAGTCTCCGGACAAGGTTGCCCGTTTGCAGACAGTAGCGCACTTGTTCGCAGAAGGACTTGTCTGGGCTCCCGACAAAACCTGGGCGGATGAGATGATCAACCAGGTTGCGGCGATCCCGCGCGCCGCGCACGACGATTTGGCGGACAGCATGTCTCAGGCGCTCATTTATTTGCGGCGCAATGGTTGGATCCAGCGTAAGGAAGAACGCACGTTGGAAGTCGAAGAGGAGCTTCGTTACCGGCCGAAGCTGGAGCCGTTGTACCCAGCCTGACCCCATGGTAATTGTGTGAAATGGCCGCTCCCACCTCGCTTCGTTTAGTCCAGCCTCCGCCTCAGATTGGGGAGAATTCTCCCTTCGGGCCGCCGTTGCCTCCAACGACTGTTGAAGTGCCGGGAGCGCCGTCGGGGGTTTCGCTCGAAAACGGGATCCAGAAAATAGAGCAGCCGGGTGGCTCGGTTGTCATCGATTTCAACCCGGTTTTCAACAAAACCCCCGCCGACGACACCGACTATTTCCGCAATATTGCGAATGAGATCGAAGACGGTGAACTGTCCCGGATCGCATCTGATCTGCTTACCGGCATCCAATATGACGAGGATTCCCGGCGCGAATGGCTGGATACGCGAACGCGCGCTATCAAGCTTCTTGGGTTGAAACTGGAGGAGCCGCGCGCCGACGGCGGGACTTCCTCTGCGCCGCTCGAAGGCATGTCTTCGATCCGGCATCCACTTTTGCTGGAGGCGGTTATCCGCTTTCAGGCGAACGCTTTGGGCGAACTGCTTCCAGCCGCGGGGCCGGTCAAAGTGCGGAATGACCGGCCGATGCGTCCGGAGCCGGCGGGGCAAGGGGGCGCTCCCCCTCCTGTTCCGCCGCCTCCGGGCCCCGGCGCTGGGATGCCGCCTCCGATGCCAGGGCCTCCTCCGTTTCCCGGGGGGATGCCTGGAGGTGGCGGGGTCCCCCCAGGCCCGCCTCCTGCGATGCCGGGGCAGCCTCCCCAACCGGCATCGCCGCCATTTCCCCCCATGGGGCATAACGGCGGGGCGCCGATGGAAGGCATGCCCCCGCCGATTCCTCCCATGCCTCCACCTCCTCCGGAGGGGGAAGGCGTCGAGGAGCTGGATGAGCTGGGGCAGCTGCTCGAAAAGGACATGAATCATTATCTGACGGTGACGGCGACTGAGTATGTGCCCGATACCGACCGGATGATGTTCACGATCGGCTTTGGCGGAGATGGATTCAAGAAGGTCTACAATTGCCCGCTGCGACGGCGGCCGGTATCCGAATCGGTTGAGCCTGAAAACCTGATCGTGTCCAATGCGGCGACCGATTTGCGCAACGCCGGCCGCGTCACGCACAAAATCCCGAATATGCGCCCTGCGACACTTCGCCGCATGCAGCTCATTGGCGCCTATCGAGATATCCCGTTGCGCAAGCCGCAGGTGGAAGCGCTCAACCCGGTTGAGAAACAGAAGGAAGAGATCACCGGGCAGAAGACGCATTCGCCCCGACCGGAAGATGCGACTTTCACGTTGTACGAATGCTATTGTGAACTTGATCTTGAGCAGTTCGCGCCGACCCAGTTCAAAGGCAAAGCGCTTCCGCTTCCGTACGTTGTGACGCTTGAAAAGGAATCGCGTCAGGTTTTGGCAGTGCGGCGTAACTGGGATCGGGATGACGATCAGTGCATCGCCAAGCAGTTTTTTGTGCAGTTTCCTTTCATCCGGGGGCTCGGATTCTACGGGCTCGGGCTGCTTCACATTCTTGGTGCCACTACAACGGCACTCACTGCGATCTGGCGCGAATTCATCGACGCCGGCATGTTCGCTAATTTCCCGGGCTTTCTTTACACGAAGGGCGCTGGCCGACAGCTGACAAACCAGCTGCGTGTTCCGCCTGGCGGCGGCATAGCCATTGATGTGCCGGCAGGGCAAAGCATTCAAAGCGCTATCATGCCGGTTCCGTACAAGGAGCCGGGGGCGTCTTTCACTGCTTTTGCGCAGCACATTGAGGAAGTGGGCCAGCGGCTTGGCCAGACGGCTGAGATCAATATCGGGGAAGGCAAGCAGGAGACGCCGGTCGGCACCACGATGGCGCTGATCGAGCAAGCGACCAAGATCATGGACAGTGTCCACAAGCGCTTGCACACCGCGCAAGGCGAGGAATTCAGACTGTTGAAAGAGCGTTTCCGCGAGGATCCGGAAGCGTTCTGGCGGCATGATAAGAAGCGCGCTGTCAACTGGTCTCAGGAAGCGTTCATCAAAGCGTTGAACGAACGCGAGCTAGTGCCGGTTGCCGATCCCAACAACCCGACATCATTGCACCGCGTTGCCAAAGCGGCGCTAGTTGACGCGCTGGCTGGCAAGTACCCGCAGTTGATGAACCAGATGGGGGCGCTCAAGCGCATTTTCAAAATCGCCGGGGTCGATCCCGAAGGCATCATCAACCTTCAACCGGCTCCGCCTCCGCCCGATCCGCGGCTTATTGCCATCCAGCAGAAGGCGGAAGCCGAGCGCACCAAATCGCAAATTGCCTGGGTGCAGACCCAGATCAAACAAACCGAGTCCCAGGCCAAGATCGCGGGGGCCGATAACGAGCGGGCGTCGCGTGAGCGCATCGAGCATTTGCGTTATCTGGAGCATATGCTGAAGCTCCAGCAGGAATACGTCATCCATGCGCACGAGCTGCGGCGTGACAATGAGGCAGCACAGGCAGATATTGGGAACGAGCAGTTGCGCACGGTTGCGCAGGTTGGCTTGGATATGGTTCGGCAGCGGCACGAGCTGGAATCCGAAGCAATATCGAACCAGCATAAGCTGGGCGTTGAAAGCCAGCGGCACGCGCACCAACTCCACCGGGACGGACTTGCGCATCAGCAGGGTTTGGCGCGCGACCAGGAACGCCACGAGCAGAACACCCGGCAGCTGGAAGAACGCCACGCAACCGAGCTGGAGCACAAGAAGCAGATGGCGCGCATAGCCGCCGCTACGGCAGCGCGCAAGCCGAAAGGAAAGAGCTGATGGCACATCCTAACCAAGGCGATGCCCGTAAGGATTTTCATTCCAAGCTAGAACGCATGGTCGGCAAGCCCGGTGAATACCCGCCCGATCGCGCGGAGCGCATTGCGCACCAGCAATCTAAAATGACGGTGCCAGGCATCGCCGATTACAAGCGTACGGAGCTCGGGGACGCAGCCAAGGAGCCGGCGGAGGTGTTTGTTGGATCTCCGGCCCGGCAGGTTTCCAACTATGGGAAGATCAGGAAATGAGCCATCCTTTTAAACAACACCGCGAAACCAAGAAATCCTACGAACGCGTCAGCAAGATTCTTGAGGAACAGCCGGCCGGCGCCAGCAAACATGCGACGGGAAGCGCCTATTCGCGCTCATCGTCCAAGAGCGATGCCGTGGCGCACGGCGGCAAGTACGCTCGCGGCGGGCGGCTTCCGACGGCCGGGGCAGAATCAGGCGTTGGACGTTTGCAGAAGGCTGGTAAGTGACAGCATACAGCCGGCATGGCCGGTTGCTGGAAGAACGGATTGAGGAGCGTCTTGCGGCGTTGGGGCAGCAATTGACACTCGCCCCGACGAGCGATTACGCATCGTATCGACAGATTGTTGGTTGCGCCGAAGGACTTCGTGAAGCGCTTAGGATTTCACAGGAAATAGACGGCGAAAACAATGGAGGCTAAATGCCGGTTTTAGGTGCCAGTAAAGTTGCAACTTTGGCGCAAGCGGACGATCCCAGGCGTGCCATTCTGGAAGCTGTTGGAGATCTCGACAAGGAAGAAGTCTTTGGCGATCTCGTGCTGGTCGGCACTTTCATCCAGAATGAGAAAACTCCTGGCGGAATCATCAAGCCGTCTGACAACGTCAAGGAAGACGAGTGGCAATCCAAAACCGGCTTGGTTTTGAAAAAGGGCCCGCTGGCGTGGTCGGAATGGGAAGAGGACAAAGGGGCGAACGCCAGGATCGGCACCTGGGTCGCGTTCAACATTAAGGACGGCTGGCCGATTCAGTTTAACAACGCCCCTTGCCGGCTCATTCCCTATGAGCGCATCCGCATGCGCATTTCTGATCCGAATCTGGTGTTCTGATGCCCAAAATTAGACCCGCTCGTACCGCCGAAGAAGCAGCCCTTACCCCGGTCAGTGAGCCGGTTACGATCGAACTGACTGATCCGCCAATCCAGGTCGCCGCCGAAAGCAGCGCTGCTTCTGTAACAGCACCTCCTCCTGTTGAGCAGGCGCCCGAAACGGAAGCCCCCAACCCGCTTCAGAAGCAGCTCGATGATCTTAAAGCCGCTGAAGCGTTGTCGCGCGCCCAAGCGGCGGAAGCGCAGCGGCAGACGGCGGAAGCTATCCGCATCGCCAACGAACATGCGAACACGGCTGCGAGAGCTGAAGTCGCGGAAGAACAGGCGCTTTACAACGAGACGGTCAACGCCATTGCAGCGGCAAAAGCCGATGGCGACAAGGCGCAGACTGACTACGCCGTTGCCATGGAGGCGCAGGACTACGCCGCGGCCGCGGAAGCACAACGCCGGATGTCGACCGCTTCGGCCTATCTCGCGCGCTACGAGGACAACAAGGCGTATCTCGACCAGCGACGTGAAACGCTCAAAACCGAACAGCCTCGTCAACAGCAACAGCGTACACAGCCGCAGCTGACGGTCGATCAATATATCGACACCATGCACCAGCTGTCGCCGAGCCAGAAGAATTGGTTGAAGTCCCATCCCGATGCCATGACGGACCCGGTCAAAAATAACGGACTCGGCTGGGCGCATCACAAGGCGGTCAAAGCTGGCATCGCGATTGACACTCCGGAATATTTCGCGGCGTTGGAAAGCGAATTGGGGTATCGTAGCGCTGAGGCAGCGCCAGAACCAGAACCGGTTATTGAGAGAAAAGGAAACAGCATGCCCGTGAGCGCCCCGGTGCAGAGATCTGCGCCATCGCCGACTGGCGGGGCCGCAGCGCCCACGCGCGTTGAGCTTACCCCCGAACAGCGCGAGCATGCGCGTATCTCAGGGGTAGACGAAGTGACCTACGCCCGCGGGGTGTTGCGGTTGCGAGAAGCCAAGGCATCCGGGCATTACGGAGAACAACGATGACCGAAATCCGTCGCCGCCGTTCGTTGGGGGCTCCAGTTCAGGATGATCCGGAAACGTCAAAGCGTCCTTCCATCTGGAGCAAGATGAAGGCCAAACCGAACTGGGATGATGATACTGGCGACGAACTTCTGGCCAGTGAAGTCGATCGGCTCGCTATTCCACAGCACATTGTCAGCGCGCTTGCGCGGGACGGCGTTGCCTTGCAGTGGGTGACGCGATCGGTGCGCGGGCAGGACGCGCCGCAGGAGATCGCGCGCTTCCGCCGTGGCGGTTGGACGCCGGTCAACGGCACGGACTTTGATGGCATTCTTGACGGGCTGTTCATGCCGAAAGGCACGGATGACACGATCTGCGTTGAGGATTGCATGCTGGTTGCCCGGCCGATTGCCATCCACGAGAAGGCCAAGGCGCGGGATCGCCGCGCGGCCGACGAGCCGCTGCGGATCAAGGTGGCCGAGCTCGGTGCCGGCTTGAATATCCCGGGCGGCAATCATCCGACGGCGACGCGGCAGAACAAAATCTCGATTTCAAGGGAAGGGATTGAGGTCCCCAAGGACATCAATTACTGACCTTGCGCGGGACAATATTTTTAGGTAAATGTCAAGTGAACGGTCGACTACCCGGGTAGTCGACTTTGAATACCCACCATCACCCGCCGTGATGGCTCACTCGATCGACTTGGCGCCGCCCGCCAAGCTCCGGTCAGCAGTAGGAGCCATTTCATGGCAAATACCCTTACCGCCCCGACCGGTGGATTCCAGGAGTTTGGTCGCCAGGAAGGTGGCGCTCCGACCGCAGGCTTGACGCCGGCCTGGATTGCGTCGACTGATGCGTCCATCCTTCTCCGCGGCGATCCGATCGCAACGTCGTCAGCCGGTGGCACCAACCTTTCCGGTAACTACATTACCGGCATCACCTCTGGAATTGGGTCTTCCGGTATCGGATTTATTCGCGGCGTCTTCCAAGGATGCGAGCAGTTTATCCCGACCGCTGGACGTGTCGTCTGGTCCAACTCCTACAACGGCAGCGTCACAAACTCGACTGGTGACGTCCGCTGCTGGATTATCGATGATCCGGACCGAAACTTCCTGGTCCAGGGCTCGACCAGCGCGGCGTTCACGTCTTCGTTTATCGGACTGAACGCCGGATTTGGCAGTTACTCCTCTGCTAATGGCACGACGGGATTGTCAAACGCACAATTGCTGTCTTCCACCGTAGGTTCAACCAACACCCTTCCTTTCCGCATTGTCGATTTCTACTCGGCATATGCTCCGCCTGCGGTGCCCGCTGTTGGCACTGCTGCTTTCATCAACGGCACGGACAACACTACCCCGGCGAACATGGTCATCGTCCGCCTTAACAACTGCGACCGTAATAATCTTACGGCGCGTAGCTCGTAAGGAGAAACGACCATGCCTGTAGCACTCTCTCAAATCCGCGATTTGTTGTTGCCCGGGTTATGGGGTATCGACGGCAAATACAAGATGATCGAGCGGCAGTGGCCGCAGATCTTCAAATCCGTCGATTCGCAGATGGCCCTTGAACGGCGCGCCGCGGTCCGCTTCCTTGGCTACGCCCAGCTCAAAAACGAAGGCGCTCCGACCGCCGCCGACAATAATTCGGGGCAGCGCTTCGTCTACAACGCCGAACATTTTGAGATAGGGTTGATGTATGCCATCACGCGAAAAGCGATTGACGACAACCTATACAAGAGTGAGTTCGGTCCGAACAACGACGGCCTGATGGAGGCGTTCAAGGAAACCGAAGAGGTTTACGCCGCGAATGTTCTCAACAACGGCACCGTCTTCAATCCGGCGGTCCAAGGCGATGGCGTTGCATTGTTCTCGACGGCGCATCCGATCGATGGCAGTTCAATCGGCAACGAACCGTCCCCGGATCAGTCTCTCAATGAGACGTCGCTGCTCAATGCAGCAATCACCATCCGGTCGACCTGGAAAAACTACGCCGGCCTTAAGATTCACGCTCGCGGCGAACATCTGATCGTCCCGGCGGGATTGGAACCGATAGCAGCTCGTCTGTTCCGGTCGGAATTGCGGGTTGGCACCGGCAACAACGACATCAACGCCGTGCGCGAGATGGAGCAGTCCTTCAAGAAGGGCTACATGGTGTACGACTATCTGACGTCGCCATATGCCTGGTTCGTCTGCACCAACATCGCGGGGCTTGTGTTCTTCCAGCGCAAGGCGTTTGAGAGCGACATGAGTGTGGAATTCACCACTGACAATCTGCTGGTGAAGGGCTATCAAAGGTACATCCCGACCTACTACGATTGGCGGCATGTGTACGGGTCGTTCCCGACTTCCTAAAAGGGCCCTCCGGATAGGGAGTAACAAACATGACGATTTCTGCTGTTTCCGGCCCGTTCGTAGCGTTCGGGGTCACGATGACGAGTTCGGCCGGCACCGGCCTGCTTGGAAACGACATGGAACACAACGAGCAGCGAGCGCCATCGCTGTTCGATCTCGGCATTGCAATGTCCGATCCGCGTGTTGCCTACCAATATGATCCGGGCGGCAGTCCTTCTGCTCCGGCGGTTGGTTTTTACGGCGGGGTTGGTACGGTTGATTTTGTGCCAGCCGCCGTCAACAGTTCGGCTTTTCTGGTCAGCACCACGTCAAGCGGCGTGACCACTTTCACACTGTCCGCGGGCGCTGGGGTCACTCAAACTACCATCACCGCGCCTGAAACTGGCAAGGTTTCGGAAACGCTGCTTTGCATCGATTCCACCGCTGTCACGCTGCCTTTTGGCGTTGGCGGCGTTGCGATGTGGAATCCTGGTGCTGGTGCGGGGCGCAACGTAACCATCAAACCTTCCAGTAATCTTGATGGTGGATCGTACAGTATTGCCGGGCGCGATATTTACGGTTTCAAGGTGACTGAGACGATTGCGGGCGGTTCAACCAATCTCGCCGGCAAGAAGGCGTTCAAATACGTTTCTTCGGTCACAAACACTACGACGCCGACTTCTACTGGCATTTTGATTGGTTTCGGGGATATTTACGGGTTTCCGTTGGCGGCTTCGTATACCGGACAAAACGCCACAGTCAGCGTTCTTGCATCGGCATTTTCGAGTGCCGTCATAGTGGCCTTGTCTTCCGCGAATACTACTCTGGCTTCGACCGCGGCGACGCAAACATCTACGACTCCTGACGTCCGAGGAACTTACGCGTCGAGCACGGCGACCAACGGCACAGTGCGCATGCAAATCACGGTTACGCCGGCAGCATCCGCGGTCGCCGCAGTTA
>Ga0157374_10002809_pt1 | contig 14607 bp, 12 predicted proteins | sample M25metaG_FD_115308 | JGI IMG/M metagenome (GOLD analysis project Ga0157374, IMG submission 115308) | Miscanthus rhizosphere microbial communities from Kellogg Biological Station, Michigan, USA - M2-5 metaG | ecosystem: Host-associated > Plants > Roots > Rhizosphere > Soil | place: USA: Michigan...
CGTTATTACGTGAGTGAGCAGGACGGAGCGGTGGACGCCTATGTCATCCTGCGCGGTCTCAGCGAGAATTCCGGTTCGATTGAATTGAAACGCGTCGTTGTGGCCTCGGTCGGCAAGGGGTCAGGACGTCGCATCCTCACCGAGATCATCCGCATCGTCTTCCGCGAACTGGGAGCACACCGCCTCTTTCTCGACGTCTTTGAGGACAATGCTCGCGCTCGCCACCTCTACGAGAGCCTCGGATTTCAATATGAGGGCGTGATGCGGGAAGCGGCCAACCGCGACGATCGCTGGTTCGATCTGCACCTGATGTCGATGCTCGAATCCGAATACAACTGATATTCGTCACAGCGCGCCGGCGGGCTCTATCGATATACACTTTTCATGATGGAAACAACAGGTTGTGGCACGGCAATTGTCACGCCGTTTCGGGCGGACGGAAGCATCGATGAACCCGCGCTGTGGGCGCTCGTGAATTGGCAGATCGACTCAGGTATCGACTTCATTGTCGCTTGCGGATCAACCGGCGAAGCCGCCACGCTGGACGAACACGAGTGGCTCCAGGCTATCCGCATCGTCGTAGAAGCCGCGGCGAAGCGCGTTCCCGTCTGGGCTGGCTGCACCCACAACTGCACCCGCGTTCTGCTGCACCAGGCTGCAATCCTGCGCCAGGTTCCCGGCGTCGATGCCGTCCTCTCTGCGAACCCCTATTACAACAAGCCGACACAGGAAGGGCAGTTTCAACACTTCCTTGCCCTCGCGAAAATGGTGGCGCCCCTTCCCGTTTGCCTCTACAACGTGCCAGGCCGTACCGGCGTGAATCTCGATCCCGAAACCGTCATTCGTCTCGCTGAGGCAACACCGAACATCCAGGCCATCAAGGAAGCCAGCGGCAAGCTGCCGCAGATTGCAGAACTTGTCCATTCCCTTCCCTCGACTTTCAAGGTCTTCTCTGGCGATGACAACCTCGCGCTGGCCGCGGTCGGCGTTGGCGCGCAGGGTTTAATTAGCGTCGCCTCGAACGAGATCCCGACTGAGATGGCCCGGATGATCAATGCCGCACTTCACGATGACTGGGCGGAAGCGCGCGAGATCGAGCGACGTTTCGGCCGGCTCTTCGATGCCAATTTCTGGGAGTCGAATCCCGGCCCGGTGAAAACCGTTCTCAACCTGATGGGCCGCGCCTCGGATACGGTTCGTTTGCCCCTCGTTACACCCACCGCTGCTACGCGGGGAAAACTGGAACGGCTGGCTGGAGAACTTGGGCTGTTGAAGTTTTCGCCAGTGCCCGCAGGCGACATGCGCATGTACTAGAGCGGATTTTTCAAACCGCACTCGTTTCGTTCGTGGCCGAGATCAGGCCAATGCAATTTCATCGAGGCAGAATCACGCAGATCGATTCGCGCTCAGTCCCATGGGCATAACCGACTCGACCGCGTCAGCCATCTCTGCCACGCTGATCGACGTGAGACAACGCCGGGACTCGACCGTGCAGGACTCCAGATTGCAGCCGAAACAACTTACTTTTCGATAGAGAATGCGATGCTGCTGGCCAAAGGGATACCAGACACCAGGGAGCCCGCGTGCGGAGAAGGCGATCACGCAGGGAATTCCGACACAAGCTGCCAGATGCATAGGTCCGGAATCCGGACCTATGAATACAGAAGCACGTTCGAGAACAGCGGCCGTGGAACGCAAGCTTAGTTGTCCGCAAAGATTGGCTTTGCGCCCCGGCCAATCAACCGATACGTAATCTGCGATCGAGGATTCTTCTTTAGCTCCGATGATTGCGAGCCCATAGTTTCGATATCTTTCGCCGAGCCGCTTCACTAATGCGCGCCAATTTTCTCTGCCCCAGTCTTTCGCCTGCATTTTGGTTCCGGGTCCACATACGATTAACGGCTTGCCATCGAGATCGCCCAAGGCGCCAGTGGCTGCCTCCCGTTCTGATTGCGTCAGTCGCAAATCCCAGTTCTTCAAATTATTCGGCGCGGCATCGCCAACTTCACCAATCATGCGTGCAAGGCGAGATGCCTCCGCCTCATACAATCCGCTCGCCGACTCAGTCTTTCTGGCGGAATCTTCGCCAGTGGGCTGGCCCACAATATGTTTGACCGCGCCTCCGATTTTGAAGAACCACCGATCGCGCCGAACGGCATCGATCTCTCTTGGCGGCATCAGGTAGATGAGAACATCCGGTCGGAACTGGCGGATTCTCGCGGCGAGACGCAACAATTTCATCGGACTGCGAGTGCCGATGGTGTACTGCATGTATCCGTGAACGAGCCCTGAATTCGCGAGCACCGCAGCCGACGCGGGCGCTTTGGCATGCACCGGAAAATTCGTAAGCAATATCCGTTCTGCATCCGGAAATTGACGCTCAATCAGATGAAAGCATGGCAACGCAACGATCGTGTCGCCCAGACTGCCGATTCTGTAGATTAGAACCCTTTGCGCTTTCATCTCTGGAGCCATGTAGGAGTGTCTAGTTTCTCGGCCCGCGCGATCCCCTAAGGGAAAAACTCGCAATTTGAATAGTCTGGCTAGAGCGAAGGTGCCTGATAGGCGTTTAGCGGGACCATGAGCAACGGCCAGTTGTCGAAATATAAGACGGAGCGCATACCCCCAATTTTTGTTCGAATCGACAAGGGAAGTAAGTGTCCTTTGAGACGAGCCTCAGGCCGAAGTATACGTGCAGTGTTGACAATGTGCAAAGCGCCTGCTGGTTCTTGCGGCAAGGTCGACGTGGCACAAAGTTCATTTATCATCAGGGAATCGCGAGCATGTGGCGCAATGCTTGCCTGACCAGACAGGATCCCTCTTGCGGTAAAGCTGCTTTTGATTCGAATCTCGATGACGCCGGATCAACACCGTACCTGCCTTGTTTCCACAGCTCTTCAAGGAGATTTCTCTTGTATATCATCACGGGTGGCGCGGGCTTCATCGGCAGTAATCTCGTTCACGAATTGAATGCTCACGGCATCACCGAAATTCTGGTCGTCGATAACCTGACCAATACGAAGAAGTTCGCGAATCTGCTTGGAGCTCGATTCGTCGACTACCTCGACAAGCGCGATTTCCGCCGCGCCATCTCTGAGAACGCTCTTGGGGCTGGATCGATCGATGCAGTTTTCCATCAGGGCGCCTGTTCGAACACACTCGAAGACGACGGCGTTTATATGATGGACAACAATTTCCAATACACGAAGGAAGTGTTGGCTTTCGCAATCCGACAGAGTGCTCCGCTCGTTTTTGCTTCTACGGCTGCTGTGTATGGCCATTCGGGGCCCGGCCGATTCACTCCCACCTTAGAGAATGAGCACCCGCTCAACATCTACGGATTCTCGAAGCTGACATTTGACAACTATTTCAGAAACGAACTGGCGATGGACCGAGTGCCGATAACAGCTGTGGGACTGCGTTACTTCAACGTCTACGGCCCTCGTGAACAGCACAAGGGGCGAATGGCCTCTGTGATTCACCATTTCAGCAAACAGATCAAAGAGAAAGGAAAGGTTGGTCTCTTTGCCGGCACGGGAGGATATAAGGACGGCGAACAGCGAAGGGACTTTGTCTACGTCCGCGATCTGGCGCGACTGAATATGTTTTTTGCTCAGGTCGGACCCTACGCTCCCAAAACCGGAAGGTCTGTCCAGTACCGCGGAGTATTGAATGCGGGCACCGGGGCAAGCCGCAGCTTCAATGATGTCGCTCACGCACTGATGGCAGTTCACGGAGAGGTCCCGATCGAATACGTACCTTTCCCCGCCGATCTGGAAGGACGATATCAGCACTTCACGGAAGCTGATCTCACCGGATTGCGAGAAGCCGGCTGCACGCTCGAAAGTACCTCACTTGAAAATGGGGTCGTCGAGACGTTCGCCACGTTGCGGGAAATCGAATCCTGATTGCATCGTTTCCCGCCTGGTGCTCCACACCGAGCCGGTGCGGTTTCGGTTACTGTGAGATCACAGAATCACCGCGACATCTTTTTGCCGGGTGCCGAAACTTCCCGGCACGACCGAACTGAGAAACGCGTGCATAACTATCCTTGCCCATCGGCGGGTCCACGGTTTGTCGGTACCTGGAATCGGACGAAGTCTCAGATCGACACTGCCAATTGCCGACGCCAGCCATTCGCTCATGGGGACGACAAAGCCTGTCTTCCGGCGATTGGCGATGCTTGCCGGTAAAGGATTGGATGGAACGCCTCCCAGCCAGCGTTTCCCGCGTCCGTCTCGGAACATCGTGTGCATGCTGGAGAGCGCGCTGAGGAGAGTCGCATCCACAAACGGAGTCCGAAGTTCAAGTGAATGCGCCATGCTCGTCCAGTCGCTGTCGCGAAGAAGCATGTTCCTCAAATACAGCGTGGAGTCCAGCATGCAGATTTGGCCGCCGACCGTGGATGATCTGTATCCATTCATGACTGGGGGAATGCCCCCGAGCCGCTTCATGCCTTCTTGCGCTCCTTCGGATCCCATCAGTCGGGACAGTTCAAAGGGCATGAAGAGACCTCGTTTCAGGAAATACTCGCCCTCGACCGATCCCATAAAGTCGGGAAGACCCCGCACCTTAGGGTGAACCCTGCCAAGCGAAATTGCGTCGATCGCTGTCCTCGTTAACGCTCGACCGCCCGGAAAGTTCGCTACTCCGCGAGCCAGATTGAGACGACGAGGGATCTCGCGGGCCAATGCATAACCGTAAAAGAGCTCGTCACCACCGACGCCGGAAAGAACCACTTTATATCCGCGCTCAGCCACGGCTTTGCTCGCAAACCAGGTGTTTACACCGTCGATGGTCGGCTGATCCATGGCTTCGATGAATTTGGGTATGTCCTGTTCAAACTCCGCGCGCGTGACGTACCTTACGTGATGTTTGAGCTTGTAGTGCTTTGCTATTTCTGCCGCGGCCGGTGCTTCGTCCTGGTGCCCGTCAGCGAACTCATCGAACGCGACCGTGACGCCCTCGACCTTCGCGCCCAACTCAGACAGAACTCCAGCAATTGTCCCCGAGTCGATCCCACCGGAAAGAAATACGCTTACCGGCACGTCTGCCACCAGGTGAGCGGCTACCGAGTCGCAAATTGCGGATCGAACCCTCTGCTGCGTCTCTCGCTCCCCCAGCGCAACCTGCTCCCGGTTCCATGCTTCGCCAATGTCGTGCCACCTGACAGGCGGACATGGCACCGATGATCGAACAATCATCCAGTTGCCGGCAGGAAGGCTCAGCACGTTCTTGAATGTGGTCCACGGCTCAGGCACACTTCCCCACAGGTAGAATCCGGCCACGCCAGCCGGTTCAATCTCCGGTGTGATCAGCCCGCTTGCAAGTAGAGCCTTCACTTGCGAGGCAAAAAGGATACCGAGCGGGGTCTGAGCGTAATAAAGCGGCTTGATTCCGTAAGGATCCCGCGCCAGAAACAGCTCTCGCGATTGCACGTCCCATATCGCAAACGCGAACATTCCGCGCAGCCGGGGGAGCATGTCTGCGCTCATCCTCGCGTAGAGTGCCAGGATCACTTCAGAATCCGACGTTGTCTGAAACGACTCCCCCTGAGATTCCAATTCGCTTCTGAGTTCACGGTAGTTGTAGATTTCGCCGTTGAACACCAGTACGTAGCGCCCATTTGAAAACATCATGGGCTGGTTCGAGCGCGTGTCAAGATCGATGATCGCCAGCCGCTTGTGACCGAGGACAACGCCTTGGCCTTTCCAAAGGCCGTCCGCATCGGGTCCCCGCGCGCTCATGCGATCGATCATTCTCTGTACTGGTTCCACGTGCGCGAGTTGGTCTGTCGACTCTCCCGCAGAGACCACGAGCCCGGCGATGCCACACATCTCGAACCTTCCTGATGTCCCATGTGTGCGGCCGCGAACGATTCCCAAAAGGCCGAACAAATACAAGACTGCGCTCGAACGCGCACGCTGAACAGCATTATACGCAGCAATCTTTTTGAAGACACACGGCGCTAACACCCTTATGTCTTCTTTATGAATCGACCGATTCGGGATCGCGAAATCCCAACAACAAGGGCGATCAAATCAACTCTGATACTGACGAGATAGCTTTCCCAGGCCCCGGTCAACGGAGGATTTGGCAATATTTTGGAGAGCTTTCCTGATGCGCATTATGCAGGACCCTATGTATGACGCTATCGACAACTGTTTGATTCGGGTGTGTGCAATAAAGTTTGTCGCACCTGATTGTTGACCGAGAGTTCAGAGCCCTTGCGCGTGCGGGTGAACTTCAGAAGCCGAGAGCCTGGCCGGATCTGTAAGCAAAGGCAGATGACAGTATCGTCATCTTGCCTGTGAGGCTACGGCCTCCGCCGCAATGAAGTGGGTGTCCTCTGAACTGTTTCAGGAAGAATCGCGGTGTGCTCGTTTGGGTCTCTTTCAAAAAAGAATGCTGGCGGTTCCAGGGCGCGCTTCAGGGCCTATCACGGAAGCCAACTCGAACAACGCTCGTTTCTGCTGACCCCAATCTTACTTCGCCGATATGGCATTGTCGGGTATGGTGAGTGGCTCACGCTTTGAGGCGACGGTCGGCTATCTTGGCACGCTGCACTTCCGCCTGCAACTTTCACGAACGATCAGGCTGCCATCTGCTATCACCGGGGCGAATTGGAAGAGGCGAACACGCTCCAGGCAATAGCCATGCTGATGTTGCTTTCCATCGTACAGTGAACAGCAATCATCACCTCCGTCGTACTCTTGCTGTCGGTCAATGAGTGGCTTGACACCAAATCAGCCGCGGTATTGTTAATGCCACTCTCCACCTTTTGGGCTGGCCGATCCTGCTGAGAATGCTCATGGGTTTCGGCCTTCATTCACCAAAACTTGGCGTTCTGACCTATCTGAATTCATTGCGCCTGATCCGCTACAATCTACCTGAGGGTTGGAGCGCTACGACTTACGCCGGTCTGCTTCGGCTCAATCGGACGTGCATGTTTGCGTGGCGCGCATCCGAGGCGAATTGAGGTCTCAATCATTGCTTGGAGCTCCGGAAAAGGCGACGAACTCAATCATATCCGGCGAACTCCCAACCTCCTCTACTGTAGCGATTTGTACTCGCAATCGCCCGGCCCTACTGCAGAAATGCCTGGCAGCAGTCCGCCTGCTGAACCCTCTCCCCACTGAGATACTCGTCGTCGATAACTCCGATGGAGATGAGGCGACCCGCAAAATTGCGCAGGACAACGGGGCACGCTACCTTCTTGAACCAGTACCCGGGCTAAGCCGTGCGCGGAATCGCGGCCTGAGCCAGTGCCATACCGAAGTCATCGCCTTTATTGACGACGATGTGATTCCCGAGCCGGACTGGCTCGCTCATCTGGTGGCGCCGTTTTCTGACCCTGAAACCGGAGCAACTACCGGTCGCGTTATCACGCCGAACTCCCGGGGGGACGGAGAATCGTGCGAACCGAGATCAATCAACAATCAGCACCCGCACTGGGTTGAGATTGCGGCGTTCGGGGGACTCGGTTTCGGAGCCAATATGGCGTTTCGAAGGAGCGCGCTCCCCAGCGGTCGGTTCTTCGATGAGCGTCTGGGCCGCGGAGCACCCTTCGAGATTGCCGAGGAGAGTTATGCATTCGTCTGGCTGCTCTCTCGCGGCCATCGGGTGGTTTACGTCCCAGCAGCGGCGGTTCACCATCCGCCTTTGAGCCGAACTGCCATTGGGCGCGAAGCTCGGAACTCGTTTTCTTACTGGCTTCTCCTCTTGTCTGAATTCCCGCAACAGCGGTCAAATCTCATCCAATTCCTGTTCCGCCGTCTTCGTGGAGTGCCGCTGGAATGGCCACGCGAGACGCAAGAGCCGGGAGAGATCGTATCAAGCAGCTGGCACATTCTCATTCCTGCAGCCTTCAATGGCCTCTTACTCTTCATTCGCACACCGAAGCCCCGCCAGATTGCTTAGCTCCACCCTAACGTCACCTGCTGGTCTCAGTGACGGGCTGAAGCAGTGTGAGCAAAAACGAAAGCCCGCAGTGATCGGGCCTCGGCCGAGAAATTCTGCGTCCATCCGATGTGCGGCAGCTACACATCGTCATACATCGTCGTGCGGATACCTTGCCCCCGTGCCGGCCAGATCCTTCCAATCGTACCGATCAGTTATGGCGTATGCCAGGCCGGCAACCCGAAGCCTCTCCTCGAACGCGCGTTGAGAGGTTACCTGCGCGGCCAGCTTGCTCAGCGTGCTCCCTTCCTCCATGGCATTTCCTCGCGGCGTTAAAACCGACCAGCGCCACTCACCCGCGTAGGCTCGTACCCGGAGTTCGATGGACTCGTTCCCTACCAGAACTGTGCAGTTGCATATCATCATGGCTGCTTGAAACAAGGACGGGTTTTGCAGGACGAAGGTTCTCACCTGGACTCGCGACCGCATCGCTCCATGAATTGTTCAAGCATCCGTTGCGTTGCTAATCCCTGGCAGATTCCGAGCAAAGGAAAAGCCCGCTGATCTAGCGGGCCTTAGCGTCAGATATCTGGTAGCGCTACCGGGAATCGAACCCGGGTTTTAAGATTGAGAATCTAATTACCTATTCAATGCTTTGAGTCACTTACGGACATGTTCGGCCAAAGCGTGCCACAGGATGTGCCACCATTTCTCTAATTCTGCCGAATGTTGGTATTGGTCCGCCGGGCCACTTGCCATCTGTCGGTGCCTCTTGGGTTCTCGCCCACTTTTGGGTCTTCGCGATATTCTGCTTGTTCACCCAAAGTCCACCAAATGACTCTCCGCCCAAGAGCCGATTCGAGGAGATATGTCTGATGCGCAGCGCGATCCCGATTCTGAGCGAGGTCCAGGACTCTTGGATGGTTTCATGGAGTTTGCCCACAAGCGTCTGGTACCGGAGCAGAGCGTCCAAGTAGATCAGACTGGTAAGAGCGAAGAATCGCCGTTTTTCATAAAGACTAGCAACTCCCTCGCTACCCCGATTGCCACCGACACCAGTATCAGACTCGACAGATTCGACCGCATTCTTAGATGGGTTTCGGTCTTAACGCTGGTGCTGCTTTTCGTCACTGCTGCTTTTACATACCTCACCCTTGAGCAGACACGGAAGCAGACTACGTCTGCTCAAGATTCTGCGAGGGCTACTCAAGATGCTGCGGTAGGTACCATCTCCTCGGCGGCCACCGCTAATGAGTCGCTGCAAATCCAACATGCCGAATTCGCAACAGATCATAGGCCTTACCTTGTCGCAGATACACCATCGTTCATTGTCAACGGCATCGACTACTCCCCAGCTTCTGTGTTGAAAACTGGGGGTTATATCGAAGCGCAGTATTCCGTCAACAATGTTGGGAGGACTCCAGCCAAGTCTTACTTCGTCGCTTCCCATCTGTACCTCTACACGACTCCCCCCTTAAGAGGCACCGGTGAGGTAGCGGAAAGAGCTGCGGTAAAGGATATAACCAGATTCCTCGATGGAAAGTTCGCGGAGCTTGACCAGGTCCTGATTAAAGCAAGGAAACAATCAACCGTTTGGATCACTGGTGGCGATCTCGCCCCATCTGTGTCTGTCGTCTATACGAGCCAGACTGAACCCAATTTCACACCCATCCGAATTGCGACCGAGGACGATGCTCGAAGACTTAGAACCTCGGGGAGTCTGCTCTTTTACGTCGGCAGAATTGAATATGGAGATCTATTCACAACGGAGACTCATGTTACCGAATTCTGCTTTCGATATTTCGGAGACGGAAAATCCGGGGGCTGGCACGCCTGCGAATGGCGTAACTCCATCCTCTAACCCCAAATCACGTCTCTTTATGAGCTTATTGGACAGCCTCGCTCGCCTGCGGGAATGCGGATTCCAGTCCCTCTGCTACGTTGCGCGTTTGGTATTCCACGAACCTACCGAATCCGGCTGCAACGTGCGTCTCTGTCACGTGGATGTAATAGCGGGCTGCGACTGAAGGCGAGCTATGCCCCATTAGTCGGGCCAGTGTGAAACGGTCCATTCCGGACTGTGCAGCGCGAGTTCCAAACGTGTGTCGCCAGCAATAGAACTCGAAACTCGCTAGCTCAGCGTCCTTGATGGCCTTCTCGTGAGGATGTTGCAGGGACACGATTCGCCCTGAGATTCCGTCACCAGGGAACACGAACGCGGAAGGTTTGCTCTCTGCGGCTTTCTTACGGCTCTGTAGCACGTCCGCTGCACGCGGAGTGAGGGGAAGGCTTCGCTGTGCGCTGTCCGTCTTGCCCTGACGAACGTGGATCACGCCGTGAGGGCATTCTGCGTGTGCTGCCAAGTCCACATCGGCCCAAAGCAGCGGAAACAGTTCACTGTTCGGACGCATTCCCGTATCGACGGCCAGAATTGCGGCATCGCGAAGATTATCGGAAGCCTTCGCCAGATACTTGGCTTCGTCCGCAAAGCTCACCACTCGGTCACGGCCCTTAGGCTGGGGCAACTCATGGATAGCAGGCAAACGGTCCAGCTTCCCCCACTCGACGGCCACATGCAAGACTCTCCGCAATGTGCGCAGATCGCCGTTGACGGTGATTACTGAATTCTTGGCTATCTCTTGCCGATGCCGAGCGTACCGGCTCGCCAGATCGCCTGTAATCCCGTCCAGAGGGGCGTCTGCGATGATGGCGAACGTCAACAGCCTGTCGAGACACACATCGTAAAAAGTATGCGTCCCTGGCTTCGTGTGCGTTTTGGCATATTGCAGGAATTCTTTTGCGAATACCCGGAAGATTGGCGGCCCGCTGGCTTTGGGTTTCGGCCAAGGATCAGTCGGGTGAACCTGTCCGAGCGATAGAGCCCTTCTGTGCTCCCGCTCAACGTCGGCTGCGTCCTTCCGATTCCGAACCTTCGCCGGGCGACGAATCATTAAGTTTTCTTTAGTCCCGTCCTCATGTTTGATGCTCCAACGGAACTTGTACCAGAGCGAGTTCCCACGTTTGAAGACCATCTCAGCCCCTCACTTTCTTCGATTGCGATTTGGGCTCGTTTTTGCTCCCCTTTGGACGTCCACCGAGTTTACCGTTTTCACGCGAAGAAGTTGCTTTCCGATCGCTTGTGACCGAACCACGACACACGAGGCAGTAGCAGATGAGCTCAATCTTGTGAACCGGACATTTCATGTGAATTATTATACCTAACACGCTAGGTTATATCAAGACATTTCCTTCAATCCGGATGGGGGATGCTGCGCCCCCCATTCCCCCAGCGACCGGGCGCTACCGCCCCGGACCCCGGTATCGCCCATCATCGCTCCGCTTCACTACGCGACAATGTGCGATTTCTGTTTTGATTCAGTTCTCATGAGAATGCTTGAGCTGAGAGAGCCAAGTTTGCAGAGCACGGCCTATAGTGCCGTGCGAAGATGCCGTCGCTTTCGAATCGCTTCGGTCCCTTCGGATGGCTCAGTAGCTCCCGCTTACCACTCGATTCCTGCCAGGACTGTACAAGCTCAGAAAGCAGGGCGAGTGACGGCCCGGTATCGTCGCTACATCGGTTTGCCGCGTCCTTCGCCGTTTCAGCCTCAGAGCTTCCCCAAAAACCTGGCGCTCTTAGTCTCGGTCGGCAATACACTCGCTTCGGCTACATCCTCGAAACTGTGTGCTCGGCGAACGCTGCCATGTGATCATGGCAATCAACCTTGGCCAACGTCGCCCTGTCGCCAGGGCGAATTGGTGAAACAGTTCGAGAACTAAGCCGCGTTTGCTGATTTGGGTTCACATAAGCGCTGTTCGATCCACAGGTCTAGATCGACGCGTCGATAACGAACGAGTTTCTCTCCGGCTCGGAAATAGCGCGGCCCTTTGTCTTCGGTCCGCCACAAACGAAGCACGGCTGCGCTTACGCCGAGATACTTTCCGGCCTCACGCTCATTCATTGTGTTTTGAATTTCGATCATGCGTTTAGGTCTCCCTAACGCATGATTAATCGCCTTCACACAAGCTTCAACGTGAAGAATCGCCGGGCAATTTTCCACGTCTCCGGAATGCGCGGTTCACCGCAGCACGAGCTAGCTCCTCGGACGAAGGTTCTCTACGCCGTTTGGAGTAGGACTCGACAGCCTCTACACTGATTCCGAGTTCTTTGGCGATTTGCTTTGCGGTTTTCTGTTCCTGCCTCAACTCTTTCACCCGAAGCGCCGTTTCCACGGCAGGTTTGCGACCGGGCCTCGGCTTCGCGTCTTTGATCAGCCAGTCTCGTCGCTCACCGTCGATGCCATAAGCCTTGATCAGTTCTTCATAGAGATATTTCGCCCCAGCGTTCCACTCCCATTTGAAATCTCTCCTGATCTTTTGCAGCTTGAAAAACCTGCCCGCCTCCTCACTTTCTTCAATCTCGCGCTCAGTCATTGGCTTTGGCTTGTAAGTTGGATTGCAGCACGCGCGGAGAAGCTCCAATTTTGAATATACGGGTACCTTGAAATTTGGCATCGCCTCCCTCTGCGATTCCCCTTGGGTGGATTGCCGCCGAACCGGATAGGGTTCTCCGGTGTTCGCCCGGCCAAGGCTAGGCGGCGACTACAATGATATGTAACTTTTCTTAGGATCAGATGTGCTCGCCATAAATTGCTCCCTTTCTCGGAGGTATGCGAATGTACCGGTCAATCAACGCAGTTGCCTGTTTAGTAATGCTGTCATTTGTGGGCCTCCAGCGCTCGAGTTCCGCAAAAACAGATCCAAGAATGATTCGGGCAGGGCTTTCATCTACGCTTCGAGAAACTGCACCAGAGTGGAGCAATTGCAAAGATGATCTAGATCGCACGCGCAGAACATCTTCCGACGCCTCCGATGCCGCCAGGGATGTAAGTTCTAAACGCGATGATTTTGAACAGTGTCAAAGAGACCCGCAGACATTCGACTTGATGGGGGATCGTTGTAGGAGTCGCCGGTCCGATTACCAATCGGCAATCGCAGATTACGAATCGAAGATGGACGATCTAGACAGCCGACTGCGCGACGTTCAGAGTTCCTGTGGATATGATTTCACAATCAACAGGATGTCCTCACTCGAGGCATCAAACCATCGCTTCAATGCCGCCAGGGAGCGACTTTGCAAATCTTTCAAAGACTTCGTGCCGATGGTCGGATCGGATGGCGCTCTTAAGCTTTGTAGTGCACAGATGAGCCAAGAACAGGAATGGTGCAAGTCGTGTCTCGGGATTCCTTAGAATGCCCTCAGAGATTAGGTACACCCATGCTAAAGCGGAGGTGCGGTTGTCTAAACATTTCTCATCATCGATCACAATCCCCGAGGTCCCCGCAGGGTCTTTGCTACACACTCTTCGCCGCAGGAACGGGAGAATTCGCTCATGAACAGCGCCAGCGATTCAGTGAATCTCGGAAGGCACAAGCGCAACTGCTCGATCTGCGCTCATGAACGTTGCGAGGAGATTGAGGGCGAATTTGTCGCATGGCGAAGCCCATCTGTGATTGCCGGCGACTTCGGGCTAAGTGATCGCTCGAGCGTCTATCGTCACGCGCGCGCATTCGGATTATTCGCAAAACGGCAGAGAAATGTCCGCGCCGCTCTCGAGCGAATCATCGAACATGCCGGCGACGTGGATGTATCAGCGAGCGCGGTGGTCGCTGCTATCCAGGCCTACAGCAAGATCAATGCGGCGGGTCAGTGGATTGAGCGCACAGAGCAGGTGAGCCTCAATGACCTGTTCGATCGAATGTCCACTCAAGAACTCGACGAATATGCGCAATCAGGAAAATTGCCCAAATGGTTCGAGGCAGCGACCCAAAAAACAGAAAGCTGGGAGGTAGATCGACGAATCGACGGGTGAGCAATATTGAACAGCCAGCCATTCTTCCATATGTCACAGTGTCTCGATGGAAGCCGATATCCAAATACTGGCAGTCGAGTTGGATGGAAATGACGGGGTAGTCGTCACGTTTTCTGACGGGACGACTGGCGGGTATGTAATTGAAGAATTGCTGGACCTAAGACCGGTTCGAGAACGCTTGAAAATCAACAAAAATCCAGGTGCCCCGATACTCTTCCGGCACGCTTGAAAAAATCCTTGTCGAAAACTTGGCAATCGCCAGATAGCGAACTGGTGCCCGCAGAGGGTACGTTGAGCGAAGCACAAAGCTGCCGAGTAGTCTAAAAATAAACAGGGTGTTTGTACATACGTTTGGCCTTAGAATGGCCGATCATGACCTGCTGGGTCCATACCGAATTGGAAAACGAATGGAAGAGGCTGGTGGAGAGCCAAGTCGGATTTCACTCCAGCGGTTACGACAGCCCCACTGTTCGCCTTTATTGGCAGATGGTAGAGCATCGCAAAACTTGCGAAGTTTGCAGAGACGACGAAGCGGCTCGAAACATGAAGGAAATGCTCGGCCAGCCATAAAGTACTAGCTGTGCAGGATTTGCTGAACTGCAGCGATCTGATCTGCCCCCTCCATGATCATCTTGTTGTGCAGGCAGTATAGGGCCAGTTCGAGCCGGTCTTCCACACCGAGTTTGTCATAGATTTTGCGCAGATAGTTTTTGATGACCTGTTCCGACGTTCCAACTTGATATGCGATCTCCTTGTTGCGCATGCCTCGCGTGATGCCAATGATGACCGCCTTCTCCTTTGGAGAGAGGTGTACTTGACTATGCGGTTTCAGGAGGGC
>Ga0157374_10002811_pt1 | contig 14603 bp, 16 predicted proteins | sample M25metaG_FD_115308 | JGI IMG/M metagenome (GOLD analysis project Ga0157374, IMG submission 115308) | Miscanthus rhizosphere microbial communities from Kellogg Biological Station, Michigan, USA - M2-5 metaG | ecosystem: Host-associated > Plants > Roots > Rhizosphere > Soil | place: USA: Michigan...
TCGACTGAGACAGCCCGACACCACTACGCGACAGCCCTGCACCCATGAACGTCGAGGAGATCAGCTGCCGGCGGTGCCGGAGGGGAGAGATCCGTGCTTGACGCGACTGCCACTACATAGTCGGTCTGCAGAGCACTCGCTCGAGAGGAGGTTCGTCGGTGCAGTCTGCGACTGCCGAGGCGTTCTCGCGCGGCGCGCGCTTCGGCGGTCAGCGGCGCGAGCCTGCCACCGCCAGCGTACCCGCGACGATCAGCGATGCACCCGCGATCGTCCACACGCTCGGCGGATCGCCGAACACGACGAGCTGCCAGATCATCGCGAAGCAGATCTGCAGGTAGCCGACCGCCGTCGCGCGACCGGCGCGCTCGATCGCGAGGCCTTTGGTCAGAAACACCTGGCCAACCTGCGTCGCGACGCCGATCAGGCCGAGCAAGGCCCAGCCCGCTGCGCTCGGCCACACGGAGTGCGCCGCGGCCCACGGGATCGCGAGTGGCGTCGCGACGAGCGGGAAGTACAGCACGATCACGAGCGGGTGCTCGGTCCTCGACAGCTCGCGCACGGTCACGTAGGCGATCGACGACGACACCGCCGCCGCGAGGGCGCACGCCACGCCGACGCCATCACCGCTCGCCGCACCGAACGGACGCGCGACCAGCAGGACGCCTCCGACGCCGCAAAGCAAGGCGAACGCGCCGGCCCAGCCCACGCGCTCGCCCAGCAGGCGCCACGCGAGCAGCGCGGTCACCACCGGCACCAGGTTCTGCAGCGTCGTTGCCTCCGCGAGCGGCAGGCGCACGAGCGACAGATAGTAGAACGCCAGGCCGGAGAACCCGAGCAAGCCGCGGAACACGAGGCCGCCGCGGCGCGTGCCCCACGGCGAGAGGCCGGCGCGCCGCACGAGCACGAACGAGAGCACGAGCGTGATGACGGCTCGCGCGAGCACGATCTCCCCGATCGGCAGCTCGCGCGCAGCCAGCTTCACCCCCACGGCCATCACCGAGAAGCCGAGCGCGCTGAGCGCCATGTAGCCGGCAGCGCGCGAACGCATCAGCCTACGATGCCAGAAGCGTAGGGTAGAGTTGCGCCGTGAGGCTGGAAGTAGAAGCTGCGCTTGCGCCGCTTGTCGGCAAGTCGCTGTGGGCCTGGACGTACGCGGCGGGCATGGCGATGTTTCAGATCGGCGCAAAGATGCAGTACGTCGCGCGCTTCGGTCCGCGAAAGGGGCAGGGACGCGAGGTCGGCGAGTACGCGCTGCACGTGCAGTGTCGCTGGCGGCTGTCCGGCCCAGCGGGACGCGTGACGGATGACGAGCGCGAGGGGTGGGTAGCCGCAGGCCCCTATGGAGTCGGCTCGGTGCACGCCGATGATGACGGCGGATTCCTCATGGTCCTCGATCGAGAGCATCGGCTCGAGGTCAGCGTCGAGCGAGGCAGCGAGTACGAGCAGTGGCGGCTCTTGACGCCCGAGATCGAAGGGCCTGCGCGCCGTCATTTCGTGATGACCGGGGCGGGTATCGAGCGCTGATCAGTTCACCGCGCCGTCGCAGGGCGCGAGCTCGCACAGCATGTGGCTCACGTGGCCCAATGTCCGCTGCAGGCGGACCATCGGATCGCAGGCCTCGATCAGCTCCTGGCGCGCGTCGGCATCCATCACCAGCGCTGCCGCCACTGCGTCCGCGCACTTGCCTGGATCTTCGAACGCGCGCACCAGGTCGCGCAGCTGGGGGCCGCCGTGCTCGATGACCTCGGCGAGCCGATCGCAGAGCTGGATCAGCTTGCTGTGATGCTCGCGCGCGTCCACGGGATCGACACACGCGTCGGCCAGAGGCCGCGCCTCGACGCACCGATAGGCGCGCTCGAGCTGCAGCTCGCGGGCGATCTCGACGCGCGCGATGCCGCGGAGCAGGAGGGCGAAGCGGCCGTCCGGCAGCTCTTCGGAGCAGATGATGCGACCGACGCCGCAGCGCTCGTAGACCGGCGGGCGGCCGTAGTAGGTCTGCTCGTAGCCTGGGCGGAGGCGGGCGATGGCCATGAGCTGCTTGCCCGAGAGGCAGTCGCGGGTGAGCTCGCGGTAGCGCGGCTCGAAGACGTGGAGGGGGAGGAGGCCGCCCGGAAGCAGGACGCAGTTCGGCAGCGGGAAGATCGGTAGCTCGGCGAGCGCGTCGGGTTCGGGAGGATCGAACGTGTCGCTCACCATCGTCGCCTCCGGTTAGCCGAATACGTCGATACAAGCGCCCGTGAGGGCCGCTGGTGCGCCGTGCGCAACCCATAGAACCGTGCGTGCGATGTCGTCCGGCGTCATGTCGGGCCTTGCCCCCGGCATGCCTTCGCGGAGCATGGCGGTGTCCACGGAACCGGGGCAGATCGCATTCACCGAGACCTTAGCAGCGCGTAGCTCCTCGGCAAGGGCCCGCGTAAGCCCGACGACACCATGCTTTGCAGCGCAGTAGGCCGCGAGCAGCGAGGTGCCCTCGCGCCCGGCGATCGACGCGATGTTGATGACGCGCCCCGCGTTGTGCTCGAGGTCCGAGATGAACGCGCGCGTCACGTAGAACGTGCCATCGAGGTTGACCGCCATCACGTGACGCCACTCGGCATCGGTGATCGCCTCGGTCGACTTGCGCAGCACTGCACCCGCGTTGTTCACGACCGTGCGGATCGGCGGCATCGTGGCGCGCACGAGATCGCTCGCCTGGTTGACGGCATCGGGGTCGGTGACGTCGACCACGATCGCACGCGCCTTGCCGCGCGCCGCCTGGATCTCGGAGGCGACCATGCGCAGCGCCATCTGGTCGCGCGCCCACATGGCGACCTCGGCGCCGGCCTCGGCGAGCCGCAGCGCGATCGCACGGCCGATGCCACGCGACGCACCCGTCACGACGGCGGTCGACCCGGCGAGAGGACCACTCATTGGTCGCTCTCCGCCTCGCTGCGCTCGGCGTCCGTCAACGCTGCTTGTCCTTCTTGTCCAGCGCCTTCATGTCGGCCGGCTCGTCGTCGCCGAGCTGCTTGCCGCCCTGCGAGCCGAGCATGTCGAGCGGGTTCGTGATGTCGAAGTACGGGTAGGGCACCTCGCGCGTCTGGCACGAGAACGACGCCTTGTTCTCGTCGTCCTTGACGTCGAACTGGTAGACCGGGTCGCGCTTCTCGAGCGAACCGTTCGTGCAGTCGTGGAGGTTCTCCCAGCCCGTGCCCTGGACCTGCGCCCAGGTCTTGTCGAAGTCGCCCGGCGTGACCGCGCGCGAGTCTTCCTGGCGGGTGCCGTTCTTGTCGGTCTTCCAGCGCTTCACGCGCGGACCGGCCTCTGCGCAGTCGAGGAGCACGCCGCGCTCGTCGCCGCTGATATCGCCGACGACGACGTAGCTCGCCGAACGATCCTTGCAGTTGAACGCCTGCTGCTCGCGCTGAACTTGCTTGTTGGTGCCGCCGCAGGCCGCGAGCACCGCCACGAGTACAACCCGCTTCATTTCACGCTCCGTAATCGGCCGCGAGCGAAGCCCGCAGCTCCTCGGAACATTGTACGCGGTAGCGATAGTTCGGGTGGTCGATCTCGACTGCGATCGACGTGCCCGGGGTCAGCAGCTTGGCCTTGACCTCGGCCGACAACGGGTAGCGCGTGTACTGGACCGCCGAGATGCGTTCCTCGGTCGAGCGGCCCGGCTCGAAAGCGGCGCGGATCGGGTGCGGCCCGATGTGCAGGACGACGTGCTCGTCGAGTCCGACCAGCGCGGCGAGGCGCGCCTTCAGCTGCTCGTCCTGCGGTAGCGCGATGAACAGCGTGGCCGCGAGCGAGTCGTCGGTCGGCATCAGCTCGTTGGTCAGCGCGATCTCCTCGTTGATCTGATCGTCGCGCGTCAGGTTCTCGAGCCGGCAGATCTCCTCGATCTGCATCGTCAGCGTGAGCCGGTTGTCGAACACCAGCTCGACGACATCGCCGATCAGCACCCGGCGGTGCTGCTTGAGCTCGATGACGCGGTTGCGATAGTCGTCGCGAATGTGCGTGTAGATCGCGGGCCCCTTGATGTCCGCGCGCGTGATCGGTCGCACCAGGTTCATACGGCCTGTTTACCACGCAGTCTCCGCGCCGAAACGACAACGGCCGCCGGCCCGGGTAGGGCGGCAGCCGTCGACGAGCGTCGCGGGAGCGACTACTTCGTGTTCATCGTGTCGAGGCCCTTCTGGAACCGGCCGGCGTGCGAACGCTCGGCGCGGGCCAGTGTCTCGAACCACTCTGCGATCTCGGTGAAGCCCTCTTCGCGCGCGGTTTTCGAGAATGCCGGGTACATCTGCGTGTACTCGTACGTCTCGCCCGCGATCGACGCCTTGAGGTTCTTCTGCGTGTCACCGATCGGCTCGCCGGTCGCCGGATCACCGACGCGCTTCAGGTAGTCGAGGTGACCATGCGCGTGGCCGGTCTCGCCTTCGGCGGTGTCGCGGAACAGGCCCGCGAGGTCGGGGTGTCCCTCGACGTCGGCGACCTTGGCGAAATAGAGGTAGCGACGGTTCGCCTGCGACTCGCCCGCGAACGCTTCCTTGAGGTTCGTGTGGGTCTTCGTGCCCTTGAGCTCGGCCATGGATGACTCCTTTTCCTGCCGCGGTCGTACCACTGCCGCCCGCGCGCGTCTACCGCGGGACCGCCGCGGCTTCGAGGTACGCGACGAGTGCGTCGACCATCTCGTCGGCCATCGCACGGGAGGCGTTGCGCTGCCCCGTCGGGATATCGTTGACCAGGATCGCGAACGCCAGCTCGTGGCCGCCGTCGACCGCGACGTAGCCGGCCAGCGTGGTCACCTTGTCGAGCGTGCCGGTTTTTGCGCGCACCCGACCCGCCGCCGCGTGACCGTGCCAGCGCTTCGCGAGCGTGCCGTCGACGCCGCCGGTCGGCAGCGACGCGACGAGATCGGGGCCAATCCGATAGTCGCGGTGCGCGGCGCGCAGGAGCGTCACGACCTGCTTTGCCGAGACCTCGGTGGCGGCGTAGAGGCCCGAGCCGTTCTCGGCCTTGTAGCTGCCGGTGGGCAGGCCGATGGTCGCCAGGTAGCTCTGCCGCGCCGCGAGCCCGTCCGCCCACGAGGCCGGCCCGGGAGTCGTACGGGTCTCCGCACCGAGCGTCTTGAGCACGGTCTCGGCGACGTAGTTGTCCGACTGCTTGTTCATCTCGCGGATGACGAGTGCGAGCGGGGCCGAGTCGTGCGCGGCGATGAGCTTCGCAGTGGTCGGCACCGTGCCGCTGCCGAGCTTCTTCACCTTCACGCCCGCATCGGCGAGCGCGTTCTGCAGGACTTTCGCTGCGAACTTCGCCGGGTCGTCGATGCGATAGCGCCTGTCGAAGCTGCCGTCGGTCGGGCGGATCGTGCCGGTGATCTCGACCTCGAGGTGGTCGCCCTTCGGCGCGCGCTTGACATCGACCTTGAGCCGCGTCGGCTTGACCGGGTCGCTCGTCGCCTCCGCCTTGGTCAGCTTCACGTAGTCGCCGGCATCGGGCGACAGCCACATCCTCGCAGTGCCGCCGGGCTCGGCGATCACGTTGACGGTCACCGAGCTCTTGTCGACGCCGAAGCTCGCGACCGGCGCGCGAAACCCGGATTTCTCCTTCGGCTGGTCGCTGAAGTGCGGCGGCTCGACGTCGCCGTCGAAGTACGACGTGTCGACGATCAACTGGCCCTTGACCTCGCGCACGCCGCGCGCCGCGACATCGGCCGCGAGCTGGCGCAGGTCGGCCTCCGAGAGCGTCGGATCGCCGCGCCCGCGCACGTAGAGATCGCCCTTGACCTCGCCGGTCGCCTCGTCGAGATCGTCGGCGTAGACCGCGGTGCGCCAGCGAAACCCGCCGCCGAGGTCCGCGAGCGCCGCGACCGAGGTCAAGAGCTTCGCGTTCGAGGCGAGGTTCAAGCCCACGTCGGGTGCATGCCCGTAGAGCTCCTTGCCGGCCTCGACGTCGACGACGTATGCGGCGATCTTCGCCTTGCCGAGCGTCGGGTGGCCGTTGACCGCGGCGTCGAGCTTGTCGCGCAGCCACGTGCCGCGTGCCTTCGGGTCCTTCGGGGCGACGAGCGCGGACCCGCTGCCGCTGCTAGTCTCCTCCTCGTCGGAGCCAGTGGCGGATCCCGTGTCGATCCCGGTCGCCGGGCCGAGCCCGGCTCCCTCCGTCTTCGGGGCGCTGCCTTGCGAGTACGCCACACCCGTGCCGATACTCACGACCGCGAGCACGCAGATCGCGCGAGATGTCACCACGCAAGAACGCTATCACGCTCGTGGCTATTCTCGCCGCGTGCGCGCCGAACCGCCGGCGCACGCCCGACGACACGCTCGTCATGGCGATCGAGACGCCGATGAACGAGGCCGATCCCCGCTACACGATCAGCAACTACGACTCCAAGCTCGGCAAGCTGATCGCGCCCGGGCTGACCAGCGTCGACACGCCCGATGCGGCGCCGCGCATGGAGCTCGCCGCCTCGGTCGATCGCGTCGATCGGCTCACCGTCGACGTCACGCTCGCCGACCGCAAGTTCTCCGATGGCACGCCGGTCACCGCGAACGACGTCGTGCGTACGTACGACTCGGTGATGGACGAGCGGTGCAACAGCCTCTACCAGAAGGGCCTGCTCGAGCGCTTCGAGCGCATCGAGGCGCTCGACGATCATCACGTGCGTTTTCATCTCAAGCTCGCGGACGCCATGTTCATCACCGACATCGAGTTCGGCGTGATCGCCTGGCACGGCGTCCCCGCGGGCGAGTGCCATCCGGCGCTGATCGGCGCCGGCCCGTACACGCTGCGCGAGCTGACCTCGACCCAGGCCACGCTCGACGCGAACCCGTACTACCCGACGCCCTCGAAGCTGCCGCACGTCACGATCAAGTTCGTGCGAGACGACTCGGCGCGCCTGCTGATGCTGGTCGGCGGGTCCGTCGACCTGCTGCAGAACACGCAGCCCGATCTCGTCGACGACGTCGCAGCGCGCCCGCGCGTGAAGCTCGCCTCGGCGCCGAGCGTGATCCTCACGTACATGTTGCTCAACAACGACGATCGCGTGCTGCGCGACCACCGCGTGCGCGAGGCGATCGCGCTCGCCCTCGATCGGCCGCAGCTGATCGCCGCGAAGTTCGGCGGCCGCGCCGTGCTCGCGACCGGCCTGTTGCCGCCGATCCACTGGGCCTACAACCCCGACGTCCCGCACTACACGCGCGACCTTGCCCGCGCGAAGCAGCTGCTCGACGAGGCCGGCTACAAGCCCGGTCCCGACGGCGTGCGCCTCCACCTGACGTACAAGACCTCGTCGAACGCGTTCCGCGTCGCGCTCGCCCGTGCGATGGCGGCGCAGCTCGGCGATGCCGGCATCGCGGTCGAGGTCCGTCCGTTCGAGTTCGCGACGTTCTTCTCCGACATCAAGAAGGGCAACTACCAGCTCGCCACGATGCAGTCGTCGGAGATCACCGAGCCGGACTTCTACTACTTCTACTTCCACAGCTCGCGCATCCCCGACGCCAAGGACCCCGACGGCGGCAACCGCTGGCACTACCGCAACGCGGACGTCGACCGGCTCACCCTGGAGGGCCGCAACGAGCTCGACCGGGCCCGCCGCAAGGACATTTATGCGCAGGTCCAGCGCATCGTTGCCGAGGACCTGCCGATCATCCCCCTCTGGCACGAGGACAACGTCACGCTCAGCAACGTGGATGTGCAGGGTTACACGATCGTCCCAAATGCCCGGTTCGTCGGGCTAATCGGCGCTTCCAAGACCCCCTAGCCCGTGGTACCTACATGCGGCTTATGGCCGCGATCGATCCCGCGTACGAAGAGCTGTTCCTGGGCATCGCGCACGCGCTGTTCGTCAATCGACTCCACGTCCTGCGCCTGACCGAGGTCGTCCGCCTCGGTATCAAGCCGGACCCGCACGACCAGAACATGGAAGTGCCGCAGGAGATCGATCGCGAGCTGATCCAGCAGGCGCATGCGTACGTGCAGCGGCACTTCCCGCAGAGCTTCGCCCCGAAGATCGAGGCGGCGAAGGCGCGCTGGATCCGGCTCGCCTAGCATGCGGCCGCGCAGCGCGATCCTGATCGCGGCTGCCGTCCTGTTCGTCACGTCCAACTGGATCCCTTTCGGGCGCCAGCTGCTCTATCCGTTGACCCTGTTCACGACCTGGGTCCACGAGATGGGCCACGGCCTGACCGCGGTCGTCCTCGGCGGTCACTTCGACCACCTCGAGATCTTCAGCAACGCCGGTGGGCTCGCGTACGCCTACGCATCGCCGGGCTGGCCGATGGCGCTGGTCTCGGCTGGCGGCCTGCTCGCACCGCCGCTGGTCGGCGCGCTGATCCTCGCGATCGTCCACGGGCCGCGGCGCGGGCGCGCGTGCCTGGGCTTCTTCGCCGCCGCGCTGGTCGTCTCGATGATCATCTACGTGCGCACGCCGGTCGGCATCGCCTCGATGACCGTGGTCGCGCTCGCGCTGGCCTACGCGGCGTGGCGCGCCGATCCCGAGCATCGCGTGATCCTCTCGCAGGTGCTCGCGGTCGTGCTCGCGCTCGACACGGTCACGCGGATGATCGCCTACGCGTTCATGTCGCACGTGAAGCTGAACGGCTCCGACGACCGCTCCGACGCGGGCTCGATCGCCGACAACCTCGGCGGCCCGCTGTTCGTGTGGGGCCTCGTCATCACGATCCTCGCGCTCGCGATGCTCGGCGCCGGGCTGTGGTGGGCGTGGCGCCGGCCGGCTCGCTCCGTCGCGCAGCCGCGCACTGCGCGTTAACGCGCGGTCACAGGATCTCGATCGGGACCTGCATCGCCGGGTGCACATGATCGTCGACCTGCAGGAACACCTTCTCGGTCGGCGCACCCACATGGAGCTGCACGACCTGACCGTGGATCGTGGGGCCGACCGCCGCGACCTTCGAATCGATCACGCGATGCGAGGCCGTGACGACGCGCAGCTCGAGCTGGTGCGCCTCTTTCGAATCGTTGAGCTTGATCGCGACGTTGCCGTCGCCGTGGCCGTTCATCGCCACGCGGCCGCCGACGTACATGCAGCCGCTCGTGAAGTCGACGATCAGGAACACGACTCCCGGGACGATGCCGGGGATCAGCCACAGCAGATCGAAGACCAGCGTGGTGCCGTCGATGGCGCCGCCGCTGTTTCCGCGGCGCTCCGGGTGGAGGATGTAGCCACAGCCGACGGTGGTCGAACCGAAAGCGAGCAGGGCAGTGAGGGCAATCGCGCGCGTCAGCTTCTTCATGTCGCGCATCGTGCTGCAAGACCGAGACCGTCTGAACGTCAGCCGCGCTTCTTTTTGTCGAGCTCGGCGCGGCGGCGTGCGAGCTCGGCCTCGAAGCCGGAGTCGCTCGGCTCGTAGATCCGTTCGCCGACCAGCGCGTCGGGCAGGTACTCCTCGGGGACGTACTGCCCCTCGAAGTCGTGCGGGTACTTGTACGACTCGCCGTGGCCGAGCGCGCGACCGGCCGCGTTCGATGCGGGCCGCAGCTTCGCGGGCACCGGCAGCGCGCCGTGCTCCTTCACCAGCTTGCGCGCGGCCGCGTACGTCGTCAGCGCGCGGTTCGACTTCGGCGCGAGCGCCAGGTAGATGACGGCCTGGGTCAACGGCAGCACGCCCTCGGGCAGGCCGACGAGCTCGACCGCCGACAGCGCCGCGGTCGCGACCACGAGCGCCTGTGGATCGGCGTTGCCGACATCCTCGGACGCGAAGATCACCATCCGGCGCAGCACGAACCGCGGGTCTTCGCCGGCCTCGAGCATGCGGGTCATCCAGTAGACCGCGGCGTCCGGATCGCTGCCGCGCATGCTCTTGATGAAGGCCGACACGACGCCGTAGTGCTCGTCGCCTGCCTTGTCATAGAGGAGCGACTTGCCCTGCGCGGCCTCGGCGACATGCTCGGCGGTGATCGCATGGCCGTCACCGGCGAGGCTCGCCGCGACCTCGAGCACCGAGTACAGACGGCGCGCATCGCCGGCGGCCGCACTGACGATCTGCGTGACGACATCGGGCTCGATCGTGACGTTCGCAGCGCCGAGGCCGCGATCGGTATCGGCGACCGCGCGCGTGACGAGCTGCGCGAGCTCCTCATCGGCGAGCGACTCGAGGCGCACGATGCGGCAGCGCGAGAGCAGCGCGGCGACCACGCCGAAGCTCGGGTTCTCGGTGGTCGCCGCATCCTTAAAAAAAAAACCGGCCTCGACGTGCGGCAACAGCGCGTCCTGCTGCGTCTTCGAGAACCGATGGATTTCGTCAATGAACAGCAGCGTGCGCGCGCCGAACTGGTCGCGGCGCTCGGCGGCCTTGGCGATCGCCTCGCGGACGTCCTTCACGCCGGCCTCGACCGCGGACAGCGCGACCAGCTCGGCCTTGAGTGTCTCGCCGAGTAGACGGGCGAGCGTCGTCTTGCCACTCCCGGGCGGCCCCCACAGGATCAAGGACGGGATGGCGCGACCCGGCGCGAGGCTGCCGAGGATGCGGCCGGGGGCGACGAGGTGCGCTTGCCCCACCAGCTCGTCCAGCGTTCGCGGCCGCATGCGTTCGGCCAACGGCTGGCCGACGTGGCGCTTGCGAGCGTTCTGGGCGAAAAGGTCCACCTACACTTCCTACCCGATGCGCAGGAATCGTGCATGGTTACACGCAGGTTGCGCAAGCTGTATTGCGGCGGCTACACACCCACCGTCTGGTGACGACACACCCGGCAACCCCCGCGGTCAGGTCGGTGGGCCCGCAACGGAATTCACCGCGTTACCCGCGCCGCACCCGTGGCACGGCCCCTGCTTTACGTTGGGGCATGCTGGTCGAAGTCGTCTTCCACTACCGGACCCTGCTCGGAAAGTGCGAGCTGGGCGTCGGCCTGGACTGGGACGAGATCGATCAGGTCAGCCAGATCGAGTACGCGTTCCGGCCGAGCAGTGACGATCGCCGCATGAACAGCGGCCGTCGCTTCCGCCGCGATCCGATCCGGCTCGATGGTCTCGTGCGCGGAGATCGCATCAACGATCGCGTCGAGATCATCGAGATGGGCCCGGGCGGTCTCGTGTGTCGCGGCGCTCCGTTCATCGCACGCGGCGAGCAGATCGAGATCGTGATCGACATCGGCGACGAGTCGTATCGGTTCCGCGCGCAGGGCGTGTGGCTGCGCGACGACGGCGACGACTACAAGGTCGGCCTCGCGTTCATCGGCATGCCGGTCTGCGTTCGCGCCGCGCACATCAGCGCGCACACGCCCGACGCGGTCGACAAGATCGCGGCGGCAGCTTAACCGCGCTTCAGCACGCGCTGCACGAGGTGCATCGTGCGCGGCGGCAGCGTCTCGCCACGCCACGCGAGCGCGCGTGCGAGCACGAGTGCCTTGTCGGCATTGCCGAGCTGCGGGCGCTCCGCGAACAGCTTCTTGCCGGTGGACTCGATCTTGTCGAGGATGCGCATGCCGCCGTGCCACGTCAGCGCGAGCTCGACGGCGAGATCGGCGCCGACGACATCGACGATCGGCCGCGCGCGCTCGAACAGGGCGCGGGTACGAGCGACCTCGTAGCGGACGAGGCTGCCGACCGCGTGCGAGACGCGGCGCGAGGCGATGTCGGCCTCGGTCACGCCGAAGTGGCGGAGATCCTCGGCGGGCAAGTAGACGCGGCCGCGCTCCCAGTCCGCAGGGACGTCCTGGATCAGGCGCGCGATCGCGAGTGCGCTGGCAAGGTCCTCGGCGTAGGCGTGGAGCTCGGGCGCGCGGTAGCCGCCGATGTACAGCAGCAGGCGGCCGACCGGCTCGGCGGACTGGCGCGTGTAGCTGCGCAGCTCGTCGAACGTTGCGTAGCGCTTGCGCTCGAGGTCGGTGCGGAAGCCGCCGAGCAGCTCGGGGAACTCGGTGATCGGCAGCGCGAAGCGATCGGCGGTGTCGGCGAGCGCGACGAACACCGGGTGCTCGGCCTTGCCGTGATACGCGTCGCGGAGCTGGCCTTCCCAGCGATCGAGCTCGCGGGCGCGGCGGCCCTCGTACTGCTCCTCGTCGGCGAAGTCGTCGGCGACGCGCGCGAACGCGAACAGCGCGAAGATGTGCTTGCGCAGCGCACTGCGGGCGAACATCGAGCCGACCGGGTAGTTGTGATGCCGCGCGTGGACGAGCGCCTCGCAGTAGCGATAGCAGGCGTCGAGATCGAGCGTTGCCGGCAGCGGTACGGCGAGCGCAGGCTTGCGAGCGACTCCGAGGCGCTGGATCACGGGAACTCCTTCAGCCGCGCGACGATCTCGCGGGCGCGGTCGGGCTTGACGTCGCCGCTCGCGGACAGCTCCGCAGCGACGCGATCGACGAGATCGCCGGTGGCACCGGCGGCGCGGGCGATGCCGCGCGCGTGAAGCGCCATGTGGCCGCGCTGGATGCCTTCGGTGGCGAGGGCGCGGAGCGCGGCGAGGTTGGTCGCGAGGCCGGCGGCGCCGGCGACGGCGGCGAGCTTGCCGGCACTGTCGACACCGGCGAGCTCGAGCGCGAGTCGCGCGGCAGGATGCGAGTGCAGCGCGCCACCGACGGTGCCGACCGCGAGCGGCATCACGAGCTCGCCGACGAGTGCGGTGCCATCGTCGCGCCAGATCGCGAGCGGCCGGTACGTGCCGGTGCGGGAGGCGTAGGCGTGCGCACCGGCTTCGACCGCGCGCCAGTCCTGGCCGGTCGCGAGCAGCACGGCATCGACGCCGTTCATGATGCCTTTGTTGTGCGTGGTCGCGCGGTACGGATCGAGCTCGGCGAACCGCGAGGCTGACGCGACCGCGGCGCGGACCTCGGGGTCGTTCTCCTCGATCCGGCAGCGCACGGTGACCAGGCGGCCGTCGGTGAGGTTCGACAGGATGCGCAGGGCGGGGCGACCGCCGGCGATGCGCGCGACGCGCTCGGCGAGTGCCTCGCACAGCGTGTTGACGAGGTTCGCACCCATCGCGTCGCGGCAATCGATGTTGAGGTGCGCGACGACCACGCCGCCGTCGGGACCGGGATGCCGCGCGAGGATGCGGACATCGAAGCCGACCGGACCGGCGCCGCGATCGGTGAGGCGCGGCACGAGCCGGCGTGCGTCTTCGAGCAGCGAGGCTCCCGCGTCGCGCAGCGCCACGGCCGCGCGATCGACATCGTCGATGCCCACGACCTGGATCTGGCCGATCATCACGGGCGGGGTGGCTTCCGTGATGAACCCGCCGGGCCGCGCCAGCCGCGCCGCGTTCGACGAGGCCGCCACGACCGAGGGCTCCTCGATCGCCATGGGGACGAGGACTTCCGCGCCGTCGACCACGAAGTTCACCGCGACCGCGAACGGCAGCGAATACTCGCCGATCACGTTCTCGATCATCCCGTCCGCGACCTCGAGCGGCAGCGCGCCGGGCTCGATCGCCGCGAGCCGGTGCTCGGGCAGGCCGGAAGCCTCCAGGACCTGGCGCCGGCGTTCGCCGATGCCGAGCCGGAAGAACCCTGTCAGGCGGGACCGCGACCTCACGTGTGCTGTTTCTACGCTGCGTCCGGCTGCAAGTCCACGCCGGTCTGATCGAGCTTCATGACCAGGGGCTGACACCCGGCTTCGATGAGCAAACGCCGCGCAACCGTTACATCTTCCGTGGCCGGAATGACTGCAATTCCGACGTCTCCGCCACCGGCGCCGGTGGTCTTCGCAGTACCGCTGAGTGAGGACATCGCCGTACGTGCACGAATCACACAGGGCGGTACGAGCGGGACCGCGCTGGCCGCGGCGAGCTGGTCGACCGCGTGGGCGGCGAGCACGAGCGCTGCCATCAGCGCGTTGGCGGCGATCTCGGGCTCGCGACTCGCACATGCCTGGCACGCAGCGCGGGAGGCCTTCGCGATCGCGGCGAGCGCGGCCTCGACTGCCACGCTGTTCTCGTGGCGTGCCGACTCGACCTGCGCGACCAGGGTCGCGGTGTCGGCGGGTGAGCCGGTGAAGAACGGCAGCATCACGAGGCCACTCGGCCACGGCAGTCGCTCGATGCGCGGCTGATCGGCGGAGCGCAGCCGATGAATATCGTCGTTCACCTGCTCGACGCGCAGGTCGGTGCGCATGTACGCGATCACACCGCCGTGCACCGCCGCGGCGATGTCGGCGCCCGAGCCGCGGGCCGCGGGAGGCAGCGCGCCGGGATGCGTACCGGCACGGCCGGTCGCGCGCGTCTCGGCGTTCTGGACCAGCGGGCCCGTCGAGGCGCTCGTGCGGCCGGGCGACATCTCGGGCACGCTCGGTCGCGCGGCAGGCGCGGGCACCAGCTCGCCGGTCGAGCGCCGCGGGCGCTTGCTGCCCTGCGCGTGCGCGTGCGCGCCGAGCGCGATGGCGAGCACTTCTTCGCGATCGATCACCGGCAGCTTCTGGTCGGCCGACAGCGCGAGCGCGGTGGCCGCCACGGTGACCGCGGCGCTGGATCCCAGCCCGAGCTTGGTCGCGTCGTCGTAGAGCGCGCTCGAATCGACGACGATCTGCATCGCCGCGTGGACCGCGGGATCGTCCTTGCCGCGCCGGCGCGCGATCTCGTCGGCCACCGCAACGAGGAACGGCGAGCTCCCGCGCGGGCGCGATGTGGCGTGACGGCGCGCGATGACGCGGCGGTCGATCGCGGCGA
>Ga0157374_10002815_pt1 | contig 14590 bp, 19 predicted proteins | sample M25metaG_FD_115308 | JGI IMG/M metagenome (GOLD analysis project Ga0157374, IMG submission 115308) | Miscanthus rhizosphere microbial communities from Kellogg Biological Station, Michigan, USA - M2-5 metaG | ecosystem: Host-associated > Plants > Roots > Rhizosphere > Soil | place: USA: Michigan...
CCCGCCATCAACATCCCCAAAATCAATATGGCGCCGTACCTGTATTTCACTGACCGCGAGCAGAGCACGACGCTCGAAGATATCGGCCTGTATGGCTTCTTGTCATTTCACATTACCGGCGGCGCGCAGCCGGAGCAGGTCCAGGGATTGGAGGTAACTGAGGGCACTCTGCCAATTCTCGGTGTTCGTCCTGCGCTCGGCCGGCTGTTTACTGCGCGGGATGACTCGCCCAAGATGCCGCAGACCGTCATCCTTATGTATGGTTTCTGGCAAAGGCATTTTGGCGGCGATGCTTCGGTCGTCGGCCAAACTTTGAAACTGGATGGCACGCTGCACGAAATCATCGGCATTTTGCCGCCCAATTTCGTATTCATGGATCGTTCCGATGTTGATGTTGTCGTGCCGGGGCAGATCGATCGCGGCGACACGACGCTTGGCGGCTTCAGTGCCAACGGCTTGGCGCGTCTAAAACCGGGAGTTACTTTGCAGCAAGCCACCGCGGACTTAACTCGCCTGGTCCCGATTGCTACGCACAGTTTCCCACCGCCACCGGGTTTCGGCCTGAAGATATTTGAAGAAGCCAATTTCACCCCCCTGCTTCAGCCGCTAAAGATTGACGTAATCGGCGACATTGGCAACGTGCTTTGGGTTCTTATGGGGTCCCTTGTCATCGTCCTTCTGGTCGCATGTGCGAACGTAGCCAACTTGCTGCTAGTGCGCATCGAAAGCCGCCGTCAAGAACTCGCCATTCGCGCCGCTTTGGGAGCAGACCGCAGAAATATGGTAACGGGCTTGCTTCTGGAAAGCCTTGTGCTGGGATGCATTGGCAGCGCGATCGGGCTGGGCCTCGCTTACGGCGCTCTTCAGTTAATTATTGCCGCCGCGCCCACAGGATTACCACGCCTACACGAGATCGGCATTGATATACCCGTTCTTCTCTTTACTGCGGGTCTGGCGATTTTTGTCAGCCTTGTCGTCGGCATGATCCCAGTCCTCAAATATTCTGGCATCAAAGCCACAACTGGATTGCGTGAGGGAGGGCGCGGTCTCAGCCAGAGCCGCGAACGTCATCGCGCGCGTAAAACGCTGGTCGTGGTCCAGGTCGCGCTGGCACTGGTGCTGTTGATTTGCTCTGGATTGATGATTCGCACCTTCCGCGCACTTGCCCGAGTTTCTCCCGGATTCACCGATCCCAATACCATTGCCTCATTTGACATCTTCATTCCGACGTCGCAGGTTCCCGACACAAACCGCATTGATGTTTTACGCATGCAGCAGGCCATCGTGAACAAGCTTGCGGCCGTCCCGGGAGTGAGTTCGGTTGCCATTAGTACCAGCCTTCCCATGATCCCGAATCCCGCGCTCGATCCCGTCTATGCCAGCGACCACACATACAAAGAAGGCCAACTTCCGCCTTTGAGCCTGGAAAAATTCGTATCGCCGGGATTTTTCCAGACCATGGGTGTACCGCTAGTCGCCGGACGGGACATAACCTGGCAGGAAGAGCTGGAGAAACGTCCAGTTGTAATTGTCTCGGAAAATCTTGCGCGCAATTACTGGGGCTCGTCCGCCGCTGCCATCGGGAAACTTGTGCGCACCGGTGCGACCGACCCTTGGCACGAAGTCATCGGGGTAGCAGGCAATATGTACGATAACGGAGTAAATCAGGACCCGCCGACGGAGATTTATTGGGGACTGTTCCAGGACAGGTGGGTTACGCAAAAAGAACTTGTCCGCCGCTATGTGCATTTTGTGGTTCGTACGCCCCGCGCGGGGTCTGCTGCATTCTTCAGCGATAGCGAACGCGCGGTGTGGTCGGTGAATCGCGATCTGCCGCTTGCCTACAAAAAAACTGTCGGCGAGCTGTACACCAAGTCCATGGCGCGCACTTCGTTCACGCTGGTTCTGCTTTCCATGGCTGGAGCAATGACGTTGCTGCTGGGCATCGTGGGACTTTATGGCGTGATTGCCTATGCGATCTCGCAGCATACCCGCGAAATTGGCATCCGCATAGCGCTAGGCGCACAGCGCCCAGCTCTTACCAGAATGTATGTTCGCGAAGGGCTCATACTCACGGGCATGGGAGTGCTCTGCGGCATCTCGGTTGCCTTTGCCACCATGCGGCTGATGAGTTCGCTGCTGTATCACGTGAGCCCGATGGATCCGTGGACATATGTAGCGGCAACGCTTTCGATCATAGCCATCGCGTGGATTGCGACGTACCTGCCATCACGGAGAGCCGCCATCGTAGATCCGGTGCACGCGCTGCGGGCAGAATGACAGGACAAGAATGTTCATAACTTTCGACAGTATTACCGCAAAAAAAGGGCTTTGGTCGGCATAGCAAATTGATCAGCTTGATGGGTTCCAAAACGCCGCGTTAATGAAGTCCAGAACATCTTTTTGCCACACGTTCGATTCCCGCCTTCGACGTAGAAAGCCCAATGCCCATCCTGCCCACTCCAACAGGTTTCGTACGTTCGATGCTGCAGTCGTTCTTCACTTGTAGTATGAGCACTGGGAGGCTTTGCATTCCGTACCACATTTTTCTAACGGGCTCTGAAGTCCCCATTGCTCGAGGATTTTGTTTCAGGGCGCGGAGGCAATGAAAGCGCGTGCGTCGAGCTCCTTCCCGGCGGCCAGGAGCGTCAGAATACGACAACACGATCGCGCATCAACCTTTTTCTGAGCAAAAAGCCAGGTCATTACCGCCACCACATCTTCGTTCGCCATCGCTCCGCCTGCCTCGCAGGGAAAGCATTTGGTGAGTGACGAGCAAACCGTAAGTTGTGTCGGCCTATGTTGTGTGCCGCTGGTGTGCCAGATTTGTTGGCCAAGAAAACGAAATGAAAGCGGGGTGCGGCGCTCGGACGAGTGCCGACATGGCCTACGATACGCCGGAAATCAGGGTGACGATCCACGAAATCGTCTGGCTCACCAATCCTGTGGCCACGAGGAAGTGACCTGCCAGACTGGCACTGATGAATCGCTTACCTTCGAGCACTGCCTTAATCGCGGGCAACAGTTCTCTTGCGCCATCCAATTTCGCCACATACCCGGTTGCGCCGGTGCTCAACGCTGCTTCTGCAACGTCGGGAGAGCGATTCTCAGTGACGAAGAGAATCTTGGAATTAGGCGAAACCTGCCGGATGCGACGAGCAGCTTCAATGCCATTTAAGGTGGGGAGACCGATGTCCAACAGAACGAGATCTGGTTTCAATTCGTCAGCCTTGTGAATTGCTTCATCGCCGTCTGAGGCCTCTCCGATAATCTGCATTTCCTCACGCGCAAGAAGTGTCAGACGCTCAAAACGTCGCCAGGGCTCGTAGTCGTCAACGATAAGTACCCGAATCGGGTGTATATCCATGGTTCAATTCCAATCCGGCTGGGAAAATTTAATGGGGGCGGCAAATCCACGATTACCGTACAGCGGTCAACACTCGTGTGCAAGTGAGCAAAAGTATATCGCTCCACGACCTTTCAAACGTTGCTCAAGATCAATGATTTGTGCTGCGAAATGTACAGGGCGTCACATAGTTGGCCCTGCGGAGGCGGCTGAGCCGATTCGTGAAACGGGCGCCGTCGTGGGTAAGAGATGAACGTGGCACTCGAACGCCGACCTTTCTACGGGTCTCGATTCCCTCGACCGCCTCCGGTATCAACATCGCCGGGATCTTTTTCTCCCAACCATACCGCTGCGTCCTTAACTGGGATTCCAGTGCGGAGAACTTCCAATTCATTTTCGGGAATCGCAAATTGAGCTAACCCGCAGTCGAGACAGACGGAAATTCCTGGAAAGACCCAGACGATGGGCTTGTCGAGGCCCTTCAGTCCCAGAAAGTGAATAGCGATCTCTCCAGTGAAGGTCTTCAGATTGTCTGATTGGCAGGACGTACAGTGCGGGCGGTCGGCTTCAGCTCTCATAACGTGCCTCCATCAACGATCCCTCACGTTGAGGAAACGATGCCCTGTCACCGTTTACCGCTGTTTGTGATGCAATCTGCCGCGTAACGTATACTTCGAGCTATATTCAGCTACAAAGCCGCTTCGTGGGAGATCTCATGTCGCAAGATGATGTGAAACCTGCGCGTGACTGGCGAACAATTGCAGCTCTTGTCGCGAGCGAAACTGACCGTGAGCGGGTGTTGAGTCTCGCTCAAGAATTGATAAAAAGCGTTGGACGAGAATAGCAACAGAGTCATGGGGCAAGTCACAGCGGAGAGCAAGAAAAGTGCAGCTTAAGAGGGCGTGAAGACCTGATGGACATTGAGGTATCGGGATGAGCAGTTAACGGAACTTGAATTTAATGGCAACGCAGCTAAACCCACTTCCAAGGCCACCGAACCACGTTAGGGTTCCAATTCAGCAATACGGAGTTGGTGGTTATCGGGCATCGACCTTCGGTGATTGTACCCACTTCAACCGTTCCAACATCTCAATGTCAATTTATTTGAGATCTATCTCACGCCTCTAACGCGCTTCGGTCGTGGATAATTCTTCGACTTCAGGGCTGGTCTCCTCCAGGCGAACTCATGACCTCCTGGCTCCAGCCGGCATGATTTGTGAAGTGTGTGAGATCGAGGTGGAGGGTCGCGTTGAGAGACAACGGCTCGTGAACCTGCGTCATCTACTCGTGATCAGCTGACTTCTATCAGGAGAATTCGTTTATGGCCAAGTGCGAAGTTTGCGGTAACGAGTATGACAAGAGCTTTGAAGTGACTGCTGCCGGTGCGCGGCATACGTTCGACAGCTTCGAGTGTGCGATTCAGGCGATGGCGCCGGTTTGCGAGCACTGCGGCTGCAGGGTGATCGGGCATGGAGTAGAGGTCAATGGTCGATTCTTCTGCTGCGCGCATTGCGCAAAGACGGTGACAGGATCAGATGTGAGAGACAGAGCCGCATAAGTACGAGGCACTTGAGGGACGACGTTCATCGTTCAAAAACCCTATATAGGAAACGTTTATGAACGGTTCCCTTCGGGGCGGTTTGGGCACCAAGAACTCTCAGCCCGCGTTAGTTCGCGCCGCTCGCCCACTCACGAACTGCAGCGACGAGTTCTTCCGGGCCAACAGTGGTTGTGTCCGGGTCATTCATGGGGTCGTGCCATCGCGCAGACAATATCTCAATAATCTTCCCTGACGGATTGTGGGATCGGAAATCTTTGGCTAGTTCTCGACAGGTTTTTGGCGTGAGACTATTGCCGAGAACTAGCAAGTCAAAATGCTCGGACTTGAGCAGAGCTTTCGCTTCGGATTGGGAAAGAGATGTTTTGACTTCACATCCCTGACTACGCAGTAGAAGCTCCCGCGAATACGCTAGCGCGGGATCGGCGCTGGCAGAGAGCACCCGAAGGCTCTTTCCTGGTGGCGAAGTGGCGGACATACCGCTGTGGCGCGAAGCTACTTACCTGGCCGGAAGTATAGCAAAACCCGGGGGAATCTAGAGGCGGAGAATCTCGGCGCGAAGCAATTCCGAAGGCCCAATGAGGGGTCGACAGTATTACATCGAACACAGTCTGCTGTCATCCTGCGATTGTTCGTCAGCAGTGACCCAGAGCCGGCCTCCTCCACGGGCCAGTTTGACATTGAGGAGGCCAGACTCCCCTTGCGACCGCGGACTGGAATCGGCCAACTTATGCGCGAACATCAATGTCTCTATCATTTGAACAAAAACTGTGGGAGGGATGCGAGATACGGTTCGCCGGGAAGCCTCCTTGGATGGCGTGGGCACGGATCATCTCTTCGTTGGGCGCGATGTAGATGCAGTAAATCGTGTCGGCGGTCACATAGCTGTGCAGCCATTGGATCTTCGGCCCGAGACGATCCAGAACACTGCACGATTTCTGCGCGAGATCGAGCACTTGATCGTGGGTTATATTTCCGATACCGGCAAGCTCTCGCTCAATAACGTACTTGGGCATGTCTCCACCTTTCCTCTCAGGGTTCGGACAATAGAAAAGCGGAGAGGCGCGGCGTCAGCCAGCGTCTCCCCGCGGGTCTATTCATGTGAGCAAGTCACGTGGTTGTTCCAGTCCACAAAAGGACCCAGCGGACTATCGCGCCAAGCCCACACGTGCAGCTCGAAAAATGGAACCGGTATGCCGAAACGGTTCGGCGAGTCAATGTAGTTCATAAGGTGACCCGCGACCTGTGGTGCGGAGTTTGGGGGTAGAGCGGGCGCAAGAATAATGAATTCGACACCAACCAGCTTCAGTTCACCATTCTGTTGCGGCTCATAGATGAGAGCTTGCGGGTGTGTGGGATCGATAGGTCCATTAAGCAAATTGAAATTGAGGTAGTGGATGCCCATAGCTCCATGGTCGGAGCCGCTCACGCATCCAAGGGCGGGAGTGAATCCTGTGGCATTGTTGACATCCTGGTACTGTTGTGTGGCGTTGCGAACAATTTCAACGAGCTTGTCTTGGCCTCCTGCCACCTGCTGCTGGGCCGGAGCAAGAGAACTAAGCGCTAGAAATACGGCCGCCAACGTAAGCAATAGCTTTTTCATGTATGTACTCTCCTTCTCTTGTGTGAGGAAATGCCAACTAGATTCCCATGCGATCCGACCCATGCCCCTTCACTGCCCTGCTACTCACCCGGAAACTAAAAACAGTTTCATTCCCAGCCGAAGCCGAATCGCTTGCCTCTACCTAATAAGGCGGGAATGGCTCGAAAAAAACCGCACGGTGGGATTAAAAGGACGTGAACCGCCAATGCCCAACAAGACTAGGTTTTTGCGTGCTTTGGTTGTAAAGTATTCACACCGTGGGCGATAGATGGTCCTACCTTCCAGTGATGACGTGACGCGCCTGCTCAAAGCCTGGAGCACAGGAGACCAAGAAGCTCTGGCCAAACTCACCCCGCTGGTGTATCGGCAATTGCGCGAGATTGCGCGGAGGTATATGGCCGGAGAACGCGATGGGCACACGCTGCAAACCACAGCCCTAGTCCATGAAGCCTATGTACGGTTAGTGGATTGCGGAAAGGTGAACTGGCAGGATAGGGCGCATTTCTTTGCCGTATCAGCGCAGTTGATGCGGCGCATTCTCATTGATTTTGCACGCTCGCGCGGTTATTTGAAACGGGGCGGAGCCATTCCTCATATGTCTCTAGAAGATGCTCCGGCAGTATGCGATGAACCAGACGTGAACCTGGTGGCCCTGGACGATGCTCTGAAAGCACTGGCTGCGATTGATGAACGGAAAAGCAAGGTTGTAGAGCTAAAATTCTTCGGCGGATTGAACGTCGAAGAAACGGCTGAAGTCTTACGTATTTCGAGTGATACAGTGATTCGGGATTGGCGACTAGCCAAAATTTGGCTGTTGCGCGAGTTGACCCGCGGAGGGGCAAGTCATGAAGCCTGAGCTTTGGACTCGCGTCGAAGAACTTTGTCAAAAGGCCTTGGACCTTGGCAAAAGCGGGCGCGCTGAATTTCTCCAATCCACTTGCGGAAATGACAACGAGTTGCGCCTCGAAGTGGAAGCTCTGCTTGCACACGAGAAGAACGCCGAGAAATTTATCGAATCGCCTGCGCTCGATGTGGCGGCAAAAATCTTCGCCAAGCAACCGTCCGACGAGAGATGGAAGAACCTCATCGGAAACACAGTTTCGCATTATCGGGTGATTGAAACGCTGGGCAGCGGAGGCATGGGAGTCGTCTTCAAGGCGGAAGACACCGACCTGGGCCGGTTCGTCGCCCTAAAATTCTTGCCCGATGATATCGCCCAAGATCCCCAGGCTCTGACCCGTTTCCAGCGTGAAGCCAGGGCCGCTTCGGCCCTCAACCACCCGAATATTGTGACCATTTACGAGCTTGGCCATTTGAACGGCACCCACTATATCGCAATGGAGATGCTCTGCGGTGAGACCCTGCGTGCTTCGATTTCATCCGGGCCACTTCCGTTCCGCAAAGCTATCGCGATCGCGACGCAGATTGCCGATGCCCTGGCGAAAGCGCATGAGACCGGCCTCGTGCATCGTGATCTGAAACCTGAAAACCTGATGATTGTCGAGGATGGCACGGCCAAGATTCTCGATTTTGGTCTGGCGAAGCTGCGTGATCACTCTGCCGACGCGGAGCGCTCGACTGACGCCAACCTACTCACCGAGCTCGGTACGGTAATGGGAACCGTCGGTTATATGTCGCCGGAACAGGCCAATGGTCGCGACGTCGATTTTCGCTCCGATCAGTTTTCTTTTGGCGCAGTGCTCTACGAAATGATCAATGGGCATCCGGCATTTCAGGGGCGAGGTAGGGCTGAGATAATTGCTGCCATCGTCCGTGACCAACCGCAAGAGTCCATGAATGTGCTGGCGCCGGCACCTTTCTTTTGGATACTTCAAAAATGCTTGGCCAAGGATGCGAATCAGCGTTACTCGTCTACCCGGGATTTGGCTCGCGATCTCGCCACAGTTCGTGATCTGCGCATTGATCCCGAAACACGATATGCCGGGCGCCCTCCGAGCAACATACCGGTACAACGCACGGCATTCATCGGGCGTGAGCGGGAAGTGGCTAATCTTCGCGAACTTCTGAGTCGCGGCGATGTGCGGCTGGTCACGTTGACGGGACCGGGTGGCATCGGTAAGACGCGGCTCGCGGTACAGGTAGTTACAGAGATGAGTGCCGAGTTTACCGGCGGTGTATGTTTCGTTTCCCTTTCCGCTGTCAGCAGTAAGGACTCGGCGATTAAAGCGATAGCTCAGGCAATCGGACTTCGGGAAATGCCCGGTCAATCGTCACAAGAGAGTTTGAAAGAGTATGTGATTGGACTAGCCGAGCCACTGCTTCTGTTGCTCGACAACTTCGAGCACCTACTCTCTGCCGCTTCGGACGTTGCCGAGTTACTTACGTTGAATCCCAACTTGACGGTGATGGTTACCAGCCAGGCCCCGCTCCATATTTACGGCGAACACGAACTGCCGGTTCCGGCTCTGGCAGCGCCAAACCTAAGGTCTGTTCCGCAGGAACCGGAGGCGCTTTCTGGCTTCGCGGCTGTCGCGCTTTTCCTAGAGCGCGCGAAAGCTGTCAAGCACGATTTCACGCTGAGTAAGGAGAATGCGACCGCCGTCGCTACCATCTGTAGCCGGCTCGACGGACTGCCTCTCGCGATTGAGTTGGCCGCGTCGCGCGTCAAAGTCCTTTCGCCCACAGCGATCCTCCCCCGCCTGGAATCCTCGTTGAATCTGCTCACTGGAGGTGCGCGTGACCTGCCTGTGCGACAGCAAACGCTTCGCGGGACCGTGAACTGGAGTTACAGCCTCCTGAACGCCGCAGAGCAAAGCTTGGTTCGCCGCCTTTCAGTATTTACCGGTGGTTGCACGTTGGAAGCTGTGGAAGCCGTATGTGATACGAAGGGCGACCTTGGTATTGACGTGCTCGATGGCATGTCCTCAATGGTCGATAAAAGCTTGATTCAACAAATTGAGCGGCCCGACGTGGAGCCGCGGTTCTTAATGCTCTCGGCAATTCGGGAGTACGCACTGGAACGGCTAGTGGAGAGTGGCGAAGAATTTGCAACTCGGCGCGCCCATTCTGCCTATTACATTGTGCTGGCGGAGGAATGCGGCGAGGATCTGAGCACTCACCCCGAGTGGCTAGAGCGGTTTGATCTCGAGCACCAGAACTTTCGCGACGCGTTGGAATTTCTGATCCGAAGCTCCGATGCAGACTGGAGCATGCGCCTCGGGGCCGCTCTGTTTCATTTCTGGGAGAGGCGGGAACACTTTGCCGAGGGTCGGGCGTTCTTGGACAGGTTGCTCCACCTGCCCGGCGCGGTCCAGCCTAAAATGCGCGCTCACCTACTGTTTTGTGCAGCGGTTTTATCAAGTTCCCAGGGCGATTTTGACTCCGCACAAAAACTACAAAAGGAGAGTCTGAAAGCCTGCCGCGACTTGCAAGACCACCGGGGAGTCGCTGTCGCGCTCAATGCATTAGGCGTGATGACCCGGGACCGTGGAGACCTCGAAACTGCATGCTCTCTATTCGAGCAGTGCGTCGCAACTTGGAGAGAGCTGGGCAGTTCCCTTGATACAGCTCGCGCACTCAGCAATCTGGCGAATGTGGTCGGGTTGCAGGGCCATTACCGGCGCGCTCACGGGCTGTATGACGAATGCCTGGCCATCTTCCATGAAGTCGGCGACAGCACCGCAGTCGCGTGGACACTGAACTACCTGGGCGATCTCGCACGGGAATCAGTTGATTCCACCGCTTCTCGTGCCTATTACGAGCAGAGTCTCTCAGCCTTTCGGCGGTTGAAGGATGGTTGGGGAATTGCAAGCACCCTATGTGACTTGGCTAGTCTTAATGCCGCTCAGAGTAAGCACGATGACGCGGAACGCCTTTATGCCGAAAGCATCAAGATCTTCGAGGATTTAGGGCACAAACGAGGTGTCGCGAGGGTATTGGAATGTTTCGCCGTGAGTGCAGCAGCCCAATCCAGACCTCAACAATCGTTGCGCTTGGCAGGAGCAGCCGCCGCGTTGCGTCAGCGGATTGGCGCTCCGCTCATCCCGGCAGAACAATCCAGACTAGAAAAGAAGCTGGAAACTGCGCGGAAACTGTTATCGAACGCAGCGGGCTTCGAAGCGTGGTCGTCAGGATGGGAGATGTCGCACGACGAAGTGCTCGAAGAGGTACTTGGAACGAAGAGCCCGGCGAATCGATGACGAAGTCCCGCATTAACCGGCCGTGCTGGGATCGATCATTCGACGAACTGCAGAGACCCGATTCACCGGAAACCCACCACGTCGCCCGTGCTCGCGAATCGTCTCCTCGTCCGGGGCAAAGTAAACACAATAGACCTTGTCGCCAGTCACATAACTGTGCAGCCACTTGATTCTCGGGCCCATCTCGTTGAGAACGCCAACTGATTTCCTGGCAATCTCCTGTAGTTCCGCATCCGACAGGTTGCCGGCCCCCGGAATCTCGCGCTCGATTACAAACTCAGGCATGCTCACCTAATAGCCTAGTTATGGTAGCAAATTTTGAGCGGCTTCGCCGGAAATCAGAGAAAGCCAATCACCACCTCCTTCAATGAAGCTATGTGGCGACAGCGGCAACACTGGCAAAGGGAGAACCTTGTCTATGAGAAAAGCTACAAGAAGAGAAATGCAAAACAAAAAGCCTGCTTGACAGAGACCGGCCTTCTCATGGAAGGCAATAGCGCAAGTTTGCGCTTTTTCTTCGTCTATAATCCTCTGGTGCCCCGCTCTCGCAAATTCGACCTAGAGAAGATCCTGGCAGCGCTCAACGTCACCTGCCCGCAGTGCAAAGCCAGCGTTCCGCCAGATAAGCAGGTGCGGGTTGATTTCGAGCACCAGCGATGCCCAGGTTGTGGGCAGACGTTCGTACCAAACCTTTATGGCGTTGCTTAATGAAACAGGCAAAGCCCCCGGCCGGCTTTCCCTTGTTGGACGGGTGCTTGAATCCACAAACACTCGGGGATATCCTTGAGTTGCTCATCGGGTAAGACGAGCTGGAGCTGGCCTGTTCCGATGCCCGCACGTTGACATCCGAATTGGCCAGACTCCCCCTTTTGATTTCGGAGGGGTGTATGGCTGGCCCGAAACTCACAAGGTCTTGGCGACAGATTGCAGCCGAAGTTGCTCAAGAAACCGATCCCGAAAAACTGAATAAGCTCACTGACGAACTACTGCGGGCCGTGAAAGAAGAAACGCGTCAAGCGCATGCTCGCCTTCAGGTTGCCACGAAGCCACCGCAAAAAGCAGCTTAAGGTTCACCGCAACATTCCCACCAATAGCAGACCGCATACGATGGCGCAGAGCATCGCGCCTCACAGGTAACGCCATCGAGGGAATGAAGAGACCTGCGTCATGTTCCGCTGGTTGTTCCGAATTGTTCTTTCTTCCAGTACTCCGCCTGACCGATCGACGCTTAGATGAGTTGTTGCGTGAAGCGAGATAGATCTGCGTCGAAATTTAGCAATGACACTTCGGGTTGGAGAAAATAATGCCCGCTTCGAGATTTCGTGCTGTCGATATTCCCCCTAACAGGCAGGCAAATCCTTGCAACAATGGATGGGTCCTGCCGCAAATCAATGCTGTCTCACGACCTGCCTGCTATTAAGTGCTGCTCGGACGGCTGGAACGAGTTCCGTTGCAGCCCTCGATTTGAGCACGTATGCACTCGCCCTTGTTGGTACTGCTCCTTCGGCCGCCGCGTAATGGTGATCTGCGGTCAAAAAAATAATCTTCGATGATTCGCAAGTTCGCCGGATCCTTCGGGCAACGTCGAAGCCGTTCAGGCTGGGAAGGGCGATGTCCAACAGGATAAGATCAGGTTGGTGTTCTTCAGCCTTCTGTACGGCTTCCAAGCCATCAGATGCCTCCGCAACGATGACCAGATCGGGTACCTTTTCTAGTAGGCAACGCGCATAATCACGCCATTCCCGGAAATCATCCACTACGAGCACACGAAAACGGTGCATTTCGTCTGCCCCCCTCGTGACCAAGAGATTCGATGTTAAGACGCTCACATCTTCGCAAAACGCCAAAAAGCTCTACAGAAGTCGGTTTTTTGGGAAAGAGCCGGTAGTCTTCCCGCCGCTTAAGCGATCTGCTTCTGGTTTCTCGGTTGGGTTTCCAGTGCGGCGTCGGCCATTTCCAGCCAACGCCGAATTTGTGCTAAGGATTCAGATTCCTCGAATACATCAGGCAAGAGTAATGAATGATGAATTGTGCGATCCCGGTCTTCCGGCTGGTTGCGACGCGGCATGTGGATGAAACCTTTGGCAAGGAACTCCTCACTTCCGTGCCTGAGATGGCAAGAATTGTAGCGAGAGTTTTTCTAATGTTCGATCCGGTGCATTCTGTAGTTCAGATGTTCTAGGGGCGCGTCAGACGGCCCCCAAGAGGATCGTGGGGAACCCTCCTTTCCGCCGTCCTAAGCATGCAAGTGACCGCCAAGCGGACGCCCGTGAAGTGCTGGAGGGTTCTGGGCGTCCTGGAGCAGACGAAGAAATGCATTGCCGAAAGCAAGAAACGGGAAGAGAGTTGCGACAAGCTGCTGGACGACCGGCGGTCACAGCGGAAGAAGGCGGGCTAGATTTCCCATGCCGTTTACATGCCGTTCGCGCGGCATTACATCGAAAACAACGTAAAAACACGCCCTCTGCTGCGTTCCATGTTGTTGTGTTACGTTTGAGCACGGATTCGAGTACGTGACGCGGACGCGCAGACGAGGTTTGGCAGGATCTGGCATTAAGGCGGGAGTGACACCAGTGATACCGTTTTTCGCGAAATTGTAGGCAGCTAGAGAGACTGGAGAAACTCTCGCCTGAGTTGCGAATTCACTTGAACCCCGCATCAACACTGGCTAATTCGCTAACTCTAGGCATCACCTCAAGTTCCCAAAGTGGGCGGAAACGAGTCCCTTCTTCGGCACCACTACTTTTGGAATCTTGAACTTACGCCTCGATTGTGATGACCAAGGTCACTCGGTCGCTGCCGCCGCCCACAAGTTTTTTGCGCTGTTGCCGAACCTCAATGGAAGTATCCGGGCGCGAGTTGGGCAACGCAATCGTCGCCACAGGTTTCGGCAATGACCTCGTACTGGCGAGACGCGAACTTCCGTGTTGCCGACCAACCGTCCAGTGCGGCGAATCTTCTTTCCCCTCTGCATTTTACATCCTGCCGGTCCACAGTTGCTCTGATGTGCGGTTTCGCTGATGCAACTCCTAGAATCGCAGGGATCCGCATGAGTGAATGTGTGCTCTTTCTTAAGCGAGGTGCTGAATGTTCAACCGACGACTTCGACTGTTTTTGCCTTTGGTCCTGATCATCGCGCTGCCGCTGCTGGCGCAGTCCCGTGGTGGAGGAGTGACGATTCATTACGCACTCGCCGGACCATTCCTTGCATTGATTGCCGGAATCCTGATCCTGATTGTGCCGCGCATTTTGAACTACATCGTAGCCATTTATCTGATTCTCGTTGGGCTAATCGGGATATTTGGCCGATGAATCCTCATTTGGGTAAGGGACGTAAGAATAAAAATTCATCTCGAGTGTGCTATCGGTGCGCCACTGCGCGTTTATTTGGCCCAAGTAGGGGATCGATCAATTGGCGTTAACCGCGATAGCAGCATTGAGCTGCAGCTCCTGAAAAAGTCAGGGCCAGAGACTAGCGTAACGCCAGCTAGCGGATCACGACTACTCGGAAACTACTACTTCGGGAATCTCACTTTCCGGTTCGCCGACGATCCACTCGGTGCTGAAAGGGGCGGCGGCCCTTCCGATGAACGATGTTTGCCGCCAATCCGCCGTCCAGCGCCGCCGTCCGGTTTAACGATGAGAAATTGACGGCGCGCCCTCGCTACAGACATTTGCGATTTTCGCTCAGTCACTGTCCCGAGTCCGCAAACGGGCCTGCGAATGGTTTGCCGAGTGCGCCCGAAGGTTGAACCGTCATGATCAATTTGCAGCTGACACCTACGACGACCGAACCGCTGATTTCATTGAACTTCCGTGCCGTTGCAACCCTTTGTGAGACTCGCTTGCTGGCATTGGTCGCTCTTCGTCATTGTCTTCGTATTGCACTCAGCTGAGTTCTTGGGCGAGTCCTATGAGAAGCC
>Ga0157374_10002819_pt1 | contig 14578 bp, 8 predicted proteins | sample M25metaG_FD_115308 | JGI IMG/M metagenome (GOLD analysis project Ga0157374, IMG submission 115308) | Miscanthus rhizosphere microbial communities from Kellogg Biological Station, Michigan, USA - M2-5 metaG | ecosystem: Host-associated > Plants > Roots > Rhizosphere > Soil | place: USA: Michigan...
ACGACCGTGGTTTCAGTTTCAAGTCCAATGGCGTGCTGCAGGTGCAGCTGGACTGGAGCAAGACCTTCGTCAACAACTCCAACATCTATATTGGCGCCGGGGGCGGACATCCAACGTCAGTGAACTTCTCGCTCGATCCGAACGATGCGGCCACGCACGGCATCAAGCCCAAGAACCCCACGGCGAAAAACGGCGAGCTGCACATCGGCTACGATCAGGCCTCACAGACCTGGACCTTCATGCAGTACTGGGGCAACCAGTACATCTACACCTACATCGAGATCCAGAGCGCCACGACCATCACTAACCTTGTGACCACCGGCATACAGGCTTTCGATGGTCCGCAACTGCCCGTGCTGCTGTCCAACCAAAGCGGCGGCCTGATCGACCGGACCGCGGCCTCGGGGCTGTCGTTCAGGATGAACTGCGTGAGCGGTGTGGCGGTCGACTTCGACAATGACATGGACCAGGACCTGTTCCTGACCTGCCGCAACGGGGTGGAGAACATCGCCGACATCCTGCTCATGAACGACGGCCACGGGAATTTCTCGGTCGTGCCTAACGCCGGCGGTGCGGCCGGTCCCATCGGTCTGGCCGTAGGGCAGGCCGCGGGCGCGAGCGAAACGGTAGTGAGCGCCGATTACGATCTGGACGGCCGCGTCGATCTGCTGGTGACCAACGGCATGAACCTTAGGCCCCAGCACCGCAACAACGGGCCCTACAAGCTGTACCGGAACTTGAGCCCGCTGCGCAACTGGATTGAACTGGACCTCATCGGCACGAACTCGAACCGCGATGGGATCGGCGCGCGTGTGTACGCGACCAGCGGCGGCGTGACTCAGTACCGCGAACAGGGCGAGGGCTACCACCGCTGGTCGCAGAACCAGCGGCGCATGCACTTCGGCCTTGCCAGCAACGCCACGGTCGATCTCACGGTGCGCTGGCCGAGTGGCCGGGTCGACACTTACACCAACGTCGCCGCCAACCATATCTACAAGGCCACCGAGGCTTCCGGCATCCAGCAGGCGAATTATTAAAGCGTGCTAACCTGATTCCCCATGGGGGAATCGCGCGGCGGAGAGCTCTACCACGGCCAGATGGTGGCCATGCTGCAGGTCATCTGGGGCGAGGGATTCCTCTCCCCGGGCGGGGCGGAAGAGGTGGCACGCCTGGTTGCCGACGCTGACCTCCAGGGCGTCTCGCTCCTCGATATCGGCTGCGGCGCCGGCGGCATTGATCTGGCGCTGGTGCGCACCCACGGCGCGGGCTACGTGACGGGCCTCGATGTGGAAGACACGGTGCTGGCCAGGGCACGCGAACTGATCGCCAGCGCCCGGTTAGCGGACCGCATTGGCTTGGTCAAGGTCGCACCCGGCCCACTGCCGTTTCCGCCCGGCAGCTTCGATGTCGTGTTTTCCAAGGACAGCCTCGTGCACATCAGCGACAAGCACACGCTGATGAGTGAGGTGTTTCGCGTGCTCAAGCCCGGCGGACGGTTCATCGCCTCGGACTGGTTGATCGGGCACGATGGTCCCCCAAGCGAGCAGATGCGATCCTATATCGAGGCCGAGGGACTCGACTTCGGCATGGCCTCTCCTGCGCGTTACCTGCAGGCGATGCGCGCGGCCGGGTTCGTTGAGGTGTCCGCGACCAGCCGCAACGCCTGGTACCGCGAGACCGCGCGAGACGAACTTGCGCGGCTGCGCGGACCGCTGGGTGCCGCCGCGGCCAATATCGTCGGCCAGGAATTCGTGGACCAGAACATCGCCATCTGGTCACGCATGGTGCCGGTGCTGGAGAGCGGCGAGCATTGCCCCACGCACCTGCGCGCGCGCCGGCCGCGCTGATCTTTTTTTATTTCCCTGGCGGGTCTAGCAAGGACCTAAAGTGTCGAGCCTGAAGGGCATGGGCACCGAAGTCTGTCCCGACCCGAGCAGCGCCTGCGCGCCGCCGGGTGCTGAGGCCGAGAAGCACGCCGAGCCGCCCGGGGCCAGCGTAAAGCTGAATCCGTCCTGGGCCGTGGTGTTGACCTTCATGATGAAGTTGATCAGCCCAGGGGTCGAGCTATTGAAGGTGTCGAAGCTCTCGATGCTGTACGGCGCGACCGAGGCGAAGGGCGCATCAGCCTGGACGCTGCCGGTATAGGCGATCGTCGCGGCCGAGCCGCCCGCCGTGGCGCGTACCGTCCACTTGCCGCTGGTGCAATCCTTCCAGACAAACAGCGCGGCGGTCAGCCCGGCGTTGTAGCTCGGCGTGCCGCAGGGCGAGATCTCGTTGTCCTGGATGGTGCCGGTCGCCTTGGTGGCGGTGGTCAGCACTGCATTGACCGGATTGCTGATCGTCAGGCTGAAGGTCTCGTTACCCTCGGCGAGCGAATCATCCAGGATCGTCACCGAGGCATTCTTGCTGGTCTCGCCCGGGTTGAAGGTGACCGTCCCGCCGCTCACCGCGGTGTAATCCTGGCCGGCGATCGCCGTGCCGTCGCTGGTTGCGTAATTCACCGTTACGGTCTGCGCGCTGGCCGGCGTGAGGGTCACCGTGAAGTTCGCCTGGCCGGCCGTCTCGGACACCGTCACCGGCGATACCGCGAGCTCCGAGGGCTGGTTCACGCAGGCGCCCTGCGTGTCCAGATCAAAGGGCTGCGTCACCGGCGTCCGGAACGGACCGAAGTAAACCTGGGTGAGGGAGGGCGCGTCGATCTTGAGGCAGTTGTTGGAGCCATCCTGCGGCAGGAAGTTGACGCCATCCAGGTTGCCGCCCTGCGTGTTTAGTGAAAACACGATCTGCTTGGGGTTGCTGGAGTAGTCGACGACATCGCTGCCGCTCAAGGCCACGCCGGCCACGCTCGTATAGGTCGTGCTCGATGTCACCTTGCCGCTGTAGGTGATGTTGCCGCCGGCGGCGGCCGTGCGCATGCGCCACTGGCCCGACGGGCAGTCACGCCAGATGAACACGCCCGAATCGGTCGTGCCATCGAGGGCCGGCGGACCGCAGGGATAGGCCGGCGCGATGCCGAGTGCGACCGGCGCGATGCCGCTGCCCTCGGTGATTCGGTACAGCTGGTCGGCAGCCACGGCGGGGTAGTTCTCCACCGCGCCGCTCGGCCACATCACCTTAAGATCCACGGCGCTGGCGCCCGCCAGCCCAAAGTGGCTGCGCTTGGCGTCCTGCGACCAGCGGTGGTAACCACCGTTCTGCACGCGCAGCTGCGTGATCCCATTGGCGGTGGCATATAGGCGCGCGCCGGTGGCCTCGCGATCCGAGTGCGTGCCGACCAGGTCGAGCTCGATCCAGTGATTTGAGTTGCCGTTGTTGTGATACAGCTTATTGGGACCGCCGATGTAGAGCGGCCGCAGGTTAAAGCCGTTGGTCACGAACAGATCCAGGAAACCGTCCACGTCATAGTCGCCCGAAATTACCGAATCGGCCGTGCCGGCGCCGCTCCCCATCGCAATGCCGATAGGGCCGGCCGCGCCGCCCGCGTCCGGCACGGCGGTAAAGGTGCCGTTGCCGTTGTTGTGGTACAGGATGTTCGCAATATTGCTGGCGCCGGTCCGGCACGCCAGGTACAGATCCACCCACATGTCATTGTCGAAATCGCCCGCTGTCGCGCTGACGCACTGGATGGGCGCCCCGAGGCCCTCCGCAACGGTGTTGTCCGAAAAACCGCTGCCGTTGTTGATCAGGAGCGTCGGCCGCGCCGGCTTGTCGCCCGCCCACAGGCCAGTGGCGACCAGGTTGGTCACAGGAGCCGTGGTGCTGGCCTGGATGTAGGCCTCGCTGAACACGTTGGCGCTGGTGGTGGTCAGCTTGGTCTGGATGACCAGCGTCCACTGCTTGGTGTTCGGGTCAAAGCCGATCTGCATGATCGGAAACTTGGTGGAGGCATCGGCGGGCGGGGGCATGCCCACGACATTCGGATCGGTGGGATCGAGCGTAAAGGTGCTGTTGTTCGGGTGCTGGCCCGTGGCGCCGATCATGATCTTGGTGATGTCGGTGCCGTTGCCTTCGTCGGCCTTGTTCCAGTCCATGTTGAAGGTCACCTGCCCGTTGCAGATGAACCTGAACCCCTTGGTGCCGCCGGTCAGGAGCGACTCGAAGTTGTAGGGACCGGCCTGGACGACCGAGGAGGGCCGCAGCTGCACGCCGCTGAGGATGAACATGTCCATCTTGCCGTCATTGTTGAAGTCCGCGATGGCCGAGTCGGCCACGCCCTTGACGATCGGGAAGTTCGGCGTAGGCGTGGCATTGTCGAACAGCTTCTTCCAGGGCTGGAAGCCGGTGTCGAAAATCTTCTGCGGGAACAGCGCCTCGTCCGGGCACAGGAAGTCGAGGCGCCCGTCGCCGTTCACGTCGAACAGTTGCCCGTAGTGGAAGCGCTTGCACAGGAGCTTCACCGTGCTGGTGGTCTCGGTGAAGGTGCCATTTGTGTTCTGGTGAAACAGCTTGGCGATGCCGCCGTACTGGGTGACCACGAAATCCAGCCGGTGATCGCCGTCATAGTCGAAGAACACCGGCAGGCGGCCACCGAGGTTGGTGATGCCCACGCCCAGTGCCACGGTCTTGTCGACCAGGCGCCCGTTCTGGTTGACCAGCACCTGGCTTAAGTTTCCGGTGCCGGTGGAAACGATCAGGTCCTGATCGCCGTCGTTCTCGAAGTCCGCAAAGCTTCCGCCGTGCGTGTCGGCGTTCGGGTGAGTCAGCCAGGTGTTGACCTGGGCGCCGGTGTCGAAAAAGGTGCCATCGCCCATGTTAAGCAGCAGGCTCGGCCGCGTGCGGTGGTTACTGCTGAAGATGTCCAGGTAGCCGTCACCGTCCAGATCGCCGAAGGAGGCACCGTAGGATTCGCTCAAGTGCGTCACGCCCGCAGGCGCGGTCACGTCGGTGAAGGCGATCTGCGCCGAGGCGAGCGAAGTGCCCATGGCAAGGCCCGTGGCCGCAAGCCAAGAGAGCAATCTGCGCAGTGCGTGACTCATAGTGTTTCGATCCAAAGCCGTTGCTAACAGTGGCGACATTTTAGTTGCTTGCACGCACCATCCCCCGGATGCGACGAAATGGGGTACCCAGCCGCAGGTTGCAAGACTTCGGGCTGACTTAAATCATAAGTATTTGAAATTAAAGAAGATAAATGGACCGTCCCGCAGCCTGCGGGTGGCAGCTGCGATTTGAGCAAAAAGGTCGCCGTGATAGGGGTCACAAACCGGATGGACCACCGCTCCGGTCATATTGGGAATTGAACAGTTTGGCCCCGCAGGCCACAAAGGCACCGTAGAGCCTTAATGAGGCAGGCCCTGATTTGGGAAAAAACCTCCGGTGAAAGTCACGCGCGAATGCGCGACTTCCACCGGGCGATTACTTAAGGGCAGGCCGACTGCGTATCCAGGTTGAAGGGCTGGCTCATCGGGAACCTGAAAGGCCCAAAGTAGACCTGCGACAGGCCAGGTGCCGTGATCTGCAGGCAGGTGCTGGCGCCGTCCTGCGGCAGGAAGTTGATCCCGTCGCTGGCTTTGCCCGTCGTCTTGAACTTGAACACGATCTGCTTCGGATCGGTTGTGTAGTTGAGCGAATCACTGGCGTTGAGGGCAACCCCCGCCACGCTGGTGTAGTTCGCGCTCGAAGTCACCGTGCCGTTAAAGGTGACAGTTCCCCCGGCGGCGGCCGTTCTCATTCTCCACTGCCCCGATGGGCAGTCTCGCCAGATAAAGATTCCGTAGTCGGTCAACGTGTTAATGACCGGCGGGCCGCATTGGTAGGCCGGCGACACGCCGAGCGCCACAGGCGCGATGCCGCTGCCCTCGGTGATCCGGTAGAGCTGATCGGCGGCGACGTTGGGATAATTTTCCACCGCGCCGCTCGGCCACTTGACCTGCAGATCCACCGAGGTTGCCCCGGCCAGGCCAAAGTGGCTGCGCTTCATGTCCTGCGACCAGCGATGGTAGGCGCCGTTCTGCACCCTAAGCTGCGTCATACCATTCGCACTCGCCAGGACCTGTGCGCCGGTGGCGTCGCGGTCCGAATTGGTGCCGACCAGATCCAGCTCGATCCAGTGATTGGAATTGCCGTTGTTGTGGAACAGCTTGTTGGGTCCGCCGATGTACTTCGGCTGCAGGTTCAATCCGTTGGTGACGTACAGGTCCAGGAAGCCGTCCACGTCGTAATCGGCGCTCACTACCGAATCCGCGGTGCCCGCACCGTCGGCCACCGCAAGGCCCAGAGGCCCGATCGCTCCGCCCGCATTGGGCACGGCGGTGAACGTACCGTCGCCATTGTTGTGATAGAGGATGCCGGGGAGGTTGCTGACGCCGGTGCGGCAGGCCAGGTACAGATCCACCCACCCGTCGTTGTCGAAATCGCCCGGGGTGACGCTGATGCACTGGATGGGAGCCGACAGGCCCGCCGCGGCTGTGCCATCGACAAAGCCACCCGGCTTGTTCCACAGCAGCGTGGGCGGGGCGGCGCCGTCACCGGGCCACAGGCCCTGGCTCGCCAGGCCCGTGATGGGTTCGGTCGATGTGACCTGGAAATAGCCCTGGCTGAAGATCGGCGTGCCGGTCGGATCCAGCCGGGTCACGATGTTGAGCGACCACAGGTTGGTCGACGGGTTATAGGCAATCGTGAGAATCGGCAGCTGCGTACTGGCAGTTGGGGGCGGTGGCGTGCCGGCGTTGGTCGGGTCGGCCGGATCGAGCGTGAAGGTGGTCGAGTTCGGGTGCTTGCCGCCCGCGCCGATCAGGATTTTGGTGATGTCGGTGCCGGTGGCTTCGGCCACCTTGTTCCAGTCGAGCTGGAAGGTGACCTGGCCCGTGGTATTGAATCTCGCGCCCTTGCTGCCGCCGGCGAGATTGGCTTCGAAGTGGTTGGGCGCGCCCTGCACCACGGAGGAGGGGCGCAGCTGCACGCCGCTCAACACAAAGATGTCCATGCGCCCGTCGTTGTTGAAATCCGCGATCGCCGAGTCCACGGTCTGCGCCACCAGCGGCATGAAAGGCGCCGGAGTCTCGGCGTCGAACAGCTTCTTCCAGGGCGCCGTGTTCGGATCGTAAATTTTCTGCGGGAACTGCTCTTCGTCCGGGCATAGGAAATCGAGCTGGCCGTCATTGTTGACGTCGATCAGCTGCCCGTAGTGGAAGCGCTTGCATAGGAGCTTTACCACCGTGGTCGATTCGGTGAAGGTGCCGTCTGAATTCTGGTGGAAGAGCTTGGCCACGCCGCCGTACTGGGTCACCACCACATCGGGCCGGTGATCCTTGTCGTAGTCGAGCCAAACCGGGAGCCGTCCGCCGAGGTTGACCAGCCCAAGGCCTAGGGGCACGGTGAGATCGACCAGGCGCTGATTCTGGTTGACCAGGAACTGGCTTAAGTTGCCGGTGCCGGTGCTGATCATCAGGTCCTGCTGGCCGTCGTTGTTGTAGTCGGCCCAGGAGGCGCCGTGCTGGTCGGCATGCGGGCGGTTGAGCCAATCGAGCGTCTGCGCACCCACATCGGCGAATGTTCCGTTGCCCATGTTCAGGAACAAGCTCGCGCGCGTGCGATGGTTGCTCGCGAAAAGGTCCGGATAGCCATCGCCGTCCAGATCGCCCCAGGAAGCGCCGTAACTCTCGGTGTTGTGCCCCGCGCCGGAGGCCGCGGTTACGTCGGTGAAGGAAATCTGTGCGGAGGCAATCGTCGCGCCAAGGCCTAAGGCCATGACCGACATCCAGAGCGGGTATCTCCCGGATGGGTGCTGCATGGTGATTTCGTGGTCCCCTCTTGAAACTTTGGGGATTCTAAGTAGGGCGCCGCCGCATTGCTCTAATGTAAAGAATGTAGGCATTCCGACGGCAATCTCCGACCGTCGTCAGAACTTGTAAGTAGTGCATTGTTTATACTAATTTTTGTGAGCGCGTTTTCGAGGGGCGCCGCGCGCGCCGAATTTGGGCCAAAAATGCGCTGTGACCGGCGTCACAAATCTGAGTGGAAGCGGCGGCGCCCTATGACGATGACCCGCCTTTGGCAGGCTCCAAATTTGCTTCTTGGCGCCGTGGCGTTACTTACGCTTAGCGCCTGCGCAACTGCGCCCGATCGGCCCGCCGTATCCTCGTACGGCTGCATGGTGTCGGTGCGCGATTCAACGCCCCCGCAGGATTACGACAAGCGCATGCACTGCCTCACCGCCGGGCGCATCGCCCAGCGCTGCAGCGCCTTCGAGGCGGATCTGGCCGGAATCGGTAAGGAACTGAGTGACGTGTTCAATCACGGTGATCCGTCTTGGGCGGACTGGCGCGCCGATCGGGCCGGCATCCGCTGCGCCAAGCACAGGGGCGAACTAAAAGAGCTGGAGCAGTGCTGCACGGATGCCGGTTATTGAACTGCCCGTAAACTGAAGCCGACCTGCGTTGTGCGAGAAAGGCGCATCGCTAACTCGGCAAAATCTCAGTGATGCTGTGTTAAATCGTAGGTGACGCTAACGGAAACCAAGTCGTCTATCTTGTGGCCATTGCGTCCCATGATGCCGGTCATATAAGCGAGCGAGTAGGCCCAGTGGTCTGAGTAATTCCAAGTGGTGGAGGCCCCGATGTTGGTGAAATCATCGGCCGCGAGTTGGTCGTGATAAGGGAATAGCGGGTCGGTTGGCGCGACCGGCACATCAATGCCGCCTAAGGTCTCCTGCCAGCGCCAGTAGCCCTGCAAACTCCAGTACGGGGTAAAGAAATAGCCCAAGGCAAGCTCGACATTTTCTTTGTCGTGGGTCACTCCGTGCACGGCCTCGACAAAGGCGTACGTAAACCGCCCCTCGATATAGGTGCGCGGGATCCAGCGATCGAGCGACTTGCCCATCGACACGCCGACCCACAGTTCATCCAGTCCGCGCCCCGGGGCAGCGTGGCCAAGGGTTTCATACTCGTGCGTCGGCAGTACGTAAGCTACGTACGGGGCAATCGCCAGCGGCTGCAGCAACAATTGGTAGTGGGCCTCCATCCGGAGATCGGTGATCGTCTCGTGGTAGGAACCGTCGTCGACATAGGTCGGGTGAGGATGTGCGCCGTGATATTCGCCCTGGACCAGAGGAAGCGAGGCGGCGAGCATCCAGCGGTCGGAGGGGCTGTACTCGGCGGCCAGCGAATACGTAAGCATGCGCGTGTGGCCCGCATCGACCGTGCCGCCGGTGGACGTCCAGTGCTTAGTGGTCCAGGAATCCGAATACGAGAAGGTCAGATCGGCGCTTCCCTGAGATGGCAGCCAGGCCTGGGCATGAGCGAACCCAGCCCACAATAAGCCGGCAGTGAGCGCCCACCACGGCGCCCGCATCCCCCCCATTTTGTGCACGAAGCTTAGCCGCTCGCTGCTACCAGGGATCCGCTACAACTCGAGGCCAGTGCCGCCTGATCATCAAGCAGCGCTTCGACCTCGCGCACCATCTGTTGGCTATGGCGCTTGCTGGATTGCACGACGCAGCCGGTTCGCGATTGAGCCAGTGCGCGCTCGGCCGCATCCTCCCCATAGGTGACCGGAACGATCGGCACCTTGGCGGTGACATCCGGTTGAAGCTGCTTGGCTTCGCTCCAATCGATCAGCACGAAATCCGCCTGCCCCGAATCGAGTGCCTTCTTGAGCTCTGCGCTCGATTGCACCGTCTTGACCTGGTGGCCATCGCGCGTGAGCGTCTGATCAAGACGCGAATCGCTGTTGGCCGCCGAGAGGCGCGAATCCGGACTGAGGTAGAGGATGAGACTGCCGTGGCGATGGGTGGTGTGGATCTTTTCGAATGGGATTCCACCGCCCAGCACCGTGAGCTTGTCCCCGCATGCCAATCCCACGGGTGAGCCAGCTATACCCAGTGTCGCGATGGCCAGTGTGCTGGCCACCGAAATGAGCCTGTCCATAGGACCCCCAGAAGCTCGAAGTGCCTATGAGAGTACTCCTACGGGGCCGGAAGCTTCAACTTGAGCCTCCGAGCAGTTATTAAGGGCTCCCGGCCGGCCTTTGGGCGGAGGTGGGCGTGGGGTGACTCCGGTCCGGCAGGCGACCGGCGGCGCGCAGCCGGGCCAGTTCCTGACGTTCCCGCGCCACTTTTTGCTCGTGCTCTTTTACCAGGGCCATAAACTCGGCGTTGCTTCGTACCCCATCGAAGGCCGGGTCTGAATTTATCGTCCAAGTCATCGTGTGGTCCTCACCGAGGCCTGCATCGCTCATGGCTGCCACGCTCGCGTGGGCATCTCCCAGCAGGGCATAGGCGATCGCCTGGTCGTTGGCGAACCAAAAGTTGGTTCCCCGGCGCTGGCGAACGGCGTAGTTCATGGCGGCAAGAGTCGCGCGCAACAGTTTCTCGCCCTTTGGACGATCACCGCTGGAAATCAATACTTCCGCGAGCGCGACACAGAAAGCGCCGGTGTCGAGCTGTGTCGGCAAGATGGGCGCTCCAGTCGCGCTCCAGGAAAGGCCGCAGAGCTTTTCCAGAGTCGCGTGCGCCGGCCCGTATTGTTTACTCTTGTGAGCATCCACCCGCATGGCCAGTGCGGCTCGCCCTCCGTCAAGCACCATTATGGTGCCGTCGGCGAGCGCACCGTAACTAACTTGCGCGGCCTGGTGCCAGTCGCCTTGAGATATGAATATGGCCAATTGGTTTATGGGCAGCCGGTGCGGAGCCTCATCGGCCACTTGGCGGGCGGCCGTCACATCACCCAGGATCACATAGTCAAGGATGAGTGAGCGGCGGCCCCAATCATTGAGGGGATCCATCTTGAGGGCGCGCTCGTAGTCAGTCGCGGCCTCTGCCAGGCGCCCGTACGCGACCAACACCACTTCGCTCCGGAATATCAGGGCTGGCACGTACTGGGGATGGGCGGCCAGCACTTGATCCAACAGCGCGCGAGCGGTGCGGCCGTCACCGCGGCCGTAAAAAATCGCCTTGGCTTGCAACATGCCGTACTTGGGTTCAAGCGGGTCGAGCTGGCGGGCATGCGCAAGTGCGGCCAGGACCTCATCGAGCCGGGCGGGGTTGTCAAACAGCAATTCGACAAGCGCGTCATATCCGCGAGCGGAGTTTGGATTCAGTGCAAGACCTCGCCGGTAATCGCTTTCCGCGCCTTTCGGATCACCGTAGGCGCGCAAGCGTCCGCGTTCGATGTAGGCCTGAGCGTTTTTAGGATCCAGGGTCAGGGCCTGCTCGATCAGCACCTTGGCCTCGGCTTTAGCGGCCTCGAAATTCGCCAGGCGCGTCTCGGTGACGTGGAATTCCGCGTACTTGAGTTTGGCAGTTGCCAGTTCCACGTATGCCGGGGCGTAGTTGGGATCGAGCTTAAGGACCCGCTCGAAATCCTGGGCAGCTTCTTGGACATCGGTCAGCCGTTCTGAGGCCATTTTCGCCCGGCCCTGAAGAAATACCAGGTAGGCATCTGAGTTCTGCGTGCCGGTGCTGCGCGGGGCGGATCCGCCCAACAGTGACACCTTAAGCGCCTTTACGACGGCCGCTGAAATTTCATCCTGGATGCGAAACACGTCGCCAAGCTCGCGGTCATAGGTTTCCGACCAAATCTGGTAGCCATTGTCGGCGCGCTCCAGCTGCGCAGTGACGCGCAGGTGGTTACCCACCTTGCGGACGCTCCCTTCAAGCACATGCGCCACCAGCAGCTGGCGGCCAATGGTCTTCACATCAACCGCGTGACCCTTGAACGAAAATGCTGAACTTTTTGCTGCGACCTGCAGGCCGGGCACTTTGCTGAGCAGATTAAGCAATTCCTCCGCCAGGCCGTCGGAAAAATAGTCCTGGTTCTTTTGTGCGCTCAGATCAACAAACGGCAGCACCGCGATCGAGTGCTCCGGAATCACAGCCGCGGTCGGTGCAATTACCCTGGGAGTCGCGACTTGCGCTGCGCGGTTCAGAAAACGGCCGGCGAACAGCGCCGCCGTCAGCGCTGCAACGGCTGCGATGACAATGATCGCGGTTTTCTGTCTGCCTCGGCTTGAGCTCGGAGCTGCAGCCGGGCCTGCAGCGCGGCGCGCCGAAATCGGCTTCTCGGTGCCCGCCAGCAATGCGGCAACACGCTGCGCAAACGGGGCGGGTGTCTGTCCCGCTGGAGCGCGTGTCCACTGCACGGTGCGGAATTTCTCCGGAACGCGCGCCGCGACATCGGAGGTGTCGTCGATGACCACCGGAAACAGGAACGCCGCATCGTCCGCCATCAGGTAGGAGCGGTCGACTGCCAGTTTCCACTCCAGACGGAAGTAGCCCTCGGTGCGGGCATCGGTATGCGCCGAGATTATTGGCACGAAAAGCCCGCAGTCGTGGATCTGCTGGCGGATCTTGTGGTCCCACACGTCCCCGCCGCGTAGTTCGCTTTGGTCGAACCAGACTTCAATCCCTGCGCTCCGCAGCGTCTCGCAGATGCGCCGGGCCGCCTCCGCATCTTGCGAGGCGTAGCTTAGGAACACAGCCTTCGAAGGCTCATTCATCGAAGAATTGCCTGTCGCCCCGCACGGGCAGTTTCCGGCACGAAGTTGGCACCCTGGCTCTACCCCGGGCGGCTCGCCTGTGTCGGCGCGCCCCCGGAATCATCATCGCAATAGGGATGGCACGCCCGCAAGCCAGCAGCCGCGCGCTGTCCTAGGATGGGCTAACCGGAGCACCGGCTCCTGCGTGCGCTGCCCGGGACGGGCTATTGCGAATTGGCACCCGTCCCTCGGCGCGCATGCGCTCGAGCTGCTGCTGCTCGTGCAGTCGCTTGGCCTTGATTGCAGCCATCTGATTTTGGAATTCAGGAGCGGCGCGCACCCGGTCGAAGGCCGGATCTACATCAATAAGTGACCACGTCGAAGCGTACCCTCCGTTGACCGCCTTCTTGACCGCCGCCAGGGCCGCCTTGCGATCATCCAGAAGCGCTAGGGCGGTGGCACGATCGATCAGGTACCAGACTTCGCCACGCCTTAGTGTGTGCGCGACGTAATCCATATCGGCAAGACTCGCCTTTAGCAGTCTTATTGCCCTGTCCCGATCGCCACTACCGAGCAACATATCGGCCAGCGCCACACTTGCGTAGCCGAAACCCATCTGCGAGGGGAGCGAGGGAACACCCGCAGCGTTCCAGCTCACCCCACACATGCGCTCAAGTACCGCACGAGGTCGGGAGAAATCGTGTCTCAGATGAGCATCCATGCGTAGAGCAAAAACCGCGTACGGCTCGCTGACAGGTGTCATGGTCCCGTCGGCGAACGAAGCGTAGGCGATTGCCGCCGCCTGGCTCCAGTCGCCGGCCACTATCGACAGTTGCAATCTTTGTATGGGGAGGCGGTGTGGTGCCTCATCGGCAACCTGGCGTGCGGCAAGCGCATCGCCGATGTCGGCATAGTTCTGGATCAGTTCCCGACGTGTCCAGTCCGAGAGCGGGTCGAGCTTGAGGGCTTGCTCGCCGTACATGACCGCATCAGCGTAGTTGCCTTCGAAACGCCGCACATCGGACAGGCGCATCAAACCTGGCTGGTAGAGCGGGTAACGAGCCACGACCCCGGTCAATAATGTGTCGGCGTCGCGAAGATTGCCGCGTCCGAACTGCAGAAAGATCGCCTTGAGCACGTCATATTTCGGCTCGAGCGGATCAAGCCGTTTCGCACGCGCCAGCATGACGAGCGCCTCATCACGCCGGCCCGGGTCTTCGTACAACACACTGGCCAGCCCGTCATAGCCGCGCGCCGAATTCGGATTCAGTTCAATGCCGCGGCGATAGTCCTGTTCCGCGCCCTCGAGGTCGCTAAAGGCTCGCAGGTACCCCCGCTCAATGTAGGCCTGCGCATCCTCGGGGTTTAGCGCGAGTGCGCGCTCGATCAGGAGTTTGCCCTCATCGATGGCCAACCCGAACGCGGCCGGGCGATTGGCCGTGATCTCGAACTCCGCAAGCTGCAGCTTTGCGGTGGTCAGTTCGACGTAGGCGGGACCATAGTTCGGATCAAGCTTGAGGGCACGCGCGAAGTCGTTCGCTGCCAGTTGGGTGTCGGTCAGTCTTTGGGTCGCCATTTTGGCGCGACCCTGCAGAAAGACCAGATAGGCCTCCGAGCTTTGGGTGTTCAGGCTGCGCGGCGCCGCGCCGCCGAGCAACGAAACCCGGAGGGCCTTCACCACCGCGCCGGCAATCTCGTCCTGGATACGGAACACATCTCCCAGCTCGCGATCGTAAGATTCCGACCAGATCCGGTTGCCGCTGTCCGCGCGCTCCAGTTGCGCTGTGACTTGCAGATGATTGCCGACCTTGCGCACGCTCCCTTCGAGCACGTGGGCGACCATCAATTGTCGGCCTATGCTGGGTATCTAGACGTTCCGTCCCTTGAACGAGAAGGCCGAAGTGCGCGCCGCGACCTGCATCCCAGGCACCTTGCTCAATAGGTTAAGCAGCGCCTCGGACAGGCCGTCGGAGAGGTATTCCTGATCTTTGCGCTCACTGACGTTCTTAAACGGCAGCACCGCGATGGAATGCTCAGGGATGTCGCTGGCGGCGCTGGCTGCTACTTTCCCGGGCGTCAGCGCGCCACCGGGTAACCGGGTCATCGTCATGCGCCAGGCTAACGCGCCCAGCGCCACAACCAACAGCGCCGCCGCTACCGCAATGAC
>Ga0157374_10002822_pt1 | contig 14568 bp, 16 predicted proteins | sample M25metaG_FD_115308 | JGI IMG/M metagenome (GOLD analysis project Ga0157374, IMG submission 115308) | Miscanthus rhizosphere microbial communities from Kellogg Biological Station, Michigan, USA - M2-5 metaG | ecosystem: Host-associated > Plants > Roots > Rhizosphere > Soil | place: USA: Michigan...
CTGGGCCGAATCCTCTTTCGGCTGTGCCGCATCGTTAAATCGATGTAGGAGCAGCGCCGGATCACGTAACCGGCAAATCGACTGCTCTTTAGCTCAGTCGGTAGAGCGCCGTCTTGATAAGGCGGAGGTCCCGTGTTCGATCCATGGAAGAGCAACCATTTTTACGCCTGTAGCTCAGTGAACAGAGCGCCGGCCTCCGAAGCCGGAGGGCGCTGGTTTGATTCCAGCCAGGCGTGCCAGCTATTCACTTCGTCCGGATTGTTATGGTTGTTTGTAAAGATTGTGTTGTGCGGAGGGATGCCGCGCAGCTAAACGAATTCGTCGTCGAACATGTTGTCAGCTGGTGAGGCTCGTGAGTCCTCCCTGGTGCGCGAGGCCTGCAAATCGGTCATGCGTATGCCGCGACATGAGAAACGATGAATATTAGGTGATCTAGCTCTCGGTAGAGCGCGGGCTTTGTAGCCTGAGGTATGGGTTCGACTCCTATGTTCGCCACCACTGTCCATAGCTCAGTAGGGTAGAGCAATCGACTAATAATCGATCTGTCGCGGGTTCGACTCCCGCTGGAACAAGCCTCGGAAGGGCTTTTAACTTGTAGTACCCGGGGCCGGCTTCAACGGCGATGGTTGTTTAATCGCCGTACCGCCCGCTCGACCTGTGCACCGTTGGCGCATGCATGCGAGGTAGCAACAGCCGATTGCAGTAACGAGCAACGATGACCGAAACATCGGATCAAGTTGCTTGTGCCGTAAGAAGCGCGGCTCTTCTCCCATGCACGCAACACGGAAGCCCGTCGTGCGGCCGGGAGGCCGGCACCACAAATGAATGGAGAATAACAATATGCTACGTAAGTTCTATGTGAAGAAAGATGAACGCGCCTTGCTATTTCGCAACGGCGACTTCGAAAAAATCCTAGGCGCCGGAGATTACCTGTTTGTAGATCCGTTGAAGCGTCTGTCTATCGAAAAATTCGCATTGGCGAAGCCGCAATTCGATCACCGGCTAGCGGATTATCTATTGCAGGCCGAGCCGGATGTCGCGGCGCGCGAATTCAATATGATCCAACTCCGTGCTGACGAAATTGGCCTGCGTTACGAGAATGGCGTGCTTGCAGAAGTACTCGCGCCGAATACGCGCCGGTTGTACTGGAAGGGATATATCGATGTGCGTTTCGAAACCGTGAACATCGCGGAAAACTTCCGTGTCGCCGATGCGCTTTTACCGAAACTCGTTGCGGGTATTACTCGTGGTGCTGTGAAGATCGTCGGAGCAGAGGGCGTCTATGCCGTACAAGTACCGCAATACCATGTTGCGGCGTTGAGTGTAGACGGTAAGGTATACGCACTATTGGAAGCGGGTCTGCACCACTTCTGGAAGTTCAACCGTGACATCAAAGCCGAGATTGTCGATTTGCGTCTGCAGGTACTCGATGTTGCCGGTCAGGAAATCCTAACGAAGGATAAGGTTAGCTTGCGGGTTAACCTAACCGCTGGATATCGAGTGACCGATGTGTTGGTCGCATGCGCCAAGCAAGCCAAGCCGGTGGATTACTTATACAAGGAACTCCAATTCGGTTTGCGCGCTGCGGTGGGAACGCGGACCCTTGATGAATTGCTTGAGAACAAGACAGTCATCGACGATGTGGTGAGCGAACACATCAAGCGCCGGGTCGCCGGTTACGGCTTGGAAGTCGAATCGGTTGGCGTGAAGGACATTATCCTGCCTGGTGAAATGAAGCTGATCCTGGCGAAGGTAGTCGAAGCTGAGAAGGCCGCGCAGGCCAATGTGATCCGTCGCCGTGAAGAAACGGCGGCCACGCGTTCTCTGCTTAACACCGCTAAGGTGATGGAAGATAACCCAACTGCGTTGCGGTTGAAGGAACTGGAAACGCTAGAAAAAGTGACCGAGAAGATCGACAAGATCTCGGTATTCGGTGGCTTGGATAGCGTGTTAAAGGATCTGGTGAAGATCCGGCTGTAAAGAAGCCGGTTAGAAGCAATTTTCTCTGACCGGGCTTCTGCGGCAACGAAAAGGAATTGAAATGGAAAAAGTAAAAATGTGGACTGATGGTGTTCCTGTTGAAGAGGAAGCCCGGCAACAAATTCGCAATATCGCGTCTCTGCCGATACTGGGCGGTTATATCGCCATCATGCCCGATGTGCATTTGGGGAAGGGCGCTACCGTTGGTAGTGTGATTCCGACCAAGGGCGCGATTATACCGTCCGCTGTCGGTGTGGATATCGGCTGCGGCATGGTGGCTGTGCGCACGACACTGACAGCCGCTGATTTACCTGATTCGCTTTCAGCCATCCGGGCACAAATCGAGCGCGATGTTCCGGTGGGATTTAACGCGCACGATAAGCCATTAAGTGTCGGCGGTGAAGGTTTAAGCGGTATAGCGATCAAGCGGCGGATGGATGCGTTGTACGAACGATACGATCCTCTGCGAATTATAGAACGCATCGGTAAATTTGATCATCGACGCGTATGGAAACAATTGGGTTCACTCGGTGGCGGTAATCACTTCATTGAATTGTGTTTGGACGAGACTCAGGTGGTATGGGTGATGCTGCATTCCGGAAGCCGTAATGTTGGCAACACGATTGGAGAAGTAGCGATTACCACAGCACGTAAATTGGCTGAACGGCATCAAGTGCATTTGCCGGATCGCGATCTTGCGTGGTTATCGGAAGGAACGGTCGAATTTGATGAGTACGTGGCAGGGCTTACGTGGGCGCAGGATTATGCTGCATTGAACCGCGACATGATGATGCATCTGGTGTTGAAGGCATTGCAACGATTCTTTCCGGGCGATATCGCTATTCGCGAATCGGCAGTGAATTGTCATCACAACTATGCCAGCGTCGAGCAACATTTCGGGCAGACATTGTGGGTGACTCGGAAGGGTGCTGTTTCGGCGCGTGAAGGACAGCTCGGCATTATTCCCGGAAGTATGGGAACGAAGTCGTACATTGTTCGGGGGAAGGGTAATGCGGCTGCGTATCACTCATGCAGCCACGGGGCAGGGCGGCGTATGTCGCGGAACGAGGCGAAACGTCGGTTTACCCAAGATGATTTGATCGAACAAACATCGGGTGTCGAATGCCGGAAGGACAAGCACGTTATCGATGAATTGCCGGCTGCCTACAAGGACGTCGATGCGGTGATGGCGGCACAAACCGATCTAGTCGAAGTTGTGCATACGTTGAAACAGGTACTTTGTGTGAAAGGATAATGCCACCGGGAGACCGGTGGCCAAGGAGATAAGAAAAATGGAACCACTGGTGTTAACCGTTGATATGGCCGGCCTTCCCGATGCCTGGGTGACGGTAGAAGAAGCTATTACTTACCACGCGAAGCAATTAGTGGCGTGGTCCTTGGGAACCGATGTGAGTGTTTTCCGTGGCGGTTTCCAACGTAGTGGAGAACGTTCCCGCATTGCCACTAAATCGATCTTGGCCATCAAAGGTGCAGCTGCTCGGCGATATGTTCATGCCCCAGGGCTTACTAATGCACTGCTATTTGCTCGTGACCAACAATTGTGTGGTTATTGCGGAATCCGTTTTTCGACAGGCGCGCTTTCACGCGATCACGTTGTTCCGGTATCAAAAGGTGGACTGGATGTTTGGACCAACGTCGTAACCGCTTGCCGGCGCTGCAACACACGCAAGGCGGATCGATCTCCCGAGCGCGCCGGCATGCCGCTGTTGTACGTACCGTACACACCGAACCAGCACGAACATTTCATTTTGCGTAACCGGCGTATTCTTGCCGATCAGATGGAATACCTGCTAGCCGGTGTGCCGAAAAATAGTCGCCTTCATACTTAATGGGTCGCACATTCCGCATCACTGGGGATGTGCGACCATACAATGAGATAAATCATTCGTAAAAGGGAATAAGCAACATTGGCGAAACATCCATAATGTTCAAAGTCTCCTTATTGCTTTGAAGACAAAAAGCACCCAGCCGCGTGATCGTTTACCATGCCGATGGCCTGCATATACGCATAAATTATCGTGGAGCCGACAAAACTCATTCCACGCTTTTTAAGGTCTTTGGAGATTGCGTCGGATACCAGTGAGGTAACGACCGGTTTCGAATGCGCATTGACCTTCGGTTTGCCATCGACATATCGCCATAAAAATTCATTAAATGAACCGAACTCTTTTTGAATTTCCAAAAAAGCGAGGGCGTTTTTGCGAACTGAGAAAACCTTAAGCCGGTTTTTGATAATGTCACCGGTGGCGAGTATTGTTTCCAATTCCGCGTCGCTCAATTTCGCACACTTTGCAGGATCGAATTGTTTGAAGGCTTTGCGATAGCCATCGCGCCGCTTGAGTATCGTGTACCAGCTAAGCCCCGCTTGCGCACCTTCGAGAATTAGCATTTCGAACAACAGCCGGTCGTCGTGAACCGGCACACCCCATTCGTTGTCGTGGTAGTGAATATAGTCCGGCTTGTCATCCGGCACCCAACTGCAACGCTGTTTTTGGATCGCTATTGCCATGTTTACTACCTAAGCGTCATTCAAAATGATGAAGGGTTGTGCAATCTAACTCTACGTCGATGATCGTTATTCCACATAAATTTTCGACCAGCCCAGATAGTTCTCAGCAAGCTCTTCGACATCACTTGATTCCCAGTGCGTTAACAGTGCACCCATTCGGAAATCTTGGCTTGCTAACGAGATAGTGGAAAACAGCACTCTAAGCTTCCACGGTTCCGTTTCTTGATCAAGTTCCTTCACCGCAAACTGTCTAAGCATTGTCCACGCATTCTGATAGCTACTGACTTGCCATGTTGGAAGATCTGGATTCAATTTGGCGCGTCGTTGTGCTTCAATCAAATTGGCGAGACCAAATAAATTTAAATCCATTGCATCAAACGATCCAACGATTCTCACAAGGTGTGGAATCACCGCATACCTATTTTTCTTTATCAATTCGTGGTGGTGCTAAGAGATGGACCGAAATCATACCATTCGCATTTCGAAACGATAATTGTAGGAACCTGCAATCGAAAACACCTTGACCTGCAATCAATAGAGATTGCGGCCAGGATTAGTTGATTTTATCCGCCTCTTCTGACCAGGATTATTTGCAACTCAACCTGCAATCATCAATATCGGCCTGCAATCCATTAACTCCGGCCAACATTATTTGCGACTGATAATAGCCTTTTCATGCCTTCCCGGTCTCCGAAAAACATAATTGTTGGACGATTTCAACCCATTATCCAATCAGCTTGCCGTTGTCACTCCGTTCAATACGGTACCGTGTAATGAGTAAATTTTCCATCGTCTTTTTTTGAGAAACCTTCAAACACAATAGCTTTCTCTTTCGCATCATATTGAACTAATTTTCCTGTATAAGGATTTTTAAGGAGGAAATCTTGTTCTGTAAGTTTCTCCGCCACTTGTTCCGCAGGGATGTTAGCTGCTCGTAACTGCGTGGCCAGAATTACAACGCGGCGATAAAATTCTCACTCTGCCACTTGCAATGAATATTTCTCCACATCTGGCGGCATCGTGAAGTCCTTAAGAATAATTCGTCCAACTGGATTGTAAACAGTGAATGGAGGATCTATCCTTTTTTTACGCAAATCACGAATATGATCAATCTTGCCGGACAAGCGTTCAATGGGAACATCGAGATAGCCCGATAACTTCAGGTAGTCTTCCGCTATTTGATTGGATGTTGCTTGCGGCTGATATAACGGTATGAGGAAAAAATCCCAAGGCCGAAATTTTTCGTTAAATAACCCACGACGACTATTTTTTACCGACTGATACAACGAATGCATGAGACTATTATCACCTGCCCAATTACCAGCAAATGCAAGCGACGTGCCTTGTTCTTTGGATGTTAACGGTGATTCTAAAATGTTTCGTAAACCCGGGTTTTGAAATAACGCGGGCTTCTTATGCATAAGAAATGCTACTAACTCGAAGTCTCGGCGTAACTGCGCAGCGGATATCATTTTGAATATCAGGGCATTGCTTGTTTCCAAGCAATGCCGCCAAAATTGAATATCGCGGGTCATATATTCAGCAACGGCATTCAGTTGATCATTCTGTGCAGCACTTAATGCCTTCAACAAAAATAACCATTGCCCTTTCTTAATTGCAGACACGGAGGGCATTCGTGCGTTTAGGTATAGAGGAATTACCTGCCAGCCGGAATAATTGAGCACTTTTTCATATCGATGCAGCACCCATTCATGCTCGAAAAGCAAACGTTGAATCAAGGCAGTATCCGTCCAGAGTTCTTTCAAACAATTCTCGAAATGGTTGTCGCAGCCATTGGGTAATTGCAAGTTAGTCTGAAAGAAGGGATCTACTTTATAGCGAGGTTCGCTCCCACTATTTGTATTCGGCGATGCTTCGGCTGCTGCTATTTCCTGAATCCCGGTCTGATAAGGATCAGTATCTCGTTCAACGTCTAGCCCTATCAGCATGGCATAGGCATTTTGCTGAGCCGGGAGGGTTCTGTCTTTTAGAATCAACGTCAACTCTTTTGCAGCGGATGAAGGAGCTTCGTCTTGCCAGTTAACCGCAAATACGTAGAGATAAAGCAGCGAGATCAAGCCTATCAATACAATGAGCAGTCGCAACAGCACGCCACTTACGGTAAGTTGAGAAAATTTTCGTCGCAAGAAAATAATAAAGTGAGCAAGCATGATTGAGTTTTTAGTAGTTATTACGGTAGGTGCTTTGAACGGTCTCAAACCCTTATGATTCCAACTAAGAGCAATTTACCCATTTATACGCATCACAATGATTAAGTTCTTTAATTGCGTGGAAGTAGCTTTGGATGGTTAATTGTCCATAAAACCTCCGTTTGTTGGACGACCGCGTAAGGCTTGATCCAGCATCGGTTTTACAGCGTTTATTGCTCCAACAAATTATTCCAAGAAACAACTTCCAATTATGCTATAGCCATAAGAGTTACTGGACATTTTAATTTTTAAAGGATGTCTCGATGCTCATCGGCTATGCGCGGGTTTCCACTGACGATCAACATCTCGACTTGCAACGAGACGCGTTGCAACAAGCGGGCTGCGACAAAATTTACACCGATCAGCGGGAGCGTTAAAAACCGTGGGGTTTCTGGCAGGTCTTGGTAAGATTAGTCGGTGGTCATGGCTATGGGAGGTGCGATATGAAAATTATCGTTCGCGTCGAGCTGGTCACCGGTTGGGGCGATACCGAGATCCTCGAAGTGGCACGAATTGATCGGCCCGTACAGGCACTTGAACCGGAGACGGTCGGACTGTTGTTAGAAGATGGCAAGCGATTGCTCCATGGACTGTAACAGGCAATCATTCAAGCGCAAGCCGATGAATTCTGCACCCTGCGTCGCGTATGCCAACGCTGCCATCGTTGGACTGGCGTAAAAGACTACCGCCAGCGTAAAGTCGATACCGTCTTTGGCACAGTCAGTTTCCGCAATCCCCGAATCATCTCCTGCGATTGCGAACCGCCATTTTTCTTGGAGGCCACGTACTTTCCATTGCTTCCCATCATACCGGAGCGTACGACGCCTGAGCTCTTGGCATTGCAAGCCAAGCTTTCTGCGCAAATGTCGTATCGCCAAGCTGCGACGATCATGCGGGAATTTCTTCCGGTCAGCGACACATTCAACCATGTGACCGTTCGTAATCGAACATTGCGCGTCGGTGCAAGGATCGATAGCGTAGAGGTAGCGAACACAGTTGTTTCGTTAACAAAAGCGGAAACAGAATTCACTCTCGCGATTGACGGCGGATTTGTCCGCGGCAAAGGTAAAGGGGATAGCAAGAATTTTGAGATCCTGACGGGACGTATTGGGACTTCTGGCGAGAAGCCTCATGTGTTTGCATGGGTACGAAGCGAAGTTCCCTCGACTTCGGACCGGGTTGCGGCCATTGCTCGGAGCCAATGTGGAACGAATAAGCCATGCTTTTTCCGTTGTCACGGATGGCGCTAACGGAATTCAGAGCATTCACCAGCAACTGCCGTTCCCAGCAACACCTATTCTCGATTGGTTTCATGTTTCAATGCGGGTCCGATATTTGGAACAGATCATCAACGGATTGTGGCCACAATCTGAAACTGAGCGATACACCAAGAAATTGCTCACTGAATACGTCGATAAATTGCGTTGGTGCTTCTGGCACGCCGATTGGGAGAAAGCCGAGCAGCGAATGCGTCAAATCTTAATGCTTTGTCGGATCGTTGTTCCCGAGTCGAAGAAATTCGAAGAACGATTGCAGCATTTGGATTATCGACTCCGCGAATTCTTCGCATACTTGGAGAGCAACAAGGGCGCCACCATTGATTATGGTAAGCGCTACCGCGCGGGTAAACCTATTTCAACAGCAATGGCAGAGTCAGCCGTAAACCAGGTACTCAATGCGCGCATGTGTAAGCGGCAGCAAATGCGCTGGACACCTCGTGGCGCGCACTTGCTTGCACAGGTACGATGCGCCGTGATCAACGGCGATCTGAGGGCAAAACTCAAAACATATGACGACCAACGACAAGCTGAGGACATACCGGACGAAGTCACGCGATTTTTGGACCTTTTACAGCGGGCGGCAGCTTGAAAACCCCATGGTTTTTAACACTCCCTTTTGTACACGGCCTAATAAAACCTTCTGCAAAAACAAGGGAAGAACGGGGAGGGGGATGGAACACTTTTACTTCGTTTTACAGATGTGCGGATTTTTAAAGAACGATTCGATACGATTGAGCGCGTGTTCGCTTGGGAGGATAAATTTAAACGCTTGCTGCTTCGCTTCGAACACATCAGTGATTTGCACTACGCGTTCAAAACCCTCGCCTACACCATGATCAGTCTGCGGCACTTCTGCCAACGATAATCCGTTACTGAGATCGCTTTTTCATTGATGGCGCATAATGCCAGGATTCGGCTCGTCTGTTGAACAGCAAAACAACCAAATTCTTGTAAAAAATATCACGTTGCCCACTTCGCTTTTTCAGTTACCCTCCGAATTCACGTCGCTTTTCATAAACAACAAATCGAAATCTATGGAAACCCGCAATCAGTAGTAGGAGATGAATTAATTCGATCAACATTTCAATGGGTTACAATTAGTCATTGCAATTCAAAATGCGCGCCGACCAATTTTCTTTCCGCTAATGCGAATTGACAAAATTGCTTTTCTCGACGCTAGCTGTTAGCCAACAACCGTCAAATCGAAGCTCGGAGGCAATGTTGTGAGCAGAATCTTTTCTAAGATTGCACCCAAACCTTTCCTTAACTTTTTAGTAATAGCACTACTCTGCTTTTCACTAAGTGGTTGCGTAGGGCTTATGTTATGGGCTCATCCAGGCCAAGGTTGCACACAAAAAGGTCCACCATTGGCATCCATTATTTATAAAAACGATACAAGCGAAATTGCTAAATTTATAGATCAAGAAAAGCCAGATCTGAACAAGCCGTATTTTATGTGTGGCCACCCCAATACATATCTCGCGGTAGCTGTACAAAGCGGGAGTTATGAAAAGATAGAGTTACTCCTGAAGAAGGGTGCCGATCCAAGTGTCAAGCCCAAAGAAATGAATCCAATATTGAGTATGTTCATATGGCGAACGTACCAGTTCGGAGGTGAAAAGAATTCTCTTAAAGCCATGAATCTTCTGATTCAGAACGGTGCACAGGTAGAGGGATTACTTCATGCTTTTATAAACGCATCGAATTTTGAAGGAGCAAAACTGTTATTAGATGCGGGGGCAAAAGCCTTAAACATAGATCAAATCTTAATACGGGCATCGTGGGATACGAAATCAAGGCCGGCACTTCTAGAAGTGGCGAAACTTATGCTCGACAAAGGTGCAGATATAAATAGCGAAGCATTTTTTACCATAATTGCTATGAACAATGGTGCTTCAGTGGAAATGCTGAATTTCTTTTTTGAAAATGGTGGCAATGTTCAACTTAAACAAAAGTTGACAGGCAATTCCCTTTTACATCAGGCGTCATCTATCGGATGCCTTGAATGTATTTCATTGATCTTTAAAAACGGCGGTACAATTAATGCGATAGATAAGTACGGTAGAACAGCAATGTTTGAAGCCGTTGATTCCGGGAAGCTGGATGTCCTAATCGCATTACAACAAGCAGGTGCAGATTTTCTTGTGGTCGACGACAGCGGGAGAAATTTGCTTTTCTGGGCAGAATATTATGCTGAACGTCACCCGGTTAGTGGAGATGCGGCGAAGATCATAGCAACATTACAAGCGTGGGGAGTGAAACATGACGCCAATAAAAATAAGCGTCTCAAAGTAGATAAAAAACAAAATGAATAGATGAATTAATCAGATGAGCCTCTTGCAAAAGTCCTGAATCAATTGATCGTAAGCAACGCAGCGTGCAGTTGGAGGGGCTTGTTCGGAAGGTGTGCATTTTGAACGGGTGAGAATTAAAATTGCGGGATCGAGAACTCGGCAAGTGGCCGATGCCTTATAAAGAAAGACTCAAGAACGGCGAAGAGCGTAAGCGCAAGAAATCGAAGTACCGTGTAACGAATGCCTCGGCGTATAACCAAAGCTTAAGAAAGCGAGGCATGATTAGTTTGTATTTCCCGAAAGGCAATCTGAGAAAGCAATTCATCAACGATGCGCCTTATCAGAAAGGAATTTCCGGAAAGTTGCCGATTAATGAAGATGCGTATATTCAATTGATCTTCACGTTCTATCGATTGTTTGGTTGGGCGATGCGGCAGATCACCGGCTACATGGAAGATTACTGGCGAAGCCTTCGTTTGAATATTCCGATTCCCAGCATTGGGCATTTGAGTGATCGTTTTGCGAAGTTATCAATTTCAGTTAAACAACGTTGTGATCGATTAGCGAAGCGACTCGCGAATGGTGAAGCCGTTACCATTATGATTGATAGTAGTGGGCTCCACTTTGGCTGCGCGAATCAATGGTACGAAACCAAATACGGCAAGAAATCCAAACAAACGCCGTGGCGGAAAATGCACTTGGCGATTGATGCTGATATGAACATTCATCAAATCGAAAGCACCGATACAACGGTTTCTGATAGCGAAGGTTTGGATCGTGTCATGCCCGCCGATATGCCGATTGAACGTGTTGTGGCTGATGGCGCTTATTACGATATCGAGCGAAACGAAAAACTATTTCATGCCGGCATAACGCCTGTCATTCCTCCGCCTTCTCACGCTGTCGTGCATGGAACCGACAATGCCATTTGGCATGACAAGATCGTTCAATACATCCAGGATAAAGGAACCGTTTATGCGTTTCATAAAAAATACGGTTATGGTTTTCGCTCATTAGTGGAAGCGCAAGTCTTCCGCATCAAACGTTGCATTGGCGAAACGCTGTTGACGCAAAAAATCGAATCGCAGAAATCCGAAGGTGTCATCATCGCCAATCTCATTAACCTGTGGAACTCCTTCGGCAGATGTCATTGCGTTAAAGCACAACTCATCCAGCAAGCGGCTTAATTTCTTCTTCATGATGGTCCAGCCTCAGGGGGGCACTCCAATCTAGGGGCAGGTTTGCGTACAAATCAACATTGATAGCGATCGAATTGATCGCCGCCCACTCCGATTCACACTCCCCCTGATGATCTAATACCAGGCGGACTGCTCGTTCACGTAATTCCGGGGAATACTTCGATGACTTCTTGTTTGGCTTTTCCATAGCTCCATTCTCTCAAGAGTTGGAGCCTCCGAGAATCCCGGCGCGGTTCAGTTCTGGCGTCCTTTCGATGAATGGCTTTCAAGATGCACAAAACTACGTAGCGAAGCTACCAACCCTCACCGTTATTTCTATAAAAGATACAATTTGAAACAAATCGGCCTCGTTAAGTTCATGACTGGCCTCACTAAGTATGCACCTTGTCACGGTTACTAATTCCCCGTTCTATATACTTCGACATTTGCTGAGTAGACCCCTCATGATGAATATGAATCGCGATCACTATTTGAAAACTATTTGTACGAGTTGCGAAGTTTGCGTCGCTTAGCTAATACACTGGCTGATTCTATTTAACTGGAACATTTCCCAAATGACAATGAAACGCTTTGAAACTGTTTTTTGCCGTATTTTTAGTTGTTGCAGTCGTAGCATCATAGTGATGTCAATGTTCGCGGTAACATCGACTGCATGGAGTGAGTCGCCGAAGGCAGTATGGGAAGCGATTAGTGATAAGTCCGGTGCGTCATCTTGTCAGCCTGTTTTATTCGATCATCCGAGCGCGATAGCTGCGGACAGCAAAGATAATTTGTATGTTACGAGCGAAGAAGGTCCTTATGTGATTCGGAAGATTACGCCTGATGGACAAATACTACCGCTGCTAACGCGGAGTCAAATTAAGAATGATGGTCACGGTAGCTATACAGGGCTCAGTATCGCGCTGGATAAAGATGGCAACATTTTTATTGCGGTTGATAAACGTAAGACGATTGAGAAAGTAAATGCGGATGGCACCTTGTCATTAGTGGCTGGTCAGCCTGGAAAGTCTGGAATGGCTAATGGCGATGCAAAAAGTGCAACGTTTAAAAATTTAAAAGCGATAGCGATAGATGCATCTAAGAGTATTTATGTAACCGACTCGAAAGTGATCCGTAAGGTTACGGCGACTGACAAGGTATCAATTCTTGCCGGGAAAGAGACATCGAAGTGGGAATATGTAGATGCGAAAGGGGCTAAGGCTCGATTTCCTGATCCGCATGGGTTGGCAGTGGATAAAGATGGAAATGTGCTAATTGCAGATGGCGGGGGAAAAGAAGATGAAGGGAAAGTATTTGCTTATGGTGCCATTCGAAAAATAAATACTGAAGGTAAGGTTGAAACGGTTGTTGGTAGCTCTAATGTCGCTATTAATGACCTGGATGGAACTGGAGCACAAGCTGACATTCCAGATGTCTATGGCATCGCAATTGCAAAGTCTGGTGAGATTTATGTTACAGAGATCTATAGTGCTATATCCATTCGCCAAATAAGTGCTAAGTGGGAGGTGTCTGGGCTATTTGCAACGGATAGTTTGGAACCGATGCAGCTTGATGAGCCGGTTGGAATTGTGGCTGCGTCAGATGGCAATTTGTATGTAGTCGCCTCCAAAACAAACAAACTTTTTCGCATCGATACAGCTAGTAAGATTACGACGCTGTGTCTCCCCGTAATCAAAAAGCAGTAACCAGTCGCGTAGTTCATTGGAGAGATAGTGTTTTACATCATCCACGTTAAGAAAATCGCTATATCAATTTTATTATTCTAATAATTAGGAAATTCACTAGCCATGGCACAGAATCTATACGGCAGCAATATTAAATTTGGCAACACGACTTTCAATGCAACTGTAGTGACAGATAGCGCAGTCCTAATTTGGACGCAGATGGGACTTACTACGGACCAAATTATGTATGGGTTAGCGATGATGAATGTGGAAAGCGGATATACTCCGCAGATCACTAATAGGGTGAAGAAAGACACCATTCGCGGATTGGGACAGTTCAACGCTGGGACGTGGTCCGGTACTGCCAAAAAATATGATGCAAGTTACAATCTAAACCCGTATCGTCCAAAAAACCAGACGACGATTTCATCGTATGCAAAGTAGTGTAGTCCATCACATGTCGCTACGGCGGTTGGTCGATATCATCGTCCATCATGTCGCCCATGTTCCCATCACTGAATTTGCTGCTGATGATATTCGCCGGCTGGGTGAATCGTCATCAGTTGGCGGTGATTGAATATCTGCAGGAAGAGAATCGCCTTCTCAAAGAGCGCTTGGGCGATCGGCTAATTCGCTTCACCGACGCGGAAAGGCGTCGGCTCGCGAGAAAGGCGAAGGCCCTGAGCCGGAATGTTCTGATGGAACTGAAGGCGTTGGCGACGCCGGATACCTTGATGCGATGGTATCGCGAACTGGTCGCGAGCAAATCCGACTACAGTGATCGCCGTGGACCGGGCCGCCCTCGTGTCATGCAGGAAATCGTCGATCTCGTCGTGCGGATGGCGCTAGAGAATCCGTCGTGGGGCTATACGCGGATCCAAGGCGCGCTCGCCAATCTGGGGCATAAGGTCGGGCGCGGCACAATCGCCAATGTCCTCAAAGAGAACGGTATTGATCCCGCGCCTGAACGAGGCAAACACACCAGCTGGGCGACATTTCTCAAAGCCCATTGGGAATGCCTGGCGGCCACGGACTTCTTTGCAGTCGAGGTTCTTACTTTGACGGGGTTGGTCACTCACTACATTCTCTTCTTCATCGATATTGCAACGCGTACTGTGCATATCGCCGGCGTCACGACAAATCCAAACGAAGTGTGGATGTTGCAGATCGCGCGCAATGTAACCGACGTTGACGATGGCTTCCTTCACTAAAAGCGATATCTCATTCTCGATCGAGACGCCAAATATTCCGAGGCCTTCCGCAGTTTTCTGGTGCGCGAAGGCATGGAAAGCGGTGGCTTCGGTTGGTTGGACAGGATTTACAGTTTTTTAAGTGATGAACTGCGGTTATTTTCCTGGCTGCTCATGCCGCTTGTTTAAGCGCTAGTCCTCCATAGTAAACCGCATCCGGC
>Ga0157374_10002823_pt1 | contig 14567 bp, 14 predicted proteins | sample M25metaG_FD_115308 | JGI IMG/M metagenome (GOLD analysis project Ga0157374, IMG submission 115308) | Miscanthus rhizosphere microbial communities from Kellogg Biological Station, Michigan, USA - M2-5 metaG | ecosystem: Host-associated > Plants > Roots > Rhizosphere > Soil | place: USA: Michigan...
CATGCCGATCCCCATATTGAAAACCTGATACATTTCGTCACGGGGAACGCGGCCGCGTTCTTGCAGGATTTGAAAAATAGTTGGGACTTTCCAGCTTCCGAGATCGATCACGGCATCGCAATCGTCGGGCAAAATGCGCGGCAGATTGTCGACCAGCCCGCCACCCGTAATGTGGGCGAGACCTTTCAGCGCCCCGTTAGGGACGGTCGCGAGCAGCGGCTGATAGTTGCGGTGCGTCCGCAGCAGCTCTTCGCCTAACGACAGACGCAAACCGGGAACCCGCGCCGTCGGTTTCAGCCGCATTTGTTCAAAGAAAATCTTGCGGGCGAGCGAATAGCCGTTGGTGTGCAAACCGTTCGAGGGCAACCCGAGAATGATATCGCCGCGCTTGATCCGCGATCCGTCGATCATTCGCGTTCGATCGACTACGCCGACGATGCAGCCGGCTAAATCATATTCGCCGCGCCGGTACATCCCGGGCATCTGGGCCGTTTCGCCGCCGATCAACGCGCAACCGCCAGCCCGGCAGGCTTTGGTAAAACCGCGCAGAATTTGGGCGAAGACTCGCGGCTCCAATCGCTCCGCCCCAATGTAATCGAGAAAAAAAAGCGGCCGCGCCCCGAGGACTGCGATGTCGTTGATGCAATGATTGACGAGATCGGCCCCGACCGTTTCGTGCCGATCGAGCGCAAAAGCGATCTTCAACTTTGTCCCGACCCCATCGACGCTGGAAACAAGGACCGGCTCTCGCATCCCGGAAAAATTTGGCGCAAAGAGCCCGCCAAATCCGCCAATCTTGCCGAGCACTTCTGAGCCGTGCGTCTGCCTAACGAGGCCGTGGATTTTGCGCTTCAGCCGATTGCCGAGATCGACGTCAACCCCAGCGCGCGCATAAGCCTTCTTCACGGCAATAGCTCTAGGGCAACCGCTCCCGTTGCCAACCGTTTTCCGCATCGGGTCGCAAGATTTTCTCATCGATCTGGGCACATTCGGTGGACCGGCAAGCTTCACCGCGTTTCCAGCCCGGGCGCTTAACAATCGGGGACAAATGATCGCTTTTGCCGACACAGCCCTGGCCGACCCGAATTGCTTCTTCGATTGAATTACTTCAGAAACGTTTTAAGAGAGCAGGACCTATTTCAGTCCAGCAAACAAAGTTTGCTCTGATTCTTCGGCGAGCGCTTTGGCGCGCGACTCGCGCTTTTCCATGATGAACTTGTCCAGCTCGGGATCGACCGGCAACGGATATTTGCCGGTGAAACAAGCGAGGCAGAAACTGTTCGCCGGTTTCCCAGTCGCAGCGATCATGCCTTCCAGGTCGAGATAACCGAGGCTGTCGACCCCGAGGTATTCGCAAATCTCAGGCATCGTTTTCCGGTTCGCGATCAGTTTTTCCGGATCGGGAAAATCGATTCCGTAATGGCAGGCAAAGCGATGCGGCGGACAGCTCACCCGCATGTGCACTTCCCTGGCGCCGGCTTCGCGCAGGTTGACGACCCGGGCCCGAGCGGTCGTTCCCCGAACGATCGAGTCGTCCACCACCACGACACGCTTTCCTTCCACCGCTTCCTTGATCAGGTTCAGTTTCACGCGCACATCGAAATCCCGAATGAGCTGGCTCGGCTGAAGAAAGGTGCGTCCGATGTAGTGATTGCGGACGAAGGCGTGTTCGTAAGGGATGTTCAGCTCGTGCGCGAAACCGAGCGCGGCGTAGTTGCCCGAGTCCGGCACCGGCACCACGATGTCGGCTTCGACCGGAAATTGCCGGGCCAGTTCGCGCCCCATTTCCGTTCGCACCTTGGCAACGTTGACGCCGCCGATGATGCTGTCGGGCCGCGCGAAGTAAACGTACTCGAACATGCAAAAGGCCGGCTTTTCCTCCCGGAACGGCCATTCCGAGCGGATCCCGTCCTCGCTGATGATGAGCACTTCCCCCGGTTCCACCTCACGAATGAATTCGGCGTGGATGAGATCGAAGGCACAGGTCTCAGAAGCGAGGATGTAGGCGCCATCGAGTTTGCCTAACGACAGGGGGCGAAAGCCAAAGGGATCGCGCACTGCGATGATCTCGCGCTCGCTCATGATGATGAGCGAAAAAGCGCCTTCGATCCGGCGCAGGGCGGTGAGAATATTACCCCCGTTCTGCGAAGGCTGGGCGAGGAGATGGAGGATAATCTCGCTTTCCGCGGTGGTCTGGAAGATCGAGCCCTTGCGCTCGAGTTCGTCGCGCAGCACATCGGCGTTTATCAGGTTACCGTTATGCGCGATCGCAATCTGGCCGCGAAAACAATCGACCACGAAGGGTTGCGCATTCTTGATCGTGCTCGAGCCGGTCGTGGAATAGCGCGTGTGCCCGAGCGCGCGCGTCCCTTTCAGTCGCTCCAGTTCCCCCTGTCCGAACACTTGCGAGACCAGCCCCATGTCGCGATGCAATTGGAAGGTGGATCCGGGACCGTTGGTCGTGACAATGCCGGCACTCTCTTGCCCGCGATGCTGCAGGGCGAAAAGGCCGTAGTAGGTCAAGACGGCCGCATTCGGATGCCCGAAGACGGCGAAGATGCCGCATTCATGCATCGGATAAGGCGGCGGCGACGGTGGCTGGAAATCGTCCTGCATTAGCGAGACGGCAAGATACTCATTCCGCACCAGCCGTCATCCTCGTTTGGACAATGTCGACGGCCGTGACGACGAAATTTTCGATCCCCGCAACCGACCTTTCCGATTTTTCGATTTGGCTCGACCGGGGCAACTCATAGAGCGCGTTTCGGCTTGACTCCCCGCCCTGGAATCGTCACGCTCGGCGCGCTCGATTCACGATTCAAATACATGAAAGCCAAATATCTATCCATCGCCATTTGCGTAGTTTTTCTCCCTGCTCTCCCCGCTCATGACACGCTGGCTGGGCAGCCCGACGTCTCCGTTCAAATCCTCGCGACCTTCGACTATCCGGGTACTGGAAATATGACGCTCCCGCAAAAGATCACCGACCGCGGCGAAATCGCCGGCTACTTTATCGATCCCGGCGGCGTCGCCCGCGGTTTTACGCGCTCGCGCCCCGGCGTCTTTAGCGCGCCAATTGTCGAGCCTAACGACACTGGAAATGTCACCCAGGTGCGCGGGATCAACGCGGCTGGCCTGCTCTGCGGCTACTATAACGATACCGTTAGCCACGGATTTTTCCTCTCCGGCAACACCTTCACGGAATTCAACTATCCCGATGCAATCAGTACCTTCGTTCTCGGGTTGAATGACGCAGGGGACTTTTGCGGCGACTTCGATCCGACCACGGGCGGACGCCTCGCCTTTGTCAGTATTGGCGGCACCCTGACGTCCTTCGGCGTGCCCGGTGCGACCATGAACAGCGCCTTCGACCTCAACAGTGCGGGTGAGATCGCGGGAGATTATCTCGACAGCGGTTCAGTCACGCACGGTTTCTTTCGCGATGCCGCCGGCACCCTGACCTTTCCGATCGACTTCCCGGGAGCGAGCGCCACGCTGCCTTTTGGAATCAATGATCAAGGGGTCATCGTCGGAAGGTACACCGACAGCGCGGGAGCAGAGCACGGCTTTATTTTGAAAATGCCGGGGCGGTTTACCTCCTACGACTATCCCGGGGCCACCTTCACCTCCTTGAATGGGATTACCGATCGGGGAATCGTGTGCGGACGTTACGATGACGGTTCCGGGCTTCTGCACGGATTTATCGCGCGCATCCGATAACGCCACTCGTTCGGCGGGCTGCCGTGCGCTAAACGGATGCTTTCGCCGCGGCCCGCAGCGGACGCCGGCTTGCCGTCGCGCGGCAAGTTGGGCAGATGCCATGGGTCGACTGCACGTCGTGCTCCACCTTCATGTACTGCTCAAACGGGACCCATTTCTCGCCCACATTGACCTTCCGACACCAGGCGCAGACCTCGATCAAGCTCTCCAGGAAACGCAGGCGACGAAAAACCCACAATGTCGCCATCACCACTCCGGTCGCCACGACGATGACGGCGAGCGCTTCAAACCAAAACTCCTGCGGTCGCGGCGGCGTCTTGAGCGCACCCAAAAAGCGAAACGGCAGATCGACATATTCGTCCAGCCCAATGATCGCAATCACAATCGCGAACCCGATCAGCTCGAGCCCAAGTATCACCCGCTCGTAAGTGTGTTGTTCTTCAACTTTCATGTCGTGGTCAGGTTCTGGTGCAGCGCATTGGCGATCGCGCCGAACCAATCCGCGTGAATTTCCCGCAAAGGCCAGCGCAGGGTTTCACCCGCCGCCACGATACGAAGCTCGTCGCCACCGATGCTTCCGAGGCAATGCGCGGGCAGACGATGTTCCTGCAAAGATTGCAAAACGGCGTCGGCGTTTTCAGGCACGGTAGAAATGACAACACGCGACTGGGTTTCGTTGAAGAGAATTTGCTCGAGGCCACTTTCTGCGGCCCCGCTCAGATCGATCGAGGCCCCTAACGAACCGTCCGGATTGAAACACGCTTCGGCGAGCGCGACCGCGAGGCCGCCTTCGCTGCAATCGTGCGCGCTCCGGATCTGGCCGGCGCGGATCAGATCGCGGACGGCCTCATGCACTGCCCGCTCGCGTTCGTAGTCGAGCCGGGGCGGCCGGCCGGCCTTCAGACCATGGACGATCTTGAGATAATGCGTCGCGCCAAGGTTGCAGCCGAAATCGCCCAGCAAAATCACGACATCGCCCGCCGTTTTGAAATATTGCGTCGTGATCCATTCCTCGCGCTCGATCAAACCGACCATCGCCACCGTCGGCGTCGGATCGACCACGCCAGCCGGGCTCTCATTGTAGAGTGAGACATTGCCGCCGATGACTGGCGTTGCGCAAGCACGGCAGGCTTCGGCGAGAGCTTCGACCGCTTCGCGCAGTTGCCAGTAATTTTCCGGTTTATAGGGATTGCCGAAGTTGAGATTGTCGGTCACGGCGAGCGGCACCGCACCGGAGCAGGCCAGATTTCGGGCCGCTTCCGCGACCGCGATTTTCCCGCCTTCGCGCGGATCGAGCCGGCAATAGAGCGAATTGCAGTCGGTCGTGGCGGCAAGAAATTTGTTGGCTTCGCGCACGTGAAAGACCGCCGCATCCGACCCCGGTCTAACAATCGTGCCAGTTCGGACCATGTGGTCGTATTGCCGGTAAACCCAGTTCTTCGACGCGATCGAAGGATCACGCAGCAATTGCCGAAGAGAATTAACCGCCGAGAGCGCAGAGGAAGCAGAGATTTTCCTCATTAGATCTTCCTCTGCGATCTCTGCCTCCCCTGCGGCTAATTTCTTGGCTTCCCGCGAATAGAGCGGTGCCTCATCGGCCAGCGGCTTCGCCGGAATCTCCGCCGCGGTCGAGCCGTTGTTGAGCACGCGCATCATGCCATCGTCGGTCACCCGACCGATCTCGGCGCAGGGCACATCCCATTTCTCAAAAATCCGCCTAACCACATCTTCCTTCCCGCGCCGCGCGATGATTAGCATGCGTTCCTGCGATTCGCTCAGCAGCGTTTCGTAGGGCGTCATGCCCATCTCGCGCTTCGGCACCCTGGCGAGATCGATCTCAACGCCCGTCCCGCCGCGACTGGCCGTTTCGCAGGTCGAGCAGGTCAGCCCCGCTGCGCCCATATCCTGGATGCCGGCGACCGCGTCGGTGGCAAGCAATTCGAGGCACGCTTCGAGAAGCAGCTTCTCCTTGAATGGATCGCCCACCTGCACCGCCGGCCGGTCTTCGCGCGATTCCTCGGTCAGTTCGCGCGAGGCAAAAGCCGCCCCCGCCAAACCGTCGCGCCCGGTTTCTGCGCCGACATAAAAGACCGGGTTGCCGACGCCGCTGGCCGCGCCGCGCGCGAGTTGGTCATGCCGCAGAACCCCAAGGCAGAAAACATTCACGAGCGGATTACCCTCGAAACTTTCATCAAAGTAAATTTCGCCGCCGATGGTGGGAACGCCGATGCAGTTGCCGTAGTGCGCGATGCCTGCGATCACGCCAGCGAAGAGGCGGCGATTGGCGGCGACGTTTTTCCCCTCACCGGTGATCGGCCCGAAACGCAGTGAGTTGAGGAGAAACTCCGGCCGCGCTCCCATTGTGAAAATATCACGAATGATCCCTCCCACTCCCGTGGCCGCACCTTGGAAGGGCTCAATCGCGCTCGGATGATTGTGGCTCTCGATCTTGAACGCGACTGCCCAGCCGTCGCCGATATCGACCACCCCGGCGTTTTCTTCGCCTGCTCGAACGAGAATGTTCGGACCGCTGGTGGGAAATTTCTTAAGCTCCTTACGCGAGTTCTTGTAGGAACAATGCTCGCTCCACATAACCGAGAAAATCCCCACCTCGGTGAAGTTAGGTTCGCGTCCGAGGATTTTTTTGATCCGCTCGTATTCCTCGGGCGTGAGACCATGTTGGGCGATCAGCGTCGAGCTAACCGGTGGATCGACTGAAAGTGGTGATGCGGATGTAGGCATGTGGAAGGAGAGAACGTTCAACGCCCAACGCGCAACGTCCAACTTTCAATGAAGAAGGCGGTCCCGATGTTCGCGTCATCCCATTGGACATTGAAGGTTGAGCGTTAAACGTTGAACGTTTGCCTGGAGCGCAAGATGGATCTCTCGACTCTCGCCAATGTCGCCACCGCACTTACCGTCCTGACCGGGGTCGGCTTCGGAGTGATCGAAATGCGCCGCGCCCGCCGGGACCGGGAGGAGCGCGCCGCCTTCGCCGCAGTGCAGGCGTTGATGACGCCGGAATGGATGAGTTCCTCCATGATCGTGGCCGGAATTCCGGAAGGAACGACCGCGGCCGCAATTGAAAACGACCCGCGCATTCTCGAAGCGGCGCTTAAGATCGCCACCATCATGGAAGGGATTGGATATTCGGTTTTCGCCCGCATCGTTCCATTGGCGGTGGCCGACGACTTGATCGGAGGGATGGCCCGCGTCGCCTGGCGCAAGTTTCGACCTTTCGTCGAAGAGGAGCGCGAACGCACCGGCACACAGAAGAGCTGGGAATGGTTCCAATGGCTGGCCGAACAACTCGACCGTCATTCCACGAGTAAGACGAACCTGCAGATCGGCGCGCCCCTCGCCTACCGCGACTGGAAACCGTAGGCTGCGCCTTATTCGTTAGGCCGACCCATGGATCTCTCAACGGTTGCGAACCAGTTAGACCGCCACTCCCCGGGACCAACGGACCTGCAGAGGGGCGCGCCAGAAGCCCGTCTCGACTGGGATTCGTAATCTGGGGGCGCGGTTGCGTTTCCCAAGGAAATCGCAGAGCATTCCCCTGTGGCAATCGACCTGAAAGAGCTGGTGGCGGCGCGCTTGGGGGAAAATTACACGCTGCACGAGCGGCACCTCAATCGCACCCTCGTGGCGGCGCAACGCGTGATTGGATTCGACAAGGTCTACGCGCGGGCTGAGGGCGCCTATCTCTACGACATGGATAACGCGGCCTATCTCGATTTCCTGAGCGGCTACAGCGTTTTCAACATCGGCCGCAACCATCCCGCGATCCAAAAAGCGATCCGCGAGGTGCTCGATCTCGATCTGCCCAACATGGTGCAGATGGATTGCTCGCTGCTCAGCGGTCTCCTCGCCGAGGCGCTGACGAAACGAACCCCGAAACATCTCGACGCGGTTTTCTTTTGTAACTCCGGCACCGAAGCGATGGAAGGCGCCCTCAAGTTCGCCCGCGCCGCCACGCAACGGCCGCGCGTCTTCTCGTTAGGCGGAGCGTTTCATGGGCTCAGTCTCGGTTCGCTCTCGCTCATGGGTTGCGAGAGTTTTACCGAAGGCTTCAGGCCGCTCATGCAGGGCTTCGATGGCCGCATTGCACTCGACGACGTCGCCACCCTCGAGGTGGAATTGGCCAAAGGGGATGTCGCGGCTTTCGTCATCGAACCGGTCCAGGGCAAGGGAGTGAATTATCCGCGCGGCGATTTCTTCGTCAGGGCGCAGGAGCTCTGCCGCAAACACGGGACGCTTTTCATCTGCGACGAAATCCAGACCGGCCTCGGCCGCACCGGAAAAATGTTCGGCTTCGAACATTGGAACCTGGAACCGGACATCATCACTCTGGCCAGGACCTTGAGCGGGGGCTACGTCCCGTGCGGCGCGATCGTGGCGCGACGCGAGATTTACCAGAAGACATTCAGCCGAATGGATCGCTGCGTGGTGCATTCCACCACGTTTGGGCGCAACAACCTCGCCATGGCCTGCGGGCTGGCCGCGCTCGAGGTCATCGACGACGAAAAGCTGATCGAAAACTCCGCCAGGATGGGCGCCCTTTTGATCGAACGACTCGATGCGCTCAAGGTGAAGCACAGCTTCATCAAAGAAGTGCGCGGGAAAGGACTCATGATCGCGATCGAGTTCCACGAGCCTAACGAGTTTAAGCTTAAGATGGCCTGGAAGCTCCTGCACAAGGTCGACAAAGTCCTTTTCGCGCAGATGGTCGTGACCCAGATGCTGGCGCAACATCGCATCCTTACCCAAGTCGCCGGTCATGCCATGGATGTGATCAAGATTCTGCCCCCACTCATGATTGGGGAAAAGGAGGTCGCCATGTTCGTCAATGCGCTCGATGCGACCTTGACGGAGTGCCGCAAATTCCCCGGACCGATGTGGGAGATCGGACAAAACTTTGTTCGTCACGCTCTCCGCTCGAAGCGTTCATCCGAGCCGGCGCCGGCGAAATTGTAGCCGGGAGCGGTGACCCCGGCGCGCGCCATGGGATTACCAAGTTTCACGACTCTCAGCGCGCTCCTTCTCGCTTCCGAGATAGGGCTGGCCGTGGCGAAGCGCTCCAGAATTCCCGACGGTGGGAAAGATCGTTTGACTCTCCCGCTTCTCTGGCTGGTCATCTCTGCCAGCATCTTTGCGGGTTTCTTCGTTCGCGCCGTTCTGCCGCAGGGCAGACTATCCCACCCGCACGTCTTCTATGTCATCGGCCTCGTCCTCTTCGTGGTCGGATTGATCGTGCGCTGGATCGCGATCATCCACCTCGGCCGCTTCTTCACCGTCAACGTTGCCATAGCCCATGATCACCAACTCATCACCACGGGTCCTTACCGCTACGTCCGCCACCCTTCCTATACCGGAACCTTGCTGACCTTCTTCGGCTTCAGTCTTTGCATGCTCAATATTTTTTCCGTCGCCGCGGTCTTCATGCCGATCGCGGCCGCCTTCCTCTGGCGGATGCACATAGAAGAGGCCGCGCTTCGCGAAGCCTTTAGCGATCGCTATCAGGCCTACGCCGCCCGAACGCGGCGATTGGTTCCGCTGATCTACTGAGCGGCCAACCAGCAAAAGAGCTTTAGCCGGGATTGCTGACTAGGCGAGGGAGCGTGTGGCCACCCTGCCAGACCGACCGGGGTCCGCGACCCCGGCTACAACCCACTCAGACCAAGTCAGGCGTGTCGAGCCGGCTTGCTGCGACAATCGCCTCCTGTTCCATCGGTGCCGCGGGATAGCCGATCGTCAGGCACTCGTGGAGATACTGACGCAAAAAAGGCCGGATGCCGCCGAGCCGTTCGTATTGCGCGGTGTGGACCAACTCGTGCGCCACCAGCGCGCGCTCGCCCCAACAATCGCTCCGCACGAAAATGCCGTAGCGCAAGGCGAGGCCGCGCGTCTCGGGGGTGAGAAATTGAATCGCCGCCGCGGCGGATCGCAACGTGAGATTGCGCGGCGCGGGCACCTGCGCGAGCGCGAGCAGGCGAACCCGCTGTGGCTCGCGCACGCCCATGGCGCGGGCATCTCCCATTTCCTGCTCGGAGAGCGGGACGCCCTCGCGCAAGATTCGTTTTTCGACCGCAGCGGCCCATTTTGTCGCCAGCGGCAAGAGCATCTCAAAATGCGCGATTAGAAATTGTCGATCCATTCCTGGCGAATCTCCCTCGCAAAAAAGAAGACGTCGAGCCCGCTCAATCTGGGGGGGCCGGTTTCTGTCTTGTCTAGATCGGCCCCTTCGATGATTGATCGAGCATGGCGGAAGCGAAGAGCGCGCTCATCACCGGCATTACCGGCCAGGACGGTTCCTATCTGACCGAGCTGTTGCTCGAAAAGGGTTACGCTGTTCATGGGATCGTTAGGCGGACGAGCAACCTGGTGCGCTCGCGCATAGAGCATCTTCGCGCCAACCACTCTATCTATGGCCATCGGCTTTTTCTTTACTACGGCGATCTTTCCGACGGCACCACCTTGCGCCGCATTTTTGCCCAGGTGCGGCCGGCGGAGGTTTACCATCTCGCGGGTCAGAGCCATGTCGGTATGAGTTTCGAAATTCCAGAGTCTACCTCCGAGGAAGTGGCCATGGCCACGCTGCGGCTGCTCGAGATCTGTCGCGATCAACCGCAGCCGGTCCGCTTCTATCACGCCTCGACTTCGGAGATCTTTGGGCGCGCGGCGGAATCGCCCCAGACCGAAGAGACACCGCTAAGGCCGGTCAGCCCGTACGGCTGCGCGAAAGCTTTCGCGACCCAGTTGGCGCAGGTCTACCGGCAGGCTTACGGCCTCTTTGTTTGCAACGGCATTCTTTACAACCACGAGTCGCCGCGGCGGGGAGAAAATTTCGTGACCCGTAAAATCGCCCGGGCCGCGGCCCGCATCAGTCGCGGCCTCGAGCAGGAGCTTGTCCTGGGAAACATCTCGGCGCGGCGCGATTGGGGGCACGCTCAGGATTATGTCGTGGCGATGTGGCTCATGCTGCAGGCGCCCGCACCCGACGATTACATCGTTGCCACCGGCGAGACGCATTCGGTCGAGGATTTCGTCAATGCCGCCTTCGAAGTCGTCCACTTGCCGGCGCAGAAATACTTGAAGCGCGACGCCGCTTTCGAGCGGCCGACCGAGCCGGGGAAACTGGTGGGATCGAGCGAAAAGATCCGACGCATTTTGGATTGGGCGCCGAGGAAAGCATTCAGAGACTTGGTCCGTGAAATGGTCGAAGCGGAGTTGTCTGCGCTCTCTCTCGGGACGCGCTGAGCGCCAGCTTGCGCTTTACTTCGCCGGTTCTAGTATCACCGCGTGAAAAAAATCGAGGCCATCATCAAGCCATTCAAAATGGAAGCGGTGAAGGACGCGCTCGCCGAGATTGGCGTGGAAGGCATGACGGTGAGCGAGGTGAAAGGCTTCGGGCGCCAGAAGGGTCACACTGAGATTTATCGCGGGAGCGAATATACGGTCGATTTCCTTCCCAAAGTGAAGCTCGAAATCGTCCTGCCCGATGACTTGGCGCAACGTGCGGTTGAGATCATCACGCAGGCAGCCAAAACGGGCAAGATCGGTGATGGCAAGGTCTTCGTCAGCGACGTCGAAGAGGCGATTCGCATCCGCACGGATGAGCGCGGCGCGGAAGCAATCTAGCCGCCTGGTGCAGCCAGATTTTGCGCGCACCCATGAACGACTTCTTCCTTTCGCTCGTCCTCGGTATCATTGAGGGACTGACCGAATTTCTTCCAGTCAGTTCGACCGCGCATCTGCGTATCGCGGAGGCATTGTTCCAAATCGATCTCAAGAATGGCTTTTGGAAAATGTATAGCATCGTCATCCAACTGGGCGCGATTCTGGCGCTGACCGTTTTGTTCTGGCGGCGAATCCTGAATTTTCTGCGCACCTTCCCGCACGGCGTGGCGGGCGACCGAACCGTTCTCACCCACCCGCTCAGCCTCGTCGCAATCGCGTTTGTCGTGACGGCGATTCCGGCCTTTCTGCTCACGAAATTGATCGGGAAGAATCTCGAGAACCTTTACGTGATGAGTTTCGCCCTGCTCATCGGCGGGATCGTAATGTGGATCGTCGATTCGCTTTTCGTTAGGCCAAAAATCCAGCGGATGGAAGAGACCAGCCTGCCCACCGCCATCTGGATCGGCGCGGTCCAGGTGCTCTCGGCCGTCTTTCCCGGGACCTCGCGCTCGATGTGCACGATCGCGGCCGGGCAGGTGGCGGGGATGTCACGCGAAGCCGCGCTCGAGTTTTCCTTTTTTCTTTCCATCCCGACCATGTTCGTCGCCACCGGCTACGATTTGCTCAAGACGATCCGCCCGCACGCCGCCACGGAGGCGCTCGCCCCCGTCGCCATGACCTCGCATCTCTGGCTCGTGCTCGCGCTCGGCTTTGTCGCCGCTTTCTTCTCCGCGTTTGGCGTTGTTGCCTGGTTTCTGCACTGGGTGCGGCGGCACGGTTTTACGCCTTTCGCGATCTACCGGATCGTGCTTGGCCTGGTTCTCCTTTTTGCCCTCTCACGCGGGCTGCTTGGCCGCTGACGGGAAAGGGCGTAAGTTCGACGCAACTTGAAAACCGAGATCATTTTGCCCGACCTCCAGAGCTGCGTGCTCTGCGAAGATGTGCGTTGCGAATTCAACGGCATGCAGACCCTGGTAGGCGTGCTCAACATCGTGCCCACGCCTAAACTCCCGGTGAATTACCTCCGGCTTTGCATCTGGACGCGCTGGTGCAGTGGCTCAGGCCGTTTTCATCAGCGCTCCAAGATCGTCGGGCCGGATGATGCCCATACGCTAGCGCAGGCGGAGGTCGATTTTGACCTGAAAGAAATGGAAGGCCACGCTACGAACGTCCATTATTTCGGTGGCGTGCAGTTCCAGCAATACGGGCTGCATCACGTTGAAATCTACCTCGGCGACGAGTTAAAGCTGCGCTTCCCCTTGCCCGTCGTTCAGGTCAAACAAGCCTAGGAAGTCAGGCCTACCGCCTGTCGGCTCGTACATCGGGGTCCCGTAGGCGGAGAAATGCTTGCACATTCCGAGGAGCCGACAGGCTGGAAGCCCATCCGCCGGGACAGGCAACGTGCCTGTCGAATCGAAGCGAGAAGACGCGCCTAACCAACAAGCGCGAGGATCAGGACAATCAACAGGACCAAGCCGATGCCACCGGCGGGGTAATAGCCCCAGCCACTGCTGTAGGGCCAGGCCGGAAACGCGCCAATCAAGAGGAGGACCAGGACGATGAGTAGGATAGTTCGCATAAGAGTAGGCTAACGATTTGTTCAGTCTTACTTCAGATTCGTTTGCCAGATTTCGACTGGTCTTCTTTCTCGAAAACAAAACGCGCTTGCGCCCGCAGGCTCGCATCCTATCGTTCGGGCGCAGTGGCCGGCGACCTGCGAGATTGTTCCCGGCCACTCGTTCTCAATCGGCTGCAACGCATGGCAAACACGATCCTCGTCGGCGCGCAGTGGGGCGATGAAGGCAAAGGCAAAATCATCGATGTCCTCACCGGCAAGGCCGACATCGTCGTTCGCAGCCAGGGCGGCAATAACGCCGGCCACACCGTTATTCAGAGCGGGAAAAAGTATATCCTCCATCTCATCCCCTCCGGAATCCTGCGGCGCGGCAAAATTTGCGTGATCGGCAACGGGGTCGTCATCGACCCGGTCGCGCTGGTGGAGGAAATCGATGGTTTGCGTAAAGCCGGGGTCGCGATTGGAAAAAATCTTTTGATCAGCGATTGCGCGCATCTCGTCCTCCCTTACCACCGCGCGCTCGATGAACAGCGCGAGCTGCGCAAAGGCCGGTCCAAAATCGGTACCACCAAGCGCGGTATCGGCCCGGCCTACGGTGATAAAGCCGCGCGTACCGGCCTACGCATGGCCGACCTGATGCAGCCGCGATTGTTCACGGAAAAACTCCGGGCGAAGATGCGGGAAAATAACAGCATTCTGAAAGCGCTCGGAGCTCGTCCCATTTCCTTCTCGAAAGTAAACGCTGATTTTCTGGCCGCGGCGGAGCGATTGCGGCCCTTTGTCGCCAACACCGTCGTCTATCTGCACAAGGCATTGCAGCAGGGAAAAGAGATTTTGTTTGAAGGCGCGCAGGGAACCTTTCTCGATATCGACCACGGCACCTATCCCTATGTGACCTCATCGAACACCACCGCCGGCGGCGCCTGCACCGGCACTGGCGTTCCACCGCACCGGATGGATCGCGTCCTCGGGGTAATGAAGGCCTACACCACCCGCGTCGGCGAAGGAGCGCTCCCCACCGAGGACGCAAAGATAGCCGGGATGTTGCACGAGATGGGCCGGGAATTCGGCGCCACCACCGGACGAGCGCGGCGTTGCGGCTGGTTCGACGCCGTCGCAACTCGTTATGCCACGATGATCAATGGCATCGACGAACTCGCCATCACCAATCTCGACGGCCTCGACACGGTTGATCCCATCAAGGTTTGCGTGGCCTACCGGCTCGACGGGAAAAAACTCGATGTCCCGCCGAGCGACGCCGCGCAGTTGACCCGCTGCCGGCCGGTCTATCTCGAGTTCCCAGGCTGGAAGCGCTCGACCGAAAAAGCAAAAACGCTGGCTGATTTGCCTGACGAGGCCCGCAATTACGCGCAGCGCATCGCGGAATTGACCGGCGCCCGCCTCACCATGATCAGCGTCGGCCCCGCGCGTGGCCAGACACTGATGCTCTAACGTGGAAAAATTATCTGGAAGCCAGGAAACCAGGATGAATCAAAGGCTTGGTAAAATTCTTTTCCTGGGTTCCTGGTTTCCTGATTGAATCTCCTGATGGTCGCGCCGAATAAAGCCCCGCGTCACGTTGCGATCATCA
>Ga0157374_10002824_pt1 | contig 14566 bp, 14 predicted proteins | sample M25metaG_FD_115308 | JGI IMG/M metagenome (GOLD analysis project Ga0157374, IMG submission 115308) | Miscanthus rhizosphere microbial communities from Kellogg Biological Station, Michigan, USA - M2-5 metaG | ecosystem: Host-associated > Plants > Roots > Rhizosphere > Soil | place: USA: Michigan...
AGTCGAACTTGTCGTGCGGCAAGCGAAGGCCGAAGAGAGGCCTCCGTATGAACGCCTCCTCGGCGATGCGCTTCGGGGTGACCCCATGCTTTTCGTCCGTGAGGACGGGGTCGAAGCTGCTTGGAGTGTTGTCGATCCAGTTTTGGAAAACGCGACGCCGGTCCATGAGTACGATCCACACACCTGGGGTCCGATTGAGGCTGACCGAATCATTGCTGGTGATGGCGGCTGGCACAATCCCAAGCCAATCGCAGACAAAGCTAAGGAAGCGACAAAATGAAATCCCGAGCGAAGCATAGTGCTGATCGCCGAGTGGGAACGGAAGATGAAACCAAAACATAGCGATACAGCTTTCGGATTGACCCGGCATCGAACCGAGATGGACTCACGGAGATAAAGACGGGGTCGGAAACTGCCGAGTCATTTGTGAAAGATTGGAACGACCTTCTTGCCTCGATTGCATCGAAGGGCGCTGCATTTAAGGCTTCCGGCTAGCGTCTGGCCTTTGCCCCAGAACGGACCCCGGAACGTTCTGGAAATGAGAGTGTGATGTCCGATGGCTACCTGATTGGCGGCCAAAGGCCTGTTTGCTGGACGGATGAAATGCGACGCGGAGATCCATCTGGGGGAAGAGTGCCCGACTATACATGCAGTTTTTTGCAGTCCTCCAAAGCCTTCCCGCATATTTGGGAGCACACCGTTGGGAGCGGGCATGCGCCGCTAGCGATACGGGCGGACTGGCAGGCGCACATGCTGCGTTGCCACAGCGAGCTCGGGTTTCAATACGTGCGCTTCCATGCATTGCTTTCCGACGAAATGGGAACTCTCATATGCGAGGAAGAACGACTCCTATATTCTTTCTTCAATGCCGATCAGATTATCGACTTCCTTCTGTCGATTGGAATGCGGCCTTTTGTTGAACTTTCCTTTATGCCAGAAACGCTTGCCTCGGGCCATATGACCGTTTTTCGTTACGCGGCAAACGTGACGCCGCCGAAGGACTACGACCAATGGGCCACGCTCATCCACGAATTGACCGCGCATTGGGTGAACCGGTACGGAGCATCCGAGGTGCGCGAGTGGTTTTTTGAGGTTTGGAATGAGCCGAATCTCGAGGCGTTCTGGACGGGCTCGCAAGAAGACTACTTCCAGCTTTATCGTCGTACGGTAATCGCAATTAAAAGCGTGGACGAATCACTCAAGGTAGGTGGACCCGCAACCGCTGACAGCCAATGGATTCCGGAGTTCCTCGATTACTGTAAGAAGAATGCACTTGGTGTCGATTTCATCAGCACGCACCAGTACCCCAACGATGCATTTGGTAAACCGGGCGCCGATACAGTGACTCAGTTGGAACATGCGCCACGCGGAGCTATGAAAGAGCAGGCCGGTAGAGCGCGCGATGAGGCTCGTGGCTTGCCGCTGTACTATACCGAGTGGAATATCTCATCGAACCCTCGAGATCCGCTGCATGATGAGCCGTTTGCCGCTGCCTTCGTCACCAGAATCATTATGGAAGCCCGTGGACTCGTCCAGGGTTATAGCTTTTGGACCTTTAGCGACATTTTCGCGGAGAACTATTTTCCTTCCGTTCCGTTTCACGGCGGATTCGGGCTCTTGAATTTGCATGGGATTGCAAAGCCAACCTATCGCGCATTCCAGTTGTTGCATGGCTTGGGGACCGAACTCTTGGAAGTCGATGGCCGTCACTCGACAGTGGATGCGTGGGTTGTCCGCAAAAGCGATGCCGTAACAATCCTCATGACCAACCTTGCGATGCCCCGGCATCCAATTCAAACGGAATTGGTGAATCTGAGGTTGACTGGCGCCCCGTCGTCGCGCACTGCTTGGACCGAACGAATTGACGAAGAGCATGCAAATCCACGCTTGCTTTGGGAAAGCATGGGCGAACCGGAATACTTGAGTGCATCGCAAGTTGAACAACTTGAAATGGCGTCCATTCTGCGAAAGGAATCGCAACCCTGGACGCAGGACCGAGGAAATATAGATCTGGCCGTCGCGTTGCCGCCGCAGAGTGTTGCGGCCGTCACGATTGAATTCGCATGAGCACAAAGCGGCTGTCAGGGGTGCGCCCATAATGATGCAACCGTTGCCGGTCTCGAATCCCCAGGGGACTGATTCAGAAATGCTTGACCAGCTTCGACGTGAAACTTTCGATTATTTTCGTCATGAATTCAACCCGCAAAACGGTTTGATTGCGGATAAGACCCAGCCCGGGTCACCTTCCAGTATAGCGGCAGTGGGAATGGGGCTCAGCGTTTACGCGGTGGCAGTGGAACGAGGCTTGCTTTCACATGTGGAGGCAATCAAGAGGACGGTGACGCTTTTGAGGTTCTTTCATTCCTGCCCTCAGGGTCCAGAACCTGATGCCACGGGATACAAAGGGTTCTATTACCATTTCCTCGAAATGCAGACCGGTCGGCGAGCCTGGCAATGTGAATTGTCGACAATTGATACGGCAATATTGATGGCGGGTGTTCTGATGGTGGCAAGCTATTTCGCGGGGAGCAGTGAAGGAGAAAGCGAGATACGAGAGCTTGCTGAAATTCTTTACCGGCGCGTGGATTGGAAATGGGCACTGAATGGAGGAACTACGATTTCTCATGGTTGGAGACCTGAATCGGGTTTTCTTCCGTACCGATGGGATACAGGTTATAGCGAAGCTCTGTTACTTTACGTGCTGGCACTGGGATCGCCCACGTTTCCGATTGATCGGAAGGGCTATACAGAGTGGACCTCAACTTTTGAATGGAAGAAAATCTACGACATAGAATACCTGTATGCCGGACCACTATTCATTCACCAGATGTCTCATCTATGGCTGGATTTTAGAGGAATTCGCGATGACTTCAACAGAAAAACCGAAATCGATTATTTTGAAAACACACGGCGGGCAACCTACATTCAAAGACAATATGGAATCGAGAATCCACAGGGATTTTCAAGCTACCACCAATACGGTTGGGGATTTACAGCGAGCGATGGACCAGGGCCTGCCATCCTCGAGGTGAACGGTATTCGACGAGTATTTTACGACTATATGGCCCGAGGCGCACCCTTTGGGCCGGACGACGGCACGATTTCGCCCTGGGCGGTTGTCGCTTCACTCCCATTCGCGCCTGAAATCGTGATCGATACTCTCCGCCATGCCATCGAGCGTCTCGTTTTGAAGGGACACAGCCCTTACGGGTTTGACGCTAGTTTTAACGCAACTTATCCAGCGACAAGCAGAAAACCAAATGGCTGGGTGTCTCCTTGGATTTTCGGATTGAATCAAGGTCCGATTATTCTGATGATTGAAAACTTTCAGTCGGAGCTTATATGGAAGAGTATCCGGGAATGCCGCTATATCGCAGAGGGTCTTCGTCGCGCAGGTTTTCTTGGCGGCTGGCTCGACAATGAACTTCTCTAAGCTGGCGTATCGGCTTTGTCTTCTTTGAAATAACGCATCCGGCGGAAAAAATTAATAGCATAGAAACAATCGAGCCTCGATAATCTCCATGAAGCTTTGCACTGGTGAGGGTCGATTAGATGCACTCTCCCTACATGGCATGGCTACTGCCTCCTCATGCGATGGAGGCGGTACGGCAGTTGCGGATCTAGAAGCAGGTGTTTGCATTCTTGAAGTGCCGATTCCATAACTTCCTTTAAATTAGCGATTTTCGGGAAGAGTGTATTGCTCTTCACGACGTCCAGGTGTACAAGAGTCGATATACAGCAAGGGGAGGTAGATTATGGGAATTTTTCTCTCCCTTACCGTGCTACTGCTGGTTAGCGTAACGGCCGCTCCTAATCCTTCTAACACGCCCGAAGCTCACTCATCTCAAACTCAAGAGCGTCCCGAGGCCAAGACATTCACCGGTACAATTCTGAAGAGCGGCGAGAGTTTTGTTCTGAGTGATTCAACCACCAAATCGAGATATATGCTCGACGATCAGAGCAAGGCAAGCCGCTTTGAAGGGAAGCATGTGAAGGTTACTGGAACGATCGATGTGGCCAGTAATTTGATTCACGTCGAAACCATTCAGGAGGTCGTTTAGAGAACGTCTCAAGGAGCAATGGAACCATGAATAACAAAGACGAAGGACCAACCCACGAAGAAATAGAGCGCAGAGCATACCAAATTTATTTGGAGCACGGGTTTCAGCCCGGCAACGAGTTAGCGAATTGGCTCGCGGCTGAGACAGAATTAAGAGAAACACCAGAAAAACAAGAGGCGGCGGATAGGTCGAATACAACTATCGCGCCCACTTTACGTAGACACGCCTTGCTTAGAATCGATTAGATGGCAACTCCTAGGACGCAATAAAAGGCCCGTGGTGACTGTTGAGTGGGGACTTACACAAAGGCGATGACAATATCCAAAGAGCTCACACGGGCAAGCGTCCTGACTCAAAAATGAAGGTAAATCTGTAATGCTGGTAGCGTACGAAGATCGTGGATTGCAAATTGAAGAGATCCCACCTGAACAAATAATGACATTTGAGCACCCCGTTGCAGACCACGATGAGGCTCTCCGAATTCTTGCTGAAGCAACAAAGCAGCGACCGGATGTTCAGTGGCTCATAGTGGGACTGGGACCTTGGGGCGTTCGCGGGGAACCTTGAAAAATTAGCATGGAGTCCTGAGATTACAGGCCGACGGCTTTCAGGCCCGCGATCCAATTGTTCGAGGATCCCAATCAGGCAATCGAGTCCGAAGTTCCTATGCTCCAACGCACCTCGACAGAACTTTACTACACCATGGTCAGACGCTCTCTTTTCTCGCATAGAAAGCAGGTCCCTCCTCAATTCAGATTTGGGACTTGCAGTTGCGGCATTGGACGTGCTGAGAACAGATACCGGCACGGTATCGCTATCCAGCGTGCCCATTGCGCGGAACGGTTGAGTCGTGCGCTATCCGTTGCCATGCCTGTATTGGTACATTTGTCGGTAAAGCTTCGAGACAAGTACAAAAGTCAAACGATTAATCGGCGATTTGATAAAACTAGAACGCCTCCAGATGTACTTCAAACTGTAAAAAACGATCCCATACTCCTTGCGCACGACGACTAATTTCTTCGGCTGACATAACTGGATGAGGCCAGTAAAGCTTAGGTCGCAGGTGCTGCGGAATTAACCAGCGACGCGACAACGGAATCCCTGATATTCGGGTGAGGTCACCCTCCATCATTATTTCCCACTTCGCAAAATCTACGGTTCCCGGAAACGGCGTCAGCATCACAAATTGCGTCAATGCGATCTATGCCTTCTGAGCTACAGCAACAGTGGCCTCAAAAGTCTCCGGCCGGTCGCTCGGGAAGCCAAAAATGAAAGAGCCCAAGACTTGAATGTTGTGTCGGCGAAATGTCTGTAGACGAGCCACCAGGTTCTCTCTCACATCGTTGAAATCCTTATAGACATCCTTCAACCCTTCCGCCGTCACCGATTCAACGCCCACTAATACGCCCTTAATATTGGCTCGCCGCATGGCATCCAAGAAGGACGGGTCTCCAGCTGCCTCCATAGTGATCTATGTGAAGAAGATCATATCGGAGGGAAGCTGCGAGAGACGCTCCATAAGCTCAAAGCGCTCCGCTCGTAGCCCTTCAAGTTCTCGAATCGGTTGTGCATTGCGTTGTCTATGAGCTAGATCGAGATCTGTAAGGGTTATGTAGACAAGTAATCTTCCAGGGTTTTTCGCAGAGGTTTTCCTTGTCTTTGGCTTCTTCATATGGTTATCAGTTGAACCAAACGGCGCAAGTATTACCGGAACTGTCAATCTGCGCCGAGCAACCTGCCTACTGCTCTTGTGTTGCAATGAGCTTTGAGATGATTCCGCCCGAGAAGGAATTTTGTAGGTGCCCGCATGCCCGCGATCATCGGAAAGAGTACGGGCAGAGTGGGGGGTCGATTTCTCTAAAAGCGCCTCCTGCTGACCGTTCGCGGGTTCAAAAGCACACAGTCGCGAAATGAAAAATAATTGTCCTCACAGTAGAACGATGCCAGGACGGGTACAAGCCTTTGGCGACTCGCGTGTGCGTAAGGCTGCGAGCGGTTTTTGGGTCGGAAATCTGGAGTTGGTCAAAGTTGTTGGGCAGGTGATTCTTTACCGTCCGTTCGCTGATGAACAGTTTTTGTGCGACTTCTTTATTGAGACAAGCCTGACAATCTCTTTTTCGGGAGCGCTTAAGGAATTGGGCGCTGGATACGACATCATCATCAACTTGGCGGCTTCAGGCCGACGATTGGAGTCGCAGCGCCGAATGGCGTTTTTCGTCATCGAATAACGAGTAGTTAAAAACGCCGCACTCACCGGAAATCATGAGCCATGTTCACGGTTAGTGCGCGACAACTTGCTAGTGGTTGCTAGTGGCATGCGAGGGTTTGCGCATCAACGCAATCAGCGGCAGCATCAATAAAAACAGGCCAGCCAGCAACCAGTAGGTATGATTGAACGCGAGCATGGCCGCCTGCCTTTGCACCATGGCGAAAATGGCGGCGTAAGCGCGGCGGTCTGCTGTCGCCGCGTCGGCGCCTCGCGACAGAAATAGGCCGCGCAGCATCTCCAGGGACTTTTGGACCTGCGGGTTGCCGAGGGCGATATTTGCTCCTAACGCGTTCGTGTTGATCTGTTCGTTGCGAGCGACCAGCGTTGTTACTGCAGCGATTCCAACACTTCCGCCAAGATTGCGCATCAGGTTGAATATGCTAGTGGCGTTACCCATTCCCTCCCGCGAGATAGGATTCATCGTGACAGTCGTCAACGGAACGAAGAGAAATGCCAGTGAGACGCCCTGAAGAAACTGCGGCCAGAAGATATTCAAGAAGCCGAGGTTTAGATTCAGACTGCCCAAAAACAGCAGACTGGTGGCGCAGGCTATTATGCCTCCTCCCAGTAACTTGCGCGGATCAAAACGCGTCATGATAGTCCCCACGATGGGCATCGCGATGAACGAACCCAGTCCCCTGGGAAACATGGCCACCCCTGCCTGTAGTGCCGTATAGCCCAACAGCGTCTGAAGCATGATCGGCAGCATCACCAGACTGCCGTACAGCACCACGCCCATAATGGCCATTAGATACACGCCCGCGGAGTAGGTTCGTAAACGGAACACTTGCAGGTCCAGCACTGGATGGCCGACATACAACTCATAGACCACAAGTGCCGTCAGGGCGACGATCGAAAGGACAGCCAGTGTTGCAATCCAATGAGAACTGAACCAATCTTCCTCCTGGCCTTTATCGAGGACGATCTGCAGAGAAGTCACGCCAATTGTCAACAGTCCGATGCCCCAGAAATCGATCCTCCGCGACATCCTCCGGATATACGATGGGTCAAAGATGAAAATTTCCGTCATCACTAGCGAAGCGATACCCACTGGCACGTTAATATAAAAGACCCAACGCCAGCTGTAGCTATCGGTAAGCCATCCGCCGAGTACCGACCCTAGCATCGGTGATACTACGATTCCCCGCCCCCAAAACGCCATGGCCTTGATGCTACTCTCGGCCGGAAAAGACTCCAGCAATACCGCTTGGGAAATCGGCTGTAAGGCCCCCCCGCAAGCACCTTGCAGAATGCGGAACATGATGAGCATAAACAAATTGGGCGCCAGGCCGCAGAGAAAAGACGCCACAGTGAAACCGGATACGGCCATCATCAGAAGCCGCTTGCGTCCGAGAACACTCGCCAGCCACCCGGTGATAGGCAAAATGACGGCATTGGCCACCAAATAAGACGTCAGCGCCCAGGTGGCCTCGTCCACGCTCGCAGATAAGCTCCCGGCAATGTGGGGCAGGGAGACATTAACCACCGTCGTGTCCAATACTTCCATGAACGTGCTCAGCATCACCGCGATGGCAATGATCCATGGATTGATGTGTTCGCTTTTCGGACTGATCGGAGCTTCCATGGGTTCGGCCACGCTCCCTCAGCATATCGTTATACGATATTTGCCCTGCGTCTTCGGAAACTTTTCAAACGGGGGGCCAACGATGGCAGCTTTGAACTGCGCGCGCGGAGGATCTTCCTCGGAGAGCAAGCCGCCGACTTTAACCTCCTGCTGAATCCGCAAATCCCGCGTCATTACTGGAAACACTTTAGCAGCGACTCCCAATTAACAATCTTGTTACACCATTGGGGCGCGATGCCGACACATGTGCGACGCCACGCGAATTTAATCGACGAAATAGCATTAGCGCGTCGGAAATAAAAGGAGGAATCGTGTTTCAATCGCGACGTCGATCGATAATAACTCACGGTATTTTTGCTCTCCGGCTTTGGCTGGCGTTTGTGATTTCTGCCTGTCTGAAAATCAAGCTACGCCGAGTGTTTTTTCTAAATCCGTTCTGGCAATGCGGCGGCGACAATCCGAGCGCTCAGGCGATATTTATTTCTTCATTTTGCGGAATGAATGTGTTACACGTGCACTACAGCCCGCATCTACTTCTTTAAGTCCACTGGGATAGGAAGCTGCCACCAAAAGCAGCAACCGACCGATAGCTTCCTATCCTTTTCAATAAGCTGCCGCGCACTTTGGAGACGACGAAATGAAATTTCCCAGTATCTACTGCCCGTTCTGTGAACGCGTGGTGGCCGTATACACACTTCTGGACGGCGACGAACTTAAGTTTGCACTAGATTCCGACTCAGACATTGAGATAGGACACCAGGCATATCCTGAGGATCACCGATGGACGCTGAAGCCGACGCTATCTGAAAGCTCCGCCACAACAGGACCTAAATAACGCCCAACGCGAATAGAGGGCCTATGTACACCTCGACTTGCGCCCGGTGGTAAAATCGCGCCCAAGGCAGAAAACCATGGACATCGAAAAGATTTTCCCAGATATTCAAGCCATCATCCGCGTGGAAAGACGATACCCTTGGAAGTCGCCCGAAGCGAACTACACTCTGGCGCAAAAAGAGGTTGCCATCCGCTTGTCTGGCGCGAAGCTTTCAGCCGATGGCCGCACGTGGCAGTTTCCCAACGGACGGCGCAAAGTTACCAGCGCAATTATCCGCGACCACAACCGCAAAGTCATAATTTCCCTTTTTACTCCAGGTAGGCGGTGGAAACGTATAGTGCACCAAGCCTTACAAGAAGCGGGAATAGTATATCCTGTGTCGTAATCTTTTATAGATTGACATCATTGCGGTTGAAGAGGATGATTCCGAAAACAACGCCCGGAAGCGTTGAAGCTCAAACCCCTTCCGCTTGGCGTAACAACAGGACCCACGAAACGCCGCACCATAGACCCTCCGTAGTGCGGCGTTTCCATTAAATCCGACCCCCCCTTTATTCTCTGAACTGCGGGAGATCAAAATACTGATGTTGCTGTAGAGTAGGTTGGAACCTGCGAGCGACAGGCCGCGTCCAATATTGCAATGCCATACTCAGGATAGGAAGCTACCGCCAAAGAAGCATCCGACCGTTGGCTTCCTATCCTCTTTTAATTTAATTTGATTCTGACTTCGACTTTACACCCTTTGGAATTGTTGCCCGTTGGCCGCACCCAGGGATGATCTCCTGATTCTGGTCAGGTCATGTCGGCCTAGCCGCGTTTCAAAACGTATATTTCAACGCCAACTGCACCAACCGCGGCGGCATTGCGTTCACCACTTTCCCAAACAGGGTAGGATTGTCCACGTCTCCGTTCACCGCAGCCGGGCCGAAAAATTGCGTGTGGTTAAAAACATTAAACGCTTCCAAGCGGAACTGTATTGTCTTTGTTTCACGGATTTGGAAATATCGCTGAAGGGCCAAATCCGTGTTGAATGCTCCAGGGCCGGAGAAAAATCTCCGGGTCGCATTCCCGGGTGTGCCCAAGGCATTGTCGGTGAACGCGAGAGGATTGAAATACTGGAGCCCGTTGCTGTGCGGATTCGTGATGCTCAGAGGCGCTCCTGTGAAATCAGGCATATCCAAATAGCGATTGTTGATGCCGTTCGGACTGCTCCCCTGCAAGGAGTTGTCCCCGTCTGTGCTTAGGGTAACCGGGAAGCCAGAGCTGGCGCGGGTGATTCCGGAAATTTCCCAGCCCTCCAGCGCAAGACGAGCATGGTGCGTCAGCCGTTCAAACGGTAACCGGTAGGAATAGGTCGCCACAAAGTTGTGCTTCATATTCCAGGCCGAAATCCCTCGAGTAAGGTTGAAATTGAAGGGATCAACAGCGTCGGCAAGTGACGAGGCTTGATCGATGGACTTGCTGTACGTATAGCCGAGTGTATACGTAAGGCCTTTAGCCGCGCCTCTAACAGTCACTTCCAACGCATTATAGTTCGAGTTTCCGATACTGCCTTCATAGTCATCGTTTCCAAAATAATTTCCGACCACACCGTTGTTGATGAGGCTTGGATTCAATCCGAAGCGGGTACCCTGAAGCGCGTTACCTGCGGGATATGTGATCCCGTTGAATGTGAAGGCTTGAGCGAGATTGTACTGGTTGTTTTCACCGCCAGGACCGCAAGACTCTCTCCCCGTTAATACACCGGGCCGATTGAGGCCACGCAAAGTGCCGGATTACCTGGGTTTGCAGAATACACGAGAAGCCCATGATGACCTTCGGAGCCAATGTAGCTCACGCTCAAAACGGTCTGCCCCGGCAGTTGCCGTTGTATGGAAAGGAAATAGTTCTCTACATACGGATAGGTATCCACGGGACAGGCGCAGTCATGCCGGACTGCGGATTGTAAATGCCATTGAAAACGACGCTCGAATTCGGATGGCTAACACTAGCGTTGAGGGGAGGGAACGTAAGCGGATATGGGGTTATTCCCTGCGTGCCGTCGGCTAAGTTGTAGGGCGCTGCAAAAAGGCCATTGTACACCGTACCGCTTAGTCCGTAGGGAGGCTGAGGCTCGTCGACGCCAATCGTACTACCCTGAACTACAGTGTTAAATATCCCGTAGCTTGCGCGAATGCTGGTCTTTCCAGGTCCTCCCAAAAGCTTTCCTAAAATCCCCTCACTCTTGTCTGGTGAGTACGCTATACCGATCCGCGGGGCATATCGAACGCGTTGGGGCACAAGCGTATTCGGGACGCCCTTGTCTGTCGCATAAACCAACCCGGGAAATGCGTTGGGATACACCACCGACTGCTCACCGGGAATAAAGGTTGGGACCTGGTTGTATTTTTCCGACCAGAACCGCATTAGCTCCATACGCAGCCCATAATTCAATGTAAGATTTGGCTTGATCCGCCAGGAATCCTGGCCGTACCAGCTCATGTATCTATGGCGCGGATAATACGTCTGCGAGTCTTGTTGGTTAAATTGATTTGGCGCGCCGATTAGATAGTCCGCGAAATTGCTGCCAGTTTCGTAGCCGTTGAATACGAAAGTGCCGTTAAATATCGCATTGGGATTCACGTTAACCTGCTCGAAACTCATTGATACTCCAAACTTGAGGTCATGAGAGCCAATCACCCTGCCAACGCTATCACTCCCCGTGAACGTATTATTGACCTGATCGACATTGGTGATTGGCAACCCCATTACAAATTGGCCCTGGAAGACCACGTTTTCGACCCCTTCGATTTTGGGATCCAAAACATAGATGCCCGGCGTTCCCGCTCCGGTCACAAAACCCTGGGAGGCTAGGCTAGGCCCCACACCCTGGGATGGCTGTCCCACGACGTTGGCGCTTCGCATAAAGCTGAGATGAGCCTCGTTGACCGTATGCGTGCCGAATGTTTTGGTGTCCCCCAAACTGATGAGTTGTGCGCGGCCATGGTTCACACCGCCGAAGCCGGGTACGCTCGCACCGCCCTGACCGCTTGGAAACGGATTTGTCACATGATAATCGTCAAAAAAGTAGTATGCCGAGAGATCCCCCCAACGCATGTCATTCTTGTCAACGCGAACACTGAACTTATCATCGCGGACCCTCTCGTCCTCCTCACCGGCGAATGTGGTTGGGCCAACGTTGGGCAGCGGAATGTACTGCAATAGGTTCTTGGAGGGGGCTGTCCAAGCCGACTTCGGAATGACGGCGTTCGGGAAAACGCATTGCGAAGAAGATGTGCATCCCGGTGTGTAATGGCTCGCCTGTATTAACCGGATAGCCCATACGAATTCTGAAGCTGCGCCGCCAAACCCGCACCGGACACGACAGCAGGTCCAGTTGGAGTGGAAAATGAGCTGGCCAAGTCGGCGAGATTCGGCGAGTGATGGCACAGTAATCAGCCCCGTATCCAAGCCTTCGATCGTCCGGGTCCCTTGGTAGTCTCCAAAAATGAAGAGCTTGTCTTTTTTGACCGGCCCACCGATCGTGCCACCGAATTGATTCTGCTGATAAGTCTCCCTATTCGGAGAAAAATAATTCTTCGCATCAAGATCGGTGTTGCGCAGGAATTCGAAGGCGTCACCGTGAATGTTGTCCGTCCCGCTCTTGGTTACTACGTTCACAATGCCGCCGGCGTAGTTGCCGAATTCCGCGTCGAAATTGCTAGTCAGCACGCGGAATTCGGAAATGGAATCCAAATTTGGAATGATACTGGTGCCGCCGTTCATCTCCTCCTTAACGTCAGATCCATTCACAAGGAATCCGTTGGCATCTTCCCGCTGCCCGCTAATCGATTGGTTCCCCGGATTCAGGGTTCCGGAAGGTGTGGTCGCCACCGTCACGCCAGCCATAACAACCGAATCCGGCGTCTGTGTCGACATCGGCACGAGAGGACTTGCTTGTCCAAGAGATGCCTAGTAGAGCCGCCATCGCCAAAAGTACCACGAGGAAAACTCCCCGCATTGGCGATGACGAAACTTCGACAAGCCCTAAGTACGAAGAGAAGGAAACAAACGCAAGAACGATCAACACCAACGACACGCAGATCGACAAGAGTAGCGAGCCGGATCCCCGAGGTAGTTCCTTCCACACCGTGCGAGGAAGGAGAAGGACTAATAGCAAAAGCACAACGAAGTCCAGAATGCTCAGGAGGGTATCCATGGCGACAATTTACTTCAGGCCCAATACAAGCCGCAAGTTTGGAATGGCGAGCGGATCCGCGAGTCCGGCTCAATTGCCGTCCCGATCGTCACCGTCGGTCTTGGTCCTCGGATCGTTTACTCTGCCAGCGAGAGTAGGCGCAGAAATATAAGCGAAATTGGGTATTCACCGAGAACTTGCGTGTGAGACAGCCGACAGTTTAAATGCGATTTTCAGATTGCGAGTATATCTGGCTCGCGAATGCAATAACCTACATACGCTGTCCTGATTAGCTTCAGTTCGTGATTTCGATCCACCTTTTTGCGCGAGTGAGAAATAATGACATCAAGTAAACTGTCATCCACGCGGTCTTTGGAATCCCAAGTCGAGTGAATGAGTCTCTTTCTGGAGACGACCCGGCCAGCTCGCCGCATTGGGGATTTCAACAATCGAAACTCCGTCCAGTTCAGTGCGATCTCCTTGCCTGCACGCGAAACATCGTAAGTTCCAGGTTTCAAAACCAGATCGCCCACCCGCAGGACCTATGGGCGCGAGCCATGCTGTGAAACTGAGCGAAAGTGCGAATTTCTCCACCCGGGAGGCAGTGAAAACGTTTTGCCACCCACAGGACATTTAATCGGTCTGCGCAAGGTCTCCGCTCCGAGATTCGTATATTAAGAGAGTCACGGTGAAGTGTCCAACCTTGAGCCCAACAAGTCGCAATGGTGACAAAAGAAAAGCCGCACCAGAGGTTATCCACCAATGCGGCTTTTCTGCGCTCTTGTGTGTGACCATTTCTGGTCGTTTCGCTGCCGAAGTGGGTGTCCGCTCACCTTAGCGGCGAAATATTTTCGCGATAGTCCTATTTAATCGAGGTATTGTCAATCGATGTTAGCGATTTGCTATTGTAAACCTATCCTGGACAGTCGATTCTTCGCCGAGGGTTTGGCTCACTTATCTGTCTGCAAGCTTGCGAGCCATATGCGTCACGAGTGCTATATCGCGAGACTTCATGCGAGTGAAAGCGACCTCGATGCGCCGTAGACTTTTCATGGCCGAGCGAGAAAGTTTTGGAGCCTCACTGTTATTTGGCATGCATAGAGGTTGTGCTGCCTCTCCATTCTCAGCGAACAACTGACTGAGGCTGATTTCAAGTGCCCTACTCCACCTTTCCAACGTTGCAATGCTCGGGACGGTGTAACCATTCTCGACTCGACTGACGTAGCAGCGAAGAAGTCCTGTCATCTGTTCAATGTGTATTTGAGGCAATTGTTTTGATTTGCGAAACGCTTTTAGCCGCTCACCTACCAGCATATTTTCCTCCGGCCGTTTCTAACATTGCTTTGTAGCAGGAACTTTTCGTTGAAACAAGTACACAGAGACTCTTCATTAGCTGCGTTTTATGAATACCAGGTAAGCCGAAATAGTCAATGCGACTAGAGGCGGTCCGTACGCCCGGAGCAAGAAACTCGGAGCCTCATCCGACCCAATTTCGTAAGATTGCACGGCACCATCCGTTGTGTTTCGGCGGAGGATAAGCAGAACTGCTTTCGGGGCCTTCTGAAACCACGCTATGTAGCTGTCTTCAGTTTTGGTCATCGTGTGGGATTCATTATTTCGAAGCATTACAGACACACCG
>Ga0157374_10002827_pt1 | contig 14557 bp, 13 predicted proteins | sample M25metaG_FD_115308 | JGI IMG/M metagenome (GOLD analysis project Ga0157374, IMG submission 115308) | Miscanthus rhizosphere microbial communities from Kellogg Biological Station, Michigan, USA - M2-5 metaG | ecosystem: Host-associated > Plants > Roots > Rhizosphere > Soil | place: USA: Michigan...
AATTCTGTTATCGCTTTAATCGCCGCTGGTGCCAGCTTGAAATCCCTAACAGGCTATTACATGTATGCTTGAATCACAAGCCTGCTCTTCGCTCAGCATTCTAGTTAAGAGGCGTTTTAAATAATTTATTCTCGAAAGCAGCAGAGCTGGGTTATAAGTCAGATAGTGAAACGGTCAATACCACTAGAAAAACAGATAGTGGTATGACAGCAACAGGTAGAAAAAAAAGAAAAACAGATGCTTCTTCATCAGTAATGCATCAAGCGCCAATAGAACCGGAGACTCAAACCAGTAATTCTCCTCCACAGCCTGAGCAGATAGAGAATAATCCTTTTAATGTAGGGATGAATCTCACCGATGATCCTTTTTTTCAATTTGGAGATTTTCAATTTGAAGATTTGGATCCAGGATATAATGAAGCAATACCGAGACCGCCAGATATACATGACATTCATGGAAATCCGATGTATCTTCATTTTTTACCTGACGGAACCTTCAAATACGAGTATACCCCCCAATAGTGGACTGACGATTTCAGACAGGTGACATGGGGATTGTCGCAAAGATTTTCTTGAGTAGCAAAAACTCAAACCCATGCGAGGTTTCAAGACCTTTGAATCGCAGAAAAAACCATTGCCGACCGGGAAGCCATGCTCAAGCTCAAGAAACGGCAATTACCGCTTTTTCATTAATACTTTTTCCAAAATTGCAATTGCGATATCCGTTTGCTCCTGATTAATCACCAAGGGCGGGCTGAAACGGATGCTGTTTTCTCCGCAGCCTAAAATCAGCAAGCCCTGATAATAGCAATCATCCACGATCTGGTTTCGTAATTCCGGCGCTTTGGTTTTGCTGGCCTTGGATTCCACGATTTCAATGCCCAGCATCAAACCTTCGCCGCGCACATCGCCAATTACGTCATAACGCGCCATCAACTCCTGCAATTTGGCCTTGAGGTAGGCTCCCTGCAAGCGGGTGTTATCCAGCAAACCAGTTTCCAGCAGTTCAAAGGTTTTCAGGGCTGCGGCGCAACTGACCGGATTACCCCCAAACGTGGTGGCATGCGTACCCGGCTCCCATTGCATCACATCGCTGCGTGCAATACAGGCACCCAGCGGCATCCCGGAGGCCAAGCCTTTGGCGCTGGTCATGATATCCGGCTCGAACTCCGAATAAAGCTGGGAAGCCCACATCTGGCCCGTACGCCCCATCCCGGACTGCACCTCATCGGCAATGATGAGAATGCCATACTTGCGCGCCAATTTTTGGAGACCCAATATAAAGGATGTAGGTGGAACCACATAGCCACCCTCACCCTGGATGGGTTCCACGATAAAGGCCGCCACTTCCTCGGCGGGAACCAGCATTTTGAAAATGTAATCCTCAATGTAGTTCAAACAGGCTTCAGCACAGGCCTCCGGCGTTTCACTCTTAAAAATGTCCCGGTAGAAATAGGGGTAGTGCGCATTGAATACGCCTGGAACCAGCGGGGAAAATCGGCTTTTTTGAACCGATTTGCTAGCGGTAACGGACATGGAGCCGAACGTGCGCCCATGAAAACTTCGATAAAAGGAAATAAAACTTTTCCGCCCCGTATGATAACGAGCCAATTTCAGCGCTGCCTCGTTGGCCTCGGTGCCGGAGTTTCCAAAGAAAACTTTCTTATCCGGGCTGCCAGGCGTTGTGGTAGCCAGCTTCTCCGCCAGATCCGCCATCACGGTATAGTAGAAATCCGTCCCGGACATGTGGATGAACTTTTCGGATTGTTCGCGGATCACCTTGACGATCTCAGGATGGGAATGACCTGTTGAACAAACCGCAATCCCAGCGCAATAGTCCAGAAACACGTTATCATCCATGTCCACTACCATCGCCCCATAGCCAGATTGGATGGATAAGGGGTATCCCCGAGTATATGAAGGCGACAAGTACCGTTTATCCTTTTCGATCAGCGCCTTGGTTTTAGGACCCGGAAGGTCGGTCCTGATTTGCGGCTGCATTGTCCCTTCCCACACAGAAGCCATTGTATTCATTTTCCCTCTCATTACTTTTCAGCACTTTTCAACATGAATCGTTGAATGAATAACTCAGCAGTGAACCAGCCCAGGCACTACCCATGAGCATCTTCCATCATACCGCGAGCCAATCAAATCTTATAGCCCCGAATCCATATAGATCGCTAACCGACTGAAGTCAGGATAAAATCCGACTTTAACGGACCGTCTTCGTTCTATTGTTCGCTAAATCAAGTTAGTGGATTGGGAGATAGGCGGCATGTTGACACTGGCAATAGCCTTGCCGGAAGCTGCCGGTAACTGCTGCGAATCATTCATCGCCAGATTTAAAAATTCCTCATAGTTTCGGCAACCGGCATATTCGGCCACGCCAATCTCAACATTGAGTGACCAGCTCCCATTTGGACCTTCAAAACCCAGCCCATGCAGGCGTTGTTTCAGACGATTGGCCAATGCTCTGGCGCCACGAATTCCGGTTTGGGGCATAATCACCGCAAACTTCTCCACGAAATATTCGCCAACTTCATCCAAACCGCGCGCGCATTCCTTAATCGTAGCGCCCACCTTGGACATCAATTGATACTGATAGGAAGCAGGCAGTGGACTGGGACATCCTCCCATCTTCAAAATCAGCAAGCTCATGGGCTCATCTGCACCTGGATTCCAAGATTCCGTCAAATCCCGCAATAAATTAATGAAATACGACATGGTGAACACGCCGGATCGTTCGGAAAGCACATCCAGTTTCACCAGGATTTGATCCTTCTGCTGGGAAACTTGTTCCAGCCGATGTTCCTGCAAATTACGAATTACTCGGGAAACCAGCAATGCATCCGGTACGGGATGAACCATGAAGTCACGGGCGCCATGATCGTGACAAGCTAAAAACAGGCTCTCATCAAACACATCGGCCAATACGAGGCTCTTTACCCCAGCCGGCATGGCTTCGATAAACCGCAGGGTCTCTTCCGCACTGCCTTCCATGTCCACGATGACCAGTACAGGAGGGTTAGCCTGACAAGCTCGTGCCGCAATCCGAGCATCCAGGCAAGTAATCTCATCGAAGCCACGCAAAACAATCGCCTGTTTCAACGCTTCAGCACGGGCAGGCGTTCTGCTCACAATCGTAATCTCGTCCGGAGCTTGTTTTACACTCATGGTCGCTCTTTCCTCATTCCATTATCATAAACCAGGCTGGCCCGGCAGCCTTAACCGGCGTCTCATGCCCGGGATCCGTCACTGGCTCCACCGGCGTTTGCTCACATAGGTTAAATGTTGCATCCACGCTATATTCACCCGGGGACCAGATTGATCCCCCGTCCAACTGAAAACGCTTCAGGTTAGCGCGGACTGTCATCGTCTGCCCGGAATCCAGCCAAACCACCCGCATGGGTTCCAAAAACAGATGGCTGTTGTCCTTAATAACCAATGGCTTTAACGGCAACTTACCAACACCGGCCTGATAAAGGGATACCTGCATCTGGCTCAGGATATCCTTATCCAGGCAAAGCTTGGTTTTAGACTTGGCCGTAAAGATAAACTGCATCACCAAGCCTTCACGCTGGGAAAAAATCTGCTTTTGTGGAGCCAATCGCAGTTGCAACAAGGAGGATTGAGGCATGGAAGCCACCGATGCTGAGGTTGAAGCGGACTTTGCATCTGGTGCAGCCGGAGCTGGGGATGTCGATTTCTCTGCAGGCTTTGCAAGTGACTTAACGGGCGTTTGCTGAGCTGTGGGCTTAATAGTGGAAGAGGGCGCAGTTTGAGCTGAAGGCGCCGCAGACTTAGCCGCAGCAGGAGTGGATGGAGCCCCAGCGGGAGCAGCCAGCAACGGTAGGGGTAAAACCGCTATAATGGGAAGCAAGATCCCACCGCATAGAATTTTGAGGTTGACCACACGTTTGATGATGCCCACTGTTCCAAAACCCATTGCACTCACTCCTTTTGTATTGTATCAATCCAACCTGCTGAGCACCTACGCTGAACGGGTGATCCACGGCTTTACCGGCAAACCCATCAGTTTGGGCGGTCCCGGTTTTGCCCAGGAAGAGATACAGGCCAATCGCCAGGAACTCTGCAAACAGGTCGGGATGAACGGGGCTCAACTGGTCGTGCCCCAACAAAAACACACCGACCAGGTTCGCTTGAATGGCACTCCTTGCGAAAACGCAGCGGATGCGGTCATTCTAACCGAAGTAGACATACCTGCTCTGGTACAGGTGGCCGATTGCGTACCCATCATCCTATACGAACCGGAACAGCATATTGGTGCGGTCATTCACGCCGGTTGGAGAGGAACCGCCCAGGCGATCACCGCAAAAGTAGCCAGCCAACTCATCGATCATCACGGCGCCAAACCGAAACGACTCATCGCCATTATCGGTCCCTCCATCGGAGGATGTTGCTATGAAGTGTCAACCGAAGTATCAGAGGCCGTTGCAGAAACCATTCCCAATCAACCCAGCCATCTATACCAAACCATGCAGGCCAACGACAAACCAAAGATCGATCTGAAACGCGTCAATCAGTTACAGCTCCAAGCGTTAGGCGTTGAACAGATTGAATTGATTGAAGCCTGCACCCAATGCTCAACAGACCATTTGTGGTCCTATCGACGCAATGAGAATGGCCGTCAAGTCGCCTTTTTGCAACTGCTCTAACCGAATCAATCAATCTTTTATAACCCGCTACTGGTTTTTGGAGTAGGTGCTATAGAACCTTCATGCCCGGGAAACGGCTGCAAAGGCGTGGATGGCTTCTGTTGCAAGGCTGGTTGATTACCGTTCTTATTCGGCGTCTTCACTGCAGCGGATGGCATTGCTGAAGGAATATTGATCCGAGCCGTCGGCTTTTGAGCATTGGCATGGGATTGTACAGCCGTGGCAGGAACCGTAGGCACCGGATTTAACGCCTGCTTCAATACCTCTATCCGATCCTGAGCCTCTTTCACATATTTGGCTTGTGGATCGTTCGCATAGGTCTGGTAGGTTTCCAAGGCATCCTGATATTTCTGCTGTTTTTCCAGGGTAATCGCCAAGCCATACTTGGAATCCGCATAGTTCGGGTCTAAAGCAATCGCTTTCCGGTACGCCTCTGCGGATTGATCCAACTGCCCCAATTCGTTGTAGGCAATGCCCAGGTTGTAATACAGCACCGGCAGCTTATCGTTTAACGCAATCGCCCGCAGATAGGTATCTTTAGATTGTTCGTAATTTCCCAATTTTTGCCACTGATTGCCCATCGACATCAATAAATCGATATTCTGAGGAGCCAGCGCCAAGGCTTTTTGATAGGTGGCAATGGCCGCGTTACTGTTTCCCTGTTGAGCATACGCATCAGCCAAGGAAACCAGGACTTCCAAATTATCGGGATGATCCTTCGCCAAGTTTTCCAACGTGGCGATTTGGGCCGCAGTCACAGTGCCAGAAGACTGCGTTCCCGGTTGAGTAGCATCGCCTTTGGCAATGGCCAGCTTGGTTTGATACAGCTTCGCCGTTACGTTATTGGGATCTTTTTTCAAAACCTCGCCATAAGCCTCGTAAGCTTTATCCGGCATATTCAGGGAATAATAAGTATTGGCCAAACCCAATTGAGGCCAGTAGTTGGTTTTGGCCGCATACAGCGCAGCATCTCCGTAAGCGCTAAGCGCCGCGTTATAATCTCCCGACTTATAAGCCGAATCACCCACGGTCATGAGAGCGCCCGATAGATCGTTCCCCAATTTGCCCGTATCGATATGATATTGCTGTTTCAATTGGGGTTCGGCGTAGTAAATCTGCTTATACATGGCAATTGCCTGAGGAAGCGCCCCGCTCTTATGGTAGGCAATGGCCAAGTTCAACTTCATCTGCAAATCTTTGGCCGCCTGAGGCTTTTGGGTTAATGCCTCATACTCCTGGATGGCCTTGGGCGTATCACCCAGCATTTGCGTGGCAAACGCCATGTCTTTCTCGATATCGTATTGGGCTTGAGGCTCCTGGGTGGCCTGAAGCATAATGTCCAGTTCATTCAAGGCCGGCTCATAGCGCTGGCGGTCAAAATCCGTATTGACCAAAAGGCGACGAACTTCCTGATTATCAGGATGCAATTTCAAATACGCCTGATAATTCTCAATCGCTTTATCGGGTTTTTTCTGCACTTTATCGAGTTCCGCGATTTTCAACAGTAAATCGTCGCGCTGAGGATCTAAAGCGTAAGCTTTCTGATAGTTCAGAATGGCCATATCGGCTTGACCTAAAGCCACATGCGCCCGCCCCATCTCTTCATCGATATCCGCCTTGCCGCCCTCCTTGGCGTAAGCAATCTTGAGTTCTTCCAGCGCTTGCTCTGGAGCATTTGCACCATTGAGAGCTCGCGCCAAGTCCAAATGCTCGTCAAAACGGTTGGGAAAGCGCTGTTTCAAGATATCATACTCTTGAACCGCTGCAGTCTCCTGGCCAGTGACCAGATACAATTTTGCCAGCCTGCGGCGGGCCTCATAATGTTCAGGGTAGCGATTCAAAAACTGCTGGTAGTGACCTATCGCTGGCTTGTATTTTTTCTGTTGAATTTCCGCCCGCGCCAGATTCAACAACGCGAACTGGTAAGTGGGATTGTTCCGGAAGCTCATGGCATACGCCTCTTCCGCTTTGCCATACTGCCCCAACTGCTCATAGACGCTGCCCAGACTGAACAGGATCATCCCATCTTCCGGCTGAAGGGTTAATGCTTTCTGGTAATAGCTGACCGCCTCATTCGGTTTGTCTTCCTGGTTGAGAATAGAGGCCAGCTTGACATAATTCAGATAATCTTTGGCATCCATACTGATGGCCTGCCGCAAGTCGGCTTCAGCCTCAGCCAGATTACCACGACGCTCTGCTTGCTGCGCTTTGAGGTACGCATCGCGCGATTGCGGGGTTAAGGCCCAACCCGGCGCGGACGAAATCGGGATTAGAGCAGCCAGAGTGAAGCTCAAAGCCAATGTCACCCAGTGAGGAGTATTTAACCGAAGCATGTGTCTCATCGTAGTCTTAACCTCTTTCCAGCGCTAACCTCAGTCCAGCATGCCGCTTTCCCGCAGGCGTTGAAATCTATTATAGCAAGCTAAAAGCATCATGCCATATTCCATCGCGCCAGAATCCGACTGAACCGCAGAGCTATCTTCTGATCCAGTCGGTTTAGAATCCGATTACCCCATCATCTGATACGCCCGTTCAGTCTTCTCCATTAAGAACCGTAACACTTTCCTCAAGTTTGCGTACCTCAAGCCGAAAGCGCATACAGAAGGAAGCTTTAAGGGGAAAGCGAGATGCGGATTGATGCGCTATTAGACTCCACTGCCAATCCTGCCATTCTGGCAGCCGCTACGGTATACGCCCGAAACCCGGCTTTGGATGAGGACGACAATACCACCAACATGAGCGCCACGGGTCGTACATTTCCCTGTCCCAAAACAGGCCGGGCAAGGTATATCAGTGCCGTAAACCGAACCGGACGCACTGCGACGAAAGCAGGATTACCGCAATCTAACGGCGTTATCGACTTGTATGAAATCGTCAAATTGCTGAATATCGGCGAGAACAAAATCAAAGTGCTTAATCTGCTTAAGCGTCAGGATTTACTCAAAATCATCAGAATGTTACCGCAAGAATTATTGGTAAATGCACTACGCCTGTTTAATAAAGAAAAGCTCATGAAAATGATGCTGCACTTACCGCCCAAATACACCCTGAAGCTGGTATTGCAGTTGTTTAAAATCGATGAATTGGTCAAACGGATGCCGACTAGCCAATTGATGCGAATTTTAAAAGCGCCCCAGATGGATAACCGCAAATTGGCCACAGGGATATTAACAATGGAGCCCAGATTTCTGCAATTGCTTATGAGCCGAATTTACGGCGGAAATAAGGATTTCACCAAGCTAAAGCCTTTGGAAATTTTTAAAATGCTGATGCAAACCGACCGCGCGCTCATCAATGAAAGCCTAAAAACAATGCCTTTTAAGGCGTTACAGCCCATGGTGAGCAAAATGCTCAAAAAGGAGCCGGAGCTGCTCTGTAATGTGAGTGAATATTTTATTAGCCGATTAGTCGGCAGTTTACCCAAACCCATGTTGATTAAAGCCTGCATGATCTTACCGCCGGAAATTTTGATGACCATGCTAAGCCAGCTCCCCAATCCGATGCTCGTTCTGGCCGCAGCTCAAATTGATGATAGTAGCTTTGAGAAGTATCTGGTTTCTCAGCAGGGAGATTTATTACAAATGCTAGCCAGTGGTTTAACCTAAGTCCATCGCCTTGATTAATTCACCGTGTAAAACGATTTTACTCTAAACCCAAATTCCCAAATATCCACAAAAAAACTATAACTATACCATCAGCTAAAAGCCATTGGGGTTAGCGCCTTCTCCTGATAGACTCGTTCTACTCAACTAATTGTTTCGGCAATTTATTCATCGCCTATTCATGCTTGAGACTAATGGCATTTCACCCATCATTTGTATAGGCTATAACAGCAATAGCAAACTAGTCTGGAACCCAATTGATCCAAGATTTTTCCAGAATCCGTATGCGTTGATGCCTGGAGGGTGGAATTTAACATGAGCAATTATGACATTTATTTATTTCTTAAAATTATATTAATTGTCATTGGCTTTGTCGTATTCTTACGCTCCGAAAGAATCTCTCTGTTTATTTTCCTGTATGTCGAAAAAGCCTTGGCTTCCTATGTCAGCATGCTCTGCTGGTTTTTCAAACTCGGGTTTAAGCTCTGTGGTATAGCACTTATTGTCTATAATGTACTCTGGATTTACCAGCCCAACTTAAGCTGGCTCAGACAGTACTTGGCCTATAAATGATTAAGGCAGAGAGAATGGAATCAAAATGAATCGAACAATTTGCGCTTATATCAGTCTGCCTAACTCAAACAATGCGCTCTTCCGTGGCGGCATCGAACAATAATGCCTTGTTGGTTTCCAATTTAATCGTTAGGGGTTGGCCTTCCGCAACGGATAAATCGGATGGCCAGCGAGCCACCAGGGACTGCTTGTTCAAGCTAAAGTGCAGCATCTGCTCACTCCCCAGCATTTCCACACGCTCAGGAGAAATTTCAAATGATTGCCCGGACTCCGGCGCATCCATCGTCAGCCAATGCTCAGGACGACACCCTAAAACTACTGCCCGTCCCTGCATGGTTTCAGCATTCGCTTTCAAGCCATCAGGCAAGTCCAACAAGAGACCATCCCCTAACCGCAGTTGCTTTCCTTCCAGCAGCCCAGTCAAAAAGTTCATTTGTCCCACGAATCCCGCCACAAACATGTTGGCCGGGTCTTGATAAACCCGCAGCGGCGTATCCACCTGCTGAATTTGGCCTCGGTTCAGGATGACAATGCGATCACCCATGGTCATGGCTTCCACCTGGTCATGCGTGACATAAATCGTGGTCGCATTCAAACGCTTATGCAACGCCGCGATTTCGGTACGCATCTGCACACGGAGCTTGGCGTCCAAATTGGAAAGCGGCTCGTCCATTAAAAAGACCTTGGGGTTCCGCACGATGGAACGCCCTAAAGCCACCCGTTGACGCTGCCCGCCAGACAATTGCTTGGGCTTGCGTTCCAGCAGATGCTCCAAATCCAAAATCCGGGCGGCCTCTTTTACCTTGGCATCGACTTCCGCCTTGGACACATGCCGCATCCTCAGCCCGAACGCCATGTTCTCAAACACGCTCATGTGCGGATACAAGGCGTAGTTCTGGAATACCATCGCAATATCGCGATCCTTGGGCGGCACATCATTGACCACCCGGCCCTCAATTGCAATGGTCCCATCCGTAATGGACTCCAACCCGGCAATCATCCGCAACAGGGTGGATTTACCGCAGCCACTCGGCCCTACTAGCACTACAAACTCCTGATCCTTCACGGTCAGCGACACATCTCGAATGATCGAAGTTTTATCGTACGACTTGGATACGTTTTGTAAAACCACTTCTGCCATAGTTTTTATTATCTGTGTATTTTAAGATTGTGACAAATGGGAATCTGAAGTTCACGGGGCGTTTCCCTTCCCCCTCCAATCAAACGGTCATTACAAGCCATGTACCACCAACTTGCTCATTTATACGACTGGCCCGGCTCGCTGGAGTTCACAGAAAACATCCTGGCGAGGGACCTGCACATTTTCAGAACCCAAGCTGTCCTTCCATCAGCAAGTATTCTGGATCTGGCATGTGGGACAGGCTCGTTATCCCTGGCGTTAGCCCAAAAAGGTTATTCCGTTATCGGACTGGATCTGGCCGAAGCCATGATTCATCAGGCCAGACTGAAACAGGACGAGATAGATCCGGAACAGCAACTTCACGTGCAATTCCAAGTAGACGACATGCGGTATTTTGCATTGGAAAAGCCCGTGGATGTAGTGGTTTGCCATTACGATAGCCTGAATCACCTTTCGAATGAAACCGAACTGCGCGGCACGTTCATGCAAGTGGCACAGGCATTGAAACCGGGTGGACTGTTCCTGTTTGACTTGAATACGCTGGAGAACTACCAGACCTACTGGAATGGCCGTGATACCTATGAAGGCCCGAATTATCGTCTGAAAACAGCATCGTCCTTTGATCCGGACTTAAACAAAGCCTCGGTGCAGTTTATGGTAGACGAGTACAACGATGAAGGCGAGTTACTGTCCAATAGCGAAACGGTCTATGAGCAGTTTTTCCATGAAACCGCCGTCGAAAAATATCTGATGGCTGCTGAGTTTTATGATATTCGCTACGAGGCTTTCAATCCTGTGGATGAGCTACCAGGTGACTTTCCACTTAAAACATTCTGGCAATGCAGGCAACGATAAGCCCTCTTGTTCTCAGACGTTAAGCTCGGTCACTTAACCACAAACCAGGGTTAACACGGCGATTTCCGGATAAGTATTAAACCGGAAGCGTGGAAAGCCAATTTTGTGCTTTTTTAAATAAAACGCAGCCGAACCGACACCACTACTCACATGCAACTGACAACCTTGTTTCTCGTATAAGCCGTAACGGTATTTCATACGGAAAACCCGGCGGTAAATCGGCCCTAAAAACGGAATATAAACATGCCCCGCATGGGTATGCCCAGCCAGCACCAAATCCACCGGAACCGGCGCCGCCAAAGCCAAGGGGTCAAAAAGTAAAGGATTGTGAGCCATCACGATGGTCGCACTGCTACCAGAATCTTTATGGGCAAGCACATTATCCAAGGCTTGATATAAGTCAGGCTTCCCATACCAGAGATCATCCAGACCGGCGAACCAGAGACGCTGGCCCTCTCGCTCCAAAGAGTGGCTGCTGTTTTTGAGGACGGTAAAGCCAATCTCCGTCAGCATTCGATGAATACTGTAGCTATGCATTCCGTCGTTATAATCGTGATTTCCAAGAATCGCCAGCTTGGCAGGCCCAGGCACCAGTTGGCTTAAAAAAGATGCGGCAAGCTCAATATGATTTGGCCCATAGTGAACCACATCTCCCGTCATGGCAATCACATCAGGCTTCAAGGCATTCACTTCATCCATGACTCGTTGGTAGTAGCCTTTATCCGAATACTCATAGAAATGCAGATCGGATAGCTGTACCAGCTTAAGGCCATCAAAACTTGAGGGCAGACGCTTTAAGGAAATGGTTCGTTGGGTAATGCGTAGTTCGTTATGGGTTAACAGAGGCATGCCCCTATTGTACCTGAAGCCTGCTGAAAGACAGCCCCTTTTAAAAGTCTCGAATCATTATTTAGCAAAAAATTGATGGTACACATTGATGAGCATTGGCCCCAAGAGCACCAGAAACAGGGGCGGAAAAATAAAAAGCACCAGAGGAAAGGTCATTTTAATACTGGCTTTGGATGCCAGTTCCTCAGCCTTTTGGCGACGTTTTGTCCGCAAGTCATCGGAGAAAACCCGCAATGTATCCGCCACGCTGGTACCCATCTTATCCGCCTGAATAATCATGGCGCACAAGGAGCGCAATTCATCCACACCGGCCCGCTGCCCCATATTGTGAAACGCTTCCCCTCGGGAAATCCCGGCATTCAATTCCTTGTTCAGACGCTTGAATTCCATGGAAATTTCGGGGGCCAGCCGTTCCGTCTCTTCGGCAACCCGTTGTAAAGTAGCGTCCAAAGCGAGCCCCGCCTCCACGCAAACCACCATTAAATCCAGCGTATCCGGCAAGTTAAATCGAATTTCGGCTTTACGGGCCTTGGCCTTGTTGAGCAATATAAAGCGAGGCAACATACTGCCGACCACAAACCCCCCCAGCGCTGCAACGGCAATCAATCCAGGCATTAATACCAGAGCTAAAACAAGCAGGACAGCTGCGCATATAATGCCGACGGCAGCCCGCCTTGCCAAGAAACGTGACACTTGTTCATCCGTATCCGGCAAACCTGCCTCAGTCAGCATGCTTTTAACCTGCTTGCCGGATTTACCGTACAATGCCTGCCCAGTCGGGCCAGACATGGTAATCAGGCTTTCCATCAAATCGTCAAAAGCCCCGACTTTACGCTCAGTTCTTTCAAACACCCCTTTTTCTTTAAATGCCTGTAACCGATTCCGGACCGGGTTCTCTTCGTAATTCAACAAAGAAATAACCACGGCCAACACCCCAAAAACCGCTATTATCAATACCACACCCACAATAATCAGCAACAGTAACTGATTAAAATCCAAGGCCATGACGCTACGAACTAAACTGCCGTTCTGGACTTCTTTAGTCATTTCCTGACCGGAAATGCCCAGCAGTGCAGGCAACCGAGGAAAGTCCAGCCTTTGCATAACTGGCCAATAAAATTCTGGAAATGAGCAAAATATCATATTCTTCTACACCCGGATATCGATAATCTTTTTCATAACCATAAAGCCAATGGCTTGCATCACTAAAATGACCAACAGTATAAGATGACCCAAATCCGTTTCATACAGTGATTTAACGTATCCATACATGATCAGGCTTAAAAAGGACAACAGTAACACCGGCGCCGCGCCTAAAACATAACCGGTCATCCGGGACTGGCCGGTCAAGGCTGCAATCTGCCCCTTCAGCTTAAAACGCTCCCGAATGGTATAGCCCAACTTTTCCAGTACTTCCGCCAGGTTTCCACCCGCCTCCCGTTGGATGATGACCGCAGTGGAAAACATACGCACATCGGGCAACGTATCCAAGCGGCCGACCATACGCCCCAACGCCTCTTTTACCGGAATACCCAAATTGATATCCCGAACAACGGCAGAAAATTCCGTGGCGATAGGATCGCCCATTTCCGTCGTCACAATGCCCATCGCCGATTGGAAAGAATGTCCTGCCCGCAGAGCGCTGGTAATCATGGAAAGCGCGTCCGGTAATTGGGTAATAAATTTGCCGTAGCGTTTCGATCGCTTCCAGATAATATTGCCATACCCGCCTGCGATTGCCACTACAGGCAATACCGCAGCCAGAGGGAACACACAAGCGATAGCCAAACCAAGCACACTGGGAATCAGCATGAACTTTAAAATATACTGATCCGGGTGAGACATGCCCGCCTGATGCATCCGCAACTTCAGGTGATGAAACATGTTAAACCGCTCTAAATATTTTCCCAATGCCTCATTACTGTAAACCGACCCTTTATACAGCTTCGAAAAACGTTGTAACTGTTCATTTTCCGAAGAAGTTTCCTCTTGCTTCTGCCGAGTTTTTAAATGCGCTAAACGCTTTTGCAAGAGAGAAGGTTCAGGATGGGTGTAACGTTGCAGAAAAAACAAGGCAGCCCCTATCGCCACCGCACCGAGCAGTACGGCCATCACCAGTAGAGCTAACATCAAGATTGGGCTCATCAGAGCAACCTGTAATCGTTACACTAGTTATGTAATGGGGGATGAGACTTTTTTTCCGCTACGGTAAAAATTTCGTTGGGCAAATCTACGCCTTTGGCCTTGCATAACTCGGCAAAGCGTGGACGAACGCCAGTCGCGACATGTTGACCGATGACTTTGCCATTGTCATCCAGGGAATACTGTTCAAATTTGAAGATTTCCTGCATGGCCACCACATCTCCTTCCATACCGCTAATTTCGGTGATGGAAGTCGTTTTACGCTGACCATCCGTCAAACGGCTCACCTGAACGATCAAGTTCACCGCTGAGGCAATCTGCTGGCGAATGGTTTTTTCCGGCAGCGGGTTATCGTTCATCATACACATGGTCACAATCCGGGAAACGGCATCCCGAGGGGTATTAGCGTGCAAGGTGGTTATAGAGCCATCGTGACCCGTGTTCATGGCCTGAAGCATTTCCATCGTTTCCGGACCACGACATTCCCCAACCACAATCCTGTCGGGACGCATCCGCAACGAGTTGATCAGCAACTGCCTGGCGCTAATTTGACCTTCGCCTTCGATGTTGGCGGGACGGGTTTCCAACCGGACCACATGGTCTTGTTTTAACTGCAATTCCGCCGAATCCTCAATCGTGATAATTCGCTCATCTGGCGCAATCAGAGCTGAAAGCGCGTTCAGCATGGTCGTTTTACCGGAACCCGTACCACCGGAAATA
>Ga0157374_10002828_pt1 | contig 14556 bp, 10 predicted proteins | sample M25metaG_FD_115308 | JGI IMG/M metagenome (GOLD analysis project Ga0157374, IMG submission 115308) | Miscanthus rhizosphere microbial communities from Kellogg Biological Station, Michigan, USA - M2-5 metaG | ecosystem: Host-associated > Plants > Roots > Rhizosphere > Soil | place: USA: Michigan...
AAACGCATGTAGAAATGTTCCCCTGAATCTGTGCAGTGCTAAATCACAGAAGGCTCAGGGTCAATGAGTGAAATACGCTTTGGGCATGTCGATATGGTTACACAAGAGTCAGTTGGCGAGAAAGTGCGCCGTGAAAGGCGCTGGACTTCAGCGGGTGCAACTCCCGCCCGGGAACTGGTTCGCTCCACCCGGTAGCAATCGAAGCGACAGTGGAGGCAACGAAGCTGTCGGAGCTTTCGATGGAAAGGGTCGTTTAGCGACTCGGCGAGCGTGCAGGCCATAACGTGAGTGAACGCTGAGCAGGCCTCGAAAAAACAGTTGCAGGAGCCGACCTGACTTTTTCACAGGGAAGGCCGCAGTCGATGGAGATAGACGAGCGAACAAACTCCATCGAACCTGCCGGGGTAATGGCGATGGCATGCAGGCAGAGGAGACCAGACGCAACACGGGAAGCCCCAGCGGTGATCGCGGTAAGGTCAACTGACAACTCGTGAGAGACAGGTCAGGCCGTATGGGGTGGCGGAGAGGCTTGTAGTACCGGCGAAACCGGGTAACTCCGGTGGAGGGAAGGGGCCTCAGTTAAAGACGAACGCAAGAAACAACGAAGGGCCGAGGGATTGGCGATGAGCCTAACAACTCCATTCAGTGTTCAGAAGTTGCAGACGGCGTTGCACGCAAAAGCGAAGGAATCGCCCGACTTCCGTTTCTATGCGCTGTACGACAAGGTGTATCGGAAAGATGTTCTGGCCTATGCCTACGAACGCTGCCAAGCCAACGGCGGAGCAGCGGGAGTGGACAACCAGACATTCGAGGACATCGAAGCGTACGACAAGGAACGATGGTTGGACGAACTGACGCAAGAGCTGAAAAGTCGAACCTATCAACCGCAGCCCGTGCGGCGGGTTTATATACCCAAGCCGGATGGGAAGCAGAGACCGTTAGGCATACCGACAATCCGAGATCGGGTTGTGCAAACGGCAGCTGTGCTGGTTCTCGAACCTATCTTCGAGGCCGACCTGCAGCCGGAGCAATATGCCTATCGGGCGGACCGCAGCGCGTTGGGCGCAGTACAACACGTCCACAAGCTGATCAACACGGGACATGGACAGATCGTCGATGCTGATCTCAGCAGTTACTTTGACAGTGTTCCGCACGCCGAGCTTATGAAGTCGGTGGCTCGACGGGTCGTCGATGGAGCGATGCTACATCTGATCAAGATGTGGCTGGAAGCTCCGGTCGAGGATACGGATGAGCATGGGAACAAACGTCGGAGTACACGCAATCGGGACGAAGGTCGAGGGACTCCACAAGGGTCCCCGATCAGTCCTCTGCTCAGCAATCTGTACATGCGACGGTTCGTGCTGGGGTGGAAGAAGCTCGGGCACGAGAAGCGTTGGAAAGCGTACCTCGTGAACTATGCCGATGACCTTGTCATCTGTTGCCGCGCTGGGGCGGAGCAAGCCCTGGCCGAGATGCGGATGATGATGTCGAAGCTGAAGTTAACGGTGAACGAGATGAAGACGCGGGTCTGTTGTCTGCCGAAAGAGAAGTTCGACTTCCTGGGGTATACGTTCGGGCGGTGCTACTCGATGCGGAGGAGCCGAGTCTATCTAGGCACGACTCCCTCGAAGAAACGAGTACAGCGCATCTGTCGTGCGATCAGCGACGAGACCGGGCGGGATACTGTCAGGCTGACTCCAGCGGCAATGGTAGAGAAGCTCAATCGAATGTTGATCGGCTGGGCTAACTATTTTTGTCTGGGGTCCGTCAGCAAAGCCTACAGTGCGGTCGATCTACACGCCCGCCGCAGGCTGCGTCGGTGGCTCTGCGACAAACATCATGAAGCACGGCCGGGATACAAGCGGTTCCCGGAAGCGTCTCTTCATTCTGTGTATGGTTTGGTGCAGTTACCACACCGTACCGCGAGTCTTCCGTGGGCGCGCGCGTGAGTCTTTTCCGAGAGCCGGATGCGGGAAACCCGCCAGTCCGGGTTCGATGAGCGGGAACAGGAAACAGGACCAGGTCAAACCGGACTGAGGTGACGCGGCGAAAGCCAGTCGCATATCCACCGGGAGGCTACAGTTACTGCGCCTGTTCTCGACTCTACTCGCGATGGGAATCAATGGCTATGAGTGATTCTTCGCCCTAGGTGCGCATGCCGCCTCGAATGCCAAAAGGAAGGGAAGAGTTCACTAAGAAACTAGGCCGACCAAGAATGGATCGCTCTTAGGACAAAATTCAGCGTTGGCTACTGTTGATCTCTTGGTCTCCATGACTCCCCTCACCAAACAGGCCCGACATGACAATGAGTTTTTGGGCGATATAGCGTCCGTTCGGTTTGACAATGCCCAGCCTGCCCATAATTCTCATCATCTTCTCATCTTGCTCTCATCTCGGGAGGTTTCAGAACTCCTAGACTCACCTGTGTCCGCCACCGATGCAGAGAGAAACATATCGGAGAGGCGAATGTCGCAGAATGCTAGGAGGTCGTAAATGCAAAGTCCCAGTACACAGCCCATCAGGGAAGACATGCAGCAGAGAATCGAGCAGTTTGCCGGCCAGGTGGTAACCGATCTTGCAGCCGCCATGGCTGGTGTGATGACCAACCTCGGGCACAAGCTCGGCCTTTACCGGGTCATGGCAGAGACTGGCCCCATCAATTCGGATGAACTGGCTCGCCGAACCGACACCAATGAACGCTCGGTCCGAGAGTGGCTTCACGGGCAGTTCGCCGGCGGGTATGTGCAGTTCGACACCAACACCAAGCAGTACTTACTGCCCCCGGAACATGCCTTTGTATTGGCCAATCCGGAGAGTCCTGCATTTCTTACGCCGGCTTTCGACGTAGCGGCTGCGTTGTGGCACGACGAAGACCAGATCCTCGCCGCTTTCCGCTCTGGGGAGGGGATGGGCTGGCACGAACACAATTGCCGGTTGTTCACCGGAACGGAGGCCTTTTTCCGCAACGGATACCGGGCGCACCTGGTTCAAAACTGGATCCCATCTCTCAGCGGGGTTCAGGAGAAGTTAGCTGACGGCGGGCGCGTTGCCGATCTCGGATGCGGACACGGCGCCTCGGTAATCCTTATGGCGCAGGCATTTCCGAAATCAAAGTTCGTGGGAATTGACTACCACGAGTCTTCGATTGCAGTCGCGCGGGAACGAGCGAAGCAGGCCGGAGTTGCCGATCAGATTCGGTTTGAATTGGCAACGCCGCGGGTGCTTGCGAGCAGCAAGGAGAAATTCGACCTGGTCTGCTTCATGGATTCACTTCATGACATGGGGGATCCGCTCGAAGCGGTCTGGGCGTCCCGGCAAGCCATGGCCCCTGACGGCGTGCTCATGCTGGTGGAACCGTTCGCAAGAGATCGTTCGGAAGAGAATGTCGGTCCTGTAGCCAGGATGTACTATTCGGCTTCCGCGGGTTTCTGTACTCAGAACGCGCTTTCCCAAGGCGGACGCTATTCCTTGGGAGCGCAGGCCGGGGCTACTCAGCTGCTTGCAATTCTCAAGGACGCGGAGTTCCGAAGCGCACGGGTGGCAATGGAAACTCCGTTCAACTTGATTCTTGAGGCTCGCCCATGACCGCTGGGCTCGGTGCGTGGAGCGCAAATTCAGGTTGTCGGCCGATATCGGTAGCCGACTCCACGCACCGTCTCCAGCGAGTTGCGGTGCGCTCCCAGCTTTTGTCGGACGGAGCGCACCACCGTCTCAACCACATTGCTGGTGGATGCTTCTTTTCCATATCCCCAGACCCCTTCGACTAACTCGTAGCGAGCCACCGCCCGGTTCGGCCGAGCCATAAGATATGCGAGGACTTCGAACTCAAGCCGGGTCAGGCCAATTCGACTTCCGTTCACCACTAACTCACGCGCTCGTTCGTCGAGCAATGGCGAGTAAGACGCGGTCTCGCCGATTACCGTGCCGGTTTCCTGGGCCAGCAGCCTCCCCAGCCAGCCATCTACCGAATCCACTCCCATGTCCAGGCGAAATGTGTGTTGCATCACTCGGTCGAGGAGCGGACGGCCCTCATCCGCCAGCCGGAATCCCAATTGCTCGAAGGAGTGGCGATACGGCTCCGCGTCACAGTAGCAGGTATAGATCCAGCGCAGGTGCGGGCGCAGCTCCAAGTAGGTACGTTTGATGTCGAGCCAGCAGGCGGCCTGGCCTGACGATGGCCCTTCTCCCGTGTCGCGATCCAACGAACGCCGCACCCAGAGAGTGGCGGCCCTGTCTTCTGAATGCGGCAGGTCTCTGGCCCAGCTTGCGGCAAGCGGGTCTCTCGCAATTACATTCTTATGAACCTTCGACGCCGCGATCGCCAGATAGAAGCTTTGCACTCCGCCATTTTCATCGCGCGCGACAAAAAACGAGTCTGGATGGTATTGCCACCATTGCTCGAGCGCCTGATGCGACTTTGGTCCATCGAAGTTCTGGATGATCGCTGCAATGGATGTCCCGTCGTCGGCGCTGGCGGGTTCGACTGAAACCGCGCTTTCAGTCGTAGGAAAAAAACCTTCGCGCAGGTTCTCGTTTTCAAGTAGGTAGAGTACGTCCGCGGTGCAACGCCAGAGGTCGGATCGCGGTGCCTGCCTGTATTGGTCACGCACCACCTGCGAAGCGGCGCGCCGGTACGCTTGGTATCGCGCCGGATCACGCGATTTGAGAGCCGCCGTCACTGGCCCGCGAACCGCATCATGCACTAGCAGTCCGTGAGGACCAGAGCTGACAAATGGCAGCGCGCGCAGCCGGTCCAGTGCTTCGTCGGTTGGGATATGCGGGAGCATCGCCGCAAACAGCGGCGCGGTGGCAGTTCGGACCAGGCACGCGGCCTCTACGAGCTGTTTGGTCCTCGAATCGGCATCCTCCAGAAAGAGCGCCGCCATGTGCTCTACTACCTGATGGCGCGTCGTCGCGCTCCCCCGCACCCGCCCGCCCGCAATGTACAGGGCCAATCCCAGGGATATTGCCAACGGATGCCCACGCGCAACCCGATTCAACTCCCAGGCGCTGCCTTCCGGCACACCCTCCGACGTCAGATACTCCAGAGCCACTTCTTGAGGAAAGGTTTCCAGGAGCATCGAATCAAATAAGCCCTTCCATGCCGGGGCAATACGCCAGGCCGTCCGCGGCGGCTCGCGACTGGCGAGAATTGTGCGCACATTGTCGCCGAGCGTGGGCAGAAAAACCTGCCTGAGCCAAGAGTCAAGCAGACGGAAACATTCATAACTGTCGAGTATCAGGAGAGTGTGCTGGGCGCTGTCCGATAGACTCCTCCCCGCGACTGCGGAATCTTCGGACTCCGAGACGCCGATTTTCCTCGAGATCGCTCGACAGAGTGCCGCCGGAGAAGGCTCGCACAAGCGGGCGTCGATCCGCACAACCAAAAAACCCTTTCCCCCAATACTTGCTGCGAGCGCATCGAGCAGGTAGGTTTTTCCTATGCCTGGGATGCCCTGAATATGCATCACGAGCGGTTCATCCCCTGAAGCAAAAGCCTCCAGGCGTTCGAGCTCTCTGCGGCGGCCGGCTAGTGCTTGAACCGCACGTTGTTCCAATCTGTCTTCCAGGGGCATCGCCACAGTTTACCCTGATTGTGATGGGGGGAAGGATCAGGAGATACGGAAGCCCAAGTCCCAACTCGAAGCGATCAAGAGTCTCATTAAGGACTGAAAATCGAAGAATCACGACACCGGCAAACTTGGCAAAAGCGAGAACCTTGCCTATGGAACAAAGTACAAGAGAACAACTGCAAAACAAGTTGACAGAAACCGGGCTTCACGTCACACGCAAATCAAGCTTTGTGTTCGACGAACCGGTACTAATGTTTCAGGCTCTTAGAACCTCTTGTGAGATTTGCGTAAGAAGTCTTTGTTACTATAGCGGGGCGAGAACAAGACCCTTTTGGCCCATGCCACCACTCGCCCGAGTAACTAGACCCGATTAAATAGACTCGCGGGCCGCAGTGACCAGTCTTTCAGTGACTCCTGGACGCCGGCCGGAACCGCCCGAGTTGCGCTTTTTTTTCACCAGCAAACTTTCCTCCTTGGTTTTGTATCTCAGTTAGGGTACATTAAAAGCCCTAGATAAAAGTTAAGGCCTTTCGTTGCTATTCGTGCGCAGCCGTGTGCCATTTCGCGTTAAGACGCGGCTCGATAAATTAACGTCATCGAACGCTGCCACTCGGGGGGGAGGCAGCGTCAGTCTCTTGAACACTTCCCCGTTCATGAGACGAGAGGAACGTGTTGGGGGAATGTCTGATGAGAGATGAAAGTAGGGCGGCTGTATTTTTGCTTGCCCAGAACCGCCTGCTCCGTGAAGCCCTATCTCGGGTTCTTGCAAACAAAAGCGATATCGTAGTCGTCGGGTCTTGCGCCGTGTCTCCGAATTCCTTGCAGGAGGTTGTGGCGTCTGCTGCCGACATTCTGGTCCTCGATTCTTTTACGACCAGCCATGCCCACTTGGACTTCATTCGCGAGGTGCGGCGAAATGTGCCTGCTATTCGGCTGGTAATGATCGGAATGAGTATTGACGAGCAGCATTTTCTGCAATTCATTCGCGAGGGAGTGATGGGGTACGTGGTCGAAGATGCCTCGGCTCTCGAAGTGGTAGCGGCTGTCCGAACCGTCGCGACCGGCGGAGCTGCCTGCTCCCCTGAACTGTGCGCATTCTTGTTTCGTTTCGCAGCCCGCCAAAATCAGATGCCGAGCTTCCATGCTCGTAGCAGGCTGGGGCTGACCAATCGTGAGCAACAGGTGGTCGGACTTATTTCACGAGGGCTCACCAATAAGGAAATTGCGGGCGAGCTACAGCTTGCAGAGCACACAGTTCGCAACCACATCCACCGCATGTTGCGCAAAGTTGGAGCGACGCACCGTCTGGCGGTCGTCGATATCTGCCGCATGGAAGGCATTCCTGTTTAAGCTGGAGTGCTGTGGTTAGGATCAACTTGGCCGGAGAGGGGCAGGAAGACCCTGCAATCGTGTTTTGTTGGGACGATTCCTTCATGATTCAGCTTAGTCGGCGGCTCCGGTTTTAGGCGCATCCTGTTCAGGTTCTTAAGAGCCTGACCCCACCAGCAGCGCGGCGGTTGAACGCCACCCTATTACCTGGCCTCTGACGCTCCTTGGTGAAACACGCCTGATTTGTACCAATCAGTCAATCTGAATGCATCGCGAACGGTGCATTCACGCACAACATTGGTACAGAATTGGTACGCCTTGCACTAAAACTTGGTACTCAACCAACCTACATGCGCCAATCTCGAGCCTACGGTTGTGCATGGTTCTGGGACACATTTGTTTCTTACCTGTTTGCCAGCCAGCTCCCATAATTCACGAAGCCGTTCTCTGCTTGGAGCATGCCATGCGAAAGATTCGGGTGTTGATCGCAAATCGCCCGCGGCTGATGCGAGATCTGGTTCTTGCCACTGTCTCTGATCAGCCGGACATTGAGGTGTTAGGGGCAATCGAGGACGAGTCCCAAATTGCACAAGTCGTCGCCGAGACCAATCCCGATGTCGTGGTTGTCGGGTTGGATAAGGCGCACGAAAGACCTGCTATCTGTGACTACGTTCTGTCTCACTATCCACTCGTAAAGGTTCTAGCCGTTGCCGCGAACCAGGATAACAGTGTTTTCTTCTGGTCTGATATTCGATCGGCAGCTGTTGAGAGTTCAGAGCAAGGGATTCTTGACGTGATTCGCGGCAGGACACACTCCTTCATTCAAAGAGTGATGTAAAGGCAATTGTGGATCGGTGCGGAAAGCTGCAACTTGTTGTAAATGAAGGACATAGACTTGGCTATCTCACAAGAGCCAGATGTAAGTGAGGTGGCGAAGCTGTAGGTAAACACGACAATGTCGGACATACTCACTCCGTTATCGGTCCAGGCCAAAGGCAATTCACTCGAAGCCCGATGGGTCGCCGTGTATACAGTTGCCCGCCACGAGAAATCTGTCGCTCGACAATTGGAGGAACGCCAAATAGAGACCTTTCTTCCTCTTTACCGCAGTCTGCGGCGGTGGAAGGACCGCAGGAAAGAAGTCGAGTTGGCGTTGTTTCCCAGCTATGTGTTCGTAAGAATCCTGACCAGAAACAAGCTGCCAGTGCGGCAGCTGCCAGGCGTGGTGAGCATAGTGACTTTTAACGGCGAGCTGGCGGTATTGCCTGAGCAGGAGATTGACACTCTTCGGAATGCGCTCCATAACCAGCTTTGCGTCGAACCATGCCCCTATCTAAAAGTGGGTAGGCGCGTCCGTGTGGTGCGAGGGCCCATGGCGGGGGCGGAAGGTATCTTGTCGCGAAAAAAGGACAGATACCGCTTTGTGATCTCTGTGGACGTCCTGATGCGCTCAGTGGCAGTGGAGGTTGATGCCTCTAGTCTCGAGCTGGTTCCCCCTAAGCGAAGCTTGGGGCGCAGGGCTCAGCTGCAAGCCAGTGGGGCACAACGTGAGGTTTTCGCATGAGCAATACAGTCAAATTTTATAAACGGACGATGATCGGGATCGTCTTTGGTCTAACTCTCATTTGTGTCGATCCAAGCTCCGGCCAGATGAAAGACCCGTACTCCGGGGCTTATCGCCCCGAAAGTGATAGGTCGAGAGCGGAACAGGAAGCCCAGCAGAGAGTGGCACTGTCGGCAGACAAGATCATCGACCTTCTTCGCCAAGAACCTGGCCTCCTGCTTGAAGCCAAGCGAGTCTTGGTTCGAAAAGCCTATGAACAGGGGCGCATTCTCGACCCGGACGATCTTACCGACGAAGCCTTGTTTCAATTGTTGCGCGAAGATCAAAACGTCCGAGTTCTCGTAACGCGGGAAATCGAAGATCGTGGGTACATCCGGGCGAAACCCACGCGCAAGCAGATTGAACAGGAACGAGAGCAGGACGCGGGCTACGCAATGGCAGCTTCGACGGCCCAACCTCAGACGGCTGCGGACAATGGTCTGAAGCCTGCTAATAAAGAAGAAGAGTACTGGCGGAAGCATGACGACAGTCTCCCGCGGTATCGACAAAATCAGGGGGAACCCGAACCAGGCCAGGTTCCCCCTACCATACCCCATGCCCCACCTCCGCAATACGACCCGAACCCTGCGCGTCAGGTGGAAATGGCGGACTTGCCCGATAATCAGGATCTCTATGACGGAATAGGGGTCGATTCTGGCACGTCGGTTGATTCCGGCAGAATGAGCCGGATTACGCCCGAGCAATTGCCTGGACTTCTGGCTACGAGTTCATCCCCGACCACGAGCCTTGCGGTAGTAGATGGTGCTGCACAAGCGCGGGATCGTTCCTCGAGACTGGTTCCAAACTCAAACTCTTTTCCTTACAACTCAGGAGGAGAGGGTTTGTCTTCGGCCCGGACTGAGGCCCGCTCTGCCACCGGTCCGAGGTTCGACCAGGCGACGTTAGAGATGCCGCGCCAGCAGCTTCCTTCTGCGCAGGATTTGAATCTTGATCGTCCACAGATGCGCCGGAGAGTGAACCCGTACGCAAATGTGCCTTCGCTCTACGACCTTTACTTTCAGGTCTCGCCGCGCCCGGCGATCTTGGAGCGTTTTGGCGCGAGCATTTTTAGAAACGGCACAGGCAATCTTGACAAGCTCCCAATGGACCTTCCGGCAGGACCTGAATACGTCCTCGGGCCCGGCGATGGCGTCAGTATCGATATATGGGGCGGAGTTGCGCAACGCCTGCAGCGTGTTGTAGATCCTTCAGGACGCTTGGCGCTTCCCGAGGCTGGAACCGTTCAGGTTGCCGGAAAGACTCTCGGCGATGTCCAGCGGCTGGTTCAAGCGGCTCTTCGCACCCAGTTTCACGACGTCGAAGCTGACGTTTCTCTTTCACGAATCCGCAGTGTTCGGGTTTATGTGGTGGGCGAAGTTGAAAACCCTGGTCCTTATGACATCAGCTCTCTTTCGACACCTCTGAACGCTTTATATGCCGCTGGCGGGCCGACCACGCGGGGATCACTGCGGCATCTTCAGCTGTATCGTGGCAAAGACCTCGTGCAGGAGGTCGATGCCTATGATCTGTTGCTACATGGTGTGCATGCCGATCTGGCAAGAATCCAATCCGGCGACACGATTCGGGTTCCGGGTATCGGTTCAGAGGTAACAGTCGGGGGCATGGTTATGCACCCGGGGATTTATGAGCTGCGGAACGAGAGCAGCCTGGCTGAGGCGCTGGAGCTTGCGGGCGGTGTGTTGCGCTCAGGAACCTACCGCCACATTGAAGTCGAGCGCGTCATTGCACACCAAAGCCACACAATGATGCGCTTGGAAATGCCTGAGACCGATGACGCGCAGACAGTCAACAAAGCCTTGAATGATTTCAAGATTCAGGATGGAGACAAGATTAGTATCTCCCCGATTCTGCCGTATTCGGATAAGACCGTGTATCTCGATGGGCATGTTTTCCATCCCGGCAAGTACGCCTATCGCGAAGGCATGAAGCTTACGGACCTGATTCATTCCTACGGCGACCTACTCCCAGAACCTTACCGCGAGCATGCCGAGCTGATTCGCCTTCAGCCTCCCGATTACACTCCGGTCGTGTTGGCATTTAATCTCGGAGACGCCATGGGAGGCAAGGATCAGGACGTTCTTTTGAAGCCTTTCGATACAGTTCGAGTCTTTGGACGATACGATTTTGAAGATCCTCCGCTAGTTAGCATTAGCGGCGAAGTGCGCGATCCTGGAGACCATGTCACGAACGGAGCTACGCGCTTGCGAGTCGCGGTATACCTTGCGGGCGGCGTCACACCAGACGCGGACCTTGAGAATGCACAGGTCTTTCGCCGCACCGCCGACGGCAAGCTGAAGGTCTTCAGCGTAAACCTTCAGAAAGCACTGGCAAACGATCCTAAGGACAACCTGCTGCTTGAACCCAAGGACCGAATCTTCATTCAACGCAACCTGAACAAGGTCGATCCTCCAACCGTCATTGTTCAAGGGGAGGTTGCCCGCCCAGGGAAATATCCGCTGGGTGAAGAAATGACTGCTGCGGATCTGGTGCGTGTTGCCGGGGGATTCAAGCGCGGTGCCTACACCGAAACCGCAGATCTAACCCGTTACGAACTCCTGCAGGGGGCCACCGTTGCTGGCGAGACGGTGGCGGTCCAGATCGCAAAAGCGATGGCTGGTGAACCCGATACCAACGTTCGATTGCACGATGGTGACGTTCTTACTATCAAGCAGGTCGCTGGGTGGAACGACGTAGGGGCGACGATCACAGTCAAAGGCGAGGTGATCCATCCAGGAACATATGGCATTCAGGAAAGCGAGCTCCTGAGTTCTATTCTGATGCGGGCGGGTGGTTTCCGAAGCGACGCGTATCCCTATGGAGTGATTTTCGAACGGAAGCAAGTTCGTCAACTCGAAGAAGGGAACCGGGAGCAGCTGATCCGCCAGGTCCGAATTGATGGTGCGAATCTGACGTTGATACCTGAGCAGGATGCAGATCAGAAGATGGCGAAAGAAGCTGCTGTGAATCAATGGCAGGCGGCCCTGCAGAAACTGCAGGACTCGCCCCCTTCGGGCAGACTCGTCGTTCATATCAGCAAAGACATAAAGCACTGGGCCAACACCGCTGCCGATATTCAAGTCCGCGCCGGAGACGCCATTTACATACCGAAAAAGCCAAACTTCGTGATGGTCGATGGTTCCGTCTACAACCCGACTGCAGTGACTTACAAGCCTGGGAAGGATGCGGGCTGGTACCTGAAGCAAGCTGGCGGCCCAACGAACACTGCGAATAAAAAGGCAGTGTTTGTGATTCGCGCCGACGGTTCGGTCGCGGGAGGCTCTGGTGGGTTGTTTAGTGGTGGCGTCGATCGGACCGCTTTACATGCCGGCGACCTAGTGATGGTGCCCGAGAAGGCATTCAGTGGAACAACAAAGTGGAAAACCACTCTCGAGGCCGCGCAATTGGCCTATGCGGTCGGCATCGCAATCCAAGTCGCGAGAAGTTTCTAGTGGTGGGTGTGCCGTCTTTGTTGAGAAGTTTGGGTTTGGGGGTCGCGTTGAGTGGACTCATTCAAGTAGCGCTGTGTGCCCAGCAGATCGGGCCGGGGAACACTGCAATTCCCCATTCTGCTCCTATTTCAGCGACTCGTAGCGCCAAGAACCCCGCCGGTGAGCAGCGCTCGGTAAGTGCGCCCCGTCAAGAAGATCCGGATGCCTCACCCCGATTCGGCGAAGATCCCGAGAATCGCTTGATTATTCCGTTCGTGAAGCATCTGGCAGGCGACCAGCAAACATTTGGGACGGCTCCCGCTCGATTTCGAGTGCAAGACCTGAAGTGGGCCGCGCCTTTCGTGGGTGTCACCGCCGGCTTCATCGCGAGCGATAGTTGGATATCGAAACAGATTCCCTTGGGCAAAGTGCAAACCAGTAAGACCTTTTCCGACTACGGCGCCTACTCGTTCATCGCCGCGGGCGGGGGAGCTTTTCTTCTGGGACACCTCACTGGGGATGATCACATGTCGGAGGCGGGCCTGCTCAGCGGGGAAGCAGCCATCAACAGCACGGCTATTGCTTATCTGCTCAAGAGCGCGACCCAGCGAGCCCGCCCTTATCAGGCGAATGGAAGCGGAACGTTCTTTCAAGGAGGTGGTTCCTTCCCGTCAGAGCATGCCGCGATTGCCTGGTCGATCGCTACTGTAATGGCGCACGAATATCCGGGCACCTTGACAAAGATCCTAGCTTACGGGCTCGCTACCGGGATCAGCGCAACCCGTGTTACCGGGCAACAACACTTTGCGTCCGATGTGTTCGTCGGAAGTGCATTGGGCTGGTACTTCGGCCGTCAAGTTTATCGCTCGCATCATGACGCACATTTGGCCGGCGACGGCTGGGATGACGTGGTGCCGGAATCTTCAGGGAACAAAGAACGCGATCCGGCAAGCATGGGATCGCCATATGTCCCCTTGGACAGCTGGGTTTATCCCGCGCTCGAGCGATTGATCGCGCTTGGTTACATCAAAAGCGGATATCTAGGCATGCGTCCATGGACACGGCTGGAATGTGCCCGGATGTTGGATGAAGCGGAGCAGAACATTGCCGATCAGGATGATTCCTCGGCGGCGGCTTGGGGTATTTACCGCGATCTCGCTCGAGAATTGTCCGTGGAAACGTCTCGCTTGAACGGCGCCTCCAACCTGGGCGCCAGTCTCGACTCGGTTTATGCTCGCGCTACGAACATATCCGGTGCGCCGCTGCGCGACGGATACCACTTCGGACAGACGATTCTTAATGACTATGGTCGTCCCTACGGAGAGGGACTTAACGCCATTGGAGGCGTGACCGGACACGCCGAAGCTGGTCCATTTGCGTTCTCTGTTCGAGGCGAGTATCAACACGCGCCCGCCGTCGCATCCGATCCCCCTGCCGTCTTGCAGGCAGCCGCTGCCGCTGACGTAACTCTACCCACCCCAGACGGCAGTCCAGTGATCAATAGATTTCATCTGGTCGAAGGCAGCATCGGCTTCACATATAGAAATACTCGGGTCTCTTTTGGGAAGCAAAGTCTCTGGCTGGGTCCAGGGGAGTCCGGGCCGCTTCTGTTCAGCGATAACGCTGAGTCCATTACGATGCTGAGAATTGATAATGTCTCCCCGTTTCATTTTCCTCTGCTATCGACATTGCTTGGTCCAGCCAAAATGGATTTTTCGCTAGGACAGCTGTCAGGACAGACTTGGGACTACAATTCTCCCAACCTGGTAGGGCCAAGTTTCCAGCCGCAACCATTCATTCACGAAAACAAAATTAGCTTCAAGCCGACCAGTGATTTGGAAGTCGGTTTTGGAGTCACGGCAGTCTTTGGGGGCCCCGGTCTTCCTTTTACCTGGAACGAATTCCTTCGATCCTACTACTCCCATAGAGCAAGTGTCGCTCGCGGCAACCCGGCCAAACGCTTTTCGGGTTTCGATATTTCTTGGCGAGTACCGGGGTTGAAAAAGTGGCTGACGGTTTACAACGACTCCTTGGTCGTCGACGAAATCTCGCCAATAGGATCCACGAGGCCGCTGCTGAATCCAGGTGTCTACGTTGCCCAACTTCCGAAAATTCCGAGGCTGGAATTGCGCTTTGAGGGGATAAAAAACGGTGCTTTGCCGCATAATTTCGCGGGAGGCTTCGATTATTGGGACGCGCGTTATCGCTCAGGCTACACGAACGACGGCAAACTCATTGGAGGATGGGCCCGTGATGCAATCGCCGGACAGGCGTGGGCGAAATACTCTTTTTCTTCGCGGACAAACGTACAGTTTGGTTATCGCCATGAAGAAGCTGACCGGCACTTCATTGGGGGAGGGCGCCTGAATGATTTTTCGAGCGCTGTAGAGCTGATGGTCACTCGAAACGTGGGCGTTTCCGGGTCTTTTCAATACGAAAAGTGGGACTTTCCCGTGCTTCGTCCGGTCCCTCAGTCCGATCTCATGTCGCGGGTCCAGCTGGTCTTTTATCCGAATTGGGGAGTGCACGGAGGATCTCGATAGCACCTTTTATCAGACGAAAGCAGTCGCTCATGCAATTAGCCAGCGAACCATACAGTCAT
>Ga0157374_10002831_pt1 | contig 14550 bp, 10 predicted proteins | sample M25metaG_FD_115308 | JGI IMG/M metagenome (GOLD analysis project Ga0157374, IMG submission 115308) | Miscanthus rhizosphere microbial communities from Kellogg Biological Station, Michigan, USA - M2-5 metaG | ecosystem: Host-associated > Plants > Roots > Rhizosphere > Soil | place: USA: Michigan...
CAAGACCACCGTGAGCGCGAGGCTGTGCGTCAGGGTGGGGACGAGGCTCGCGCCGACCTTGACCGAGAGCAGGGATTCGCCGACCACGCGCATCTCGGCGTGCTGTGCGGCGAGCGCGGCGGCGTCGTGCTGCCAGGCGTCGTGGATGTGAGTGGTGAGCGCGCGGTAGCCGCCGACGTTGCCATCGCGAAACAGCACGGTGAGCTGGACGTCGGCGAGGCCGTTGGCATCGATGAACGTGCGCAGGTCGGGCTCGGCGAGCAACAGCTGCTCGACATCGCCGGAGGCCTCGGCGAACCGCGCCGGATCGACAGGCAAGCGGTCGCCGTGGCCGGCGAAATAGCTGCGCATGCGGAGGGGCGTCGTGGGTCCGGAGACGCCCGTGACCTCGGGGCTGCGCTCGATCGCGGTCTGGAAGTGATCGATCGCGCGCAGGACCTCCGGATCGGTCGCGGTCGGCTGCGCGAGGTGGATCCACACGCGCGCGACGTTGAGGTCCATGACGTGGTCGCGGAACCAGCGCAGGTCGCGATAGACGCGGCTGTGCGGATCGATGTTCGACAGCGTGTCGACGCGCACCGATGCACCGGCGACCGCGAGGGCACCGGCGACGCACCCGGCGAGCGCGGCCGCGACGAGGATCGCGCGGTGGCGGAACGTGAACGATGGCAGCACGCGCGCGATCCGCTCGTAGAGCCGGCTGCGGACCTCGACGCGCTGGCGGGTCGGCGTGTGGAGCAGGCGCTGGAGCGCCGGGAACAGCGTGAACGCGACGACCCAGGCGATCACGAGCCCCACCGCGGTCCAGATGCCCATCTCGCGGATCGGCCGGATGCTCGAGACGGCGAGCGCGGCGAACCCGAGCGCGGCGGCGATGGTGGAGGCGGTGACCGGCAGGAGCTTGTTGCGGAACGCGATGATCTGGTGCTCGGCGAGCGTGGAGCCGGGTTCCTGATCGAGGAAGCGCGAGTGCAGATAGGTCAGCGTGGCGAGCGTCGTGACCATCACCGTGAGCGGCACGAGCGACGACACGATCGTGAACGCGAAGCCGAGCAGGTAGCCGGCGCCCATCGCGAGGGCGACCGCCGCGCCGAGCGACAGCACGATCGCCGCGAGCGTGCGCAGCGAGCGGTAGAGAAACCAGGTGACCGCGAGCAGCAGCACGCCGAAGATCAGGAACGAGCGGGCGGTGGCGGCCGACGACGCGCGCTCGAGCCAGGCCGACACGACCGGCGCACCGACCTCGCGATACGGGCCGACATCCGCGCGTGCGAGTGTCCTGTCGATCGCGCCGAGCGTGGCGTCGCGGTCGCCGCCGAGGGCGACGAGCACGGTCATGAACTGGTCGCCGACGAGGCCCTGGCTGCGGAACACCGTCGTGCCGAGCGCGAGCGTGCGCAGGTCGGCGGGGGAGGCCGCCGGGCGCGCGCGACGAAGCGCGTCGATCACGGTGAACGCCGACGTGTGTGGGATCGCGGCGAGCGCATCGCGGGCGCGCTGCACGCGAGCGAGCTGATCGGGCGCCCACGGATCGTCGCTCTCGAAGATCACGAGCACGACCGGTCGCTCCGGGAAGATCGTCTGGAACACGCGCGTCGCGGCGTAGTCGGGATCTCCGGGCACGATCAGGCGATCGATCGCGCCCTGATGCGGGATGCGGGTCGCGAGCACGGCGGCGGCGGGCACCAGCACCGCGTAGAGCCAGATCACGACGTAGCGGGCACGCATCACCCGCGCGAGCCAGCGCGACGGTCCGTCCATCAGGCGCGCCTCCGCTCCCAGCGGAGCACGATCGCGCCGGCGATCACCGCGTAGATGATACCGAGCAGGACGTCGATCACGTAGTGATGCTGGAGATAGACCGCGCTGAAGCACATGATCAGCGCGTAGATGATCACCGGCCACCGCGCCCACTGCAGCGCGGGGGTGCGCAGCGCGAGGAGCATCGCGAGCATCGGATAGGCGACGTGGAGCGAAGGCAGCGCTCCGAAGACCTCGATGCTGTGACCGTAGGCCTTCTGGAAGATGTGCGTGCCGAGCAGATCGTCGAAGCGCTGGCCGCCACCCGGGGAGGGCGCGACATCGACGTGTGCCGAGCCGAACCCGTGAGCGGTGACGTACCAGGGCGGCGCGGCCGGATACAACAGATAGGTGATGAACCCCATCAGGTTCACGACGAGGAACCCGCGCGCGAATGTGTGCGCGCGAACGTGGACGTCCCGGAAGAACAGCACCATCGCGAGTACGAGGTACTCGGCGACGTAGATGAGGTAGGCGAAGCCCGCGACGAGGTCGGCGATCGCCCAATGGTGGTGAAGGAAGACCTCGTTGAGCGTGCCGCCGTCGACGCCGAACCATGCGCGATCGACCACGTACGGGCCGGCCACGTGGATGCGCCCCTCGATCACCGGGCGCAGGAAGAACCGGAACGAGTCGTAAAGCGCGCCCGTGATGATGCAGGGCAGGAACGTACGCAGGAACTGGCGCGAGCGCACGTTGTACACGTCGAGCAGCGCGAGCGATCCGAGCAGGATGTTGCCGCCGTGGAGCCTGCCGAGCGTCGCGATCGTCGTGATGTACGCAAGACCGATCGCGGGAGCCCACACAGAGCGCGGCATCGCCATCGACGGAAGCAACCACCCGCGCGAGAACACGATCACCGCCGACACCGTGCGCCGCTGGGTCGTCATGTGCAGGGGTAGCCGGGCGCCTGGTTTCGGTCAAGGTGTGGTTGGCGGACAGCGAGCGCGGGAGTTGAATAAATGCTCACCAAGCTGAAGAAATCGTCAGTCGGCGTGATCCTCGCCTTCGCATCGCTGGCCGGCGCGCAGCCGTCGCGCACCATCGTCGTGGTCTCGCCGGGCTCGCCTGGGAGCACGGACGACGCGCAGCCACGGATGGACAGCTTCGCAGCCGCGGTGTCCTCGCGTGCGCATACGCAGCTCACCGCCGTCTACGAGCCGACCGATGCCGCCGGCGCGCGCCGGCTCGCGGAATCGGGGGTCGGGATCGTGTCGCTGCCGTTCTTCCTCGCACACGAGCAGGAGCTCGGGCTGCGGCCGCGGCTGCAGGTCGTCGCGAAGGGGCGCCCGGCGCTCGACACGTGGGCGCTCGTCGCGCAGAAGGGCAGGGTGAGCTCCGCGAAGGGGCTCGCCGGCGTCTCGATCGTGTCGTCGGTCGCGTTCGCGCCGGGATTCGTGCGCGGTGACGTGCTCGCGAGCCTCGGGCAGGTGCCGGCGACCACGAAGATCGTCCAGTCGGCCTCGGTCCTGTCGGCGCTGCGCCGCGCGGCCGCCGGGGAGCCGGTCGCGGTCGTGCTCGACGGCGCCCAGCAGGCCTCGCTCGCGTCGCTGCCGTTTGCGGCCAAGCTCGAGGTGGTCGCGAAGTCCCCGGAGATGCCGGCGGCCCTCGTCGTCACGATCGATCACAAGCTGCCGGCGAAGGAGTGGGCGGCACTCGAGCCGGCGCTGCTCGGCCTCGATGGTGCCGAGGCGGGTACGGGCGCGCTCGCGGGCATCGAGGTGACGCGCTTCGAGCACATCGACGACAAGGCGCTCGCAGCGGCCCGCAAGGGATATGGGGACGCACGGCCGTGAGCAGGTCGATGCTGCTGCTCGTCCTCGGCGCATGCGCATCCGCGCTCCACGAGCCGCACCCGGTCGCCCAGCTCGCACCGGGGCAGGCCCACGGCCGCAGCCCTGACGAGCTCGTTCGCGAAGCGGACTCCGCATGGAAGCGCCACGCCGAGGCCGGTCAGGCGGAACGCGCGCAGGCGCTCTACCTCGATGCGGCGGCCGGTGACGCTCACCGCACCGATGCGCTGGTCGGCGCGATGCGAGCGATGAGCTACCGGATCGAGCACGACCAAGGGGTCGAGCGCGGTGACCTCGCGGCGAAGGCGGTCGAGCTCGGTCAGTGGTGCCAGCGCCGTGATCCGAGCAACGCGGAGTGCGACTACCGGCTCGCGATCGCGCTCGGTCAGCAAGCGCGCGAGCGCAAGTCGACGGGGCACGACGCGCTCGACCGCATGGTCACGCTGCTGCATCGCACGATCGAACGCGCGCCGAGGCTCGATTCAGGTGGCCCGCATCGCGTGCTCGCGCTCGTGCTGTTGCGCGCGCCGGAGTGGCCGATCGGCCCCGGCGACCCGGAGCAGGCGCTGACCGAGGCACGCGCCGCAGCGACCGCATTCCCGGATTCCGCCGACAACCAGCTCGTGCTCGCCGAGGCGCTCGCTGCGAACGATGCCACGCGCGATGCACGCGCCGCCTACGAGCGCGCGCTCGGTCTCGCCTCTGCTGCGCGGCGCGCCGGCGACCCCGAGGCCGGTCACTGGGTGGCCCAGGCGCAGGCCGGGCTCGAGAAGACGGCGCGGTGACTTGCGCGCTCTGCTCGTCGCGGTCGTCGCCGTCATCGCCGTCGTCCTGGCGCTGACCGCGCGGCGCGCGCACGCGGACTGCCACGCCGACGAGACGACGAAGATCATCCCGCTGCCGGTGTGGGCGACGTCGCCGAACGAGGGCACCACGTGGGGTGTGATGCCGGTGTTCGTGCACGTGTGCCCCGATGACCGCCGCACGATGTGGGTGCTCGCACCGAGCGTGACGTGGAACTCGGTGATCCACCTGACCGGCACGGCGCGGTTCTACGACTACGTGGCGCCCGACAAGACGCTCTCGGTGATCGCCGGCGCGAGTACGCGCATCAACTACCGGGTCATCCTGCTGTGGGAGGACCTTCCGCTCACCCATCACGCGTGGACCGACGAGACGTTCGTGCGCGTCGAGCGCGATGCGTTCGCGCGGTTCTTCGGCCTTGGCTTCGACTCGCTCGAGAGTGGCCAGACCAGCTACACCGCGGTTCGCGAGCTCGTCACCGAGCGCCGCGGGCTCAACGTCTTCGGTCGCGTCAACGCCGGCCTCGACCTCGGGTTCGAGAACGATCGCGTCGGCGCCGAGGGCGTGAAGGGCCTGCCGCTCGCGCCCGACGTGTACCCCGACGTTCCCGGCATGCACGGCAGCTCGACGGTGATCTGGCAGGGCCTCGACCTGCGTTACGACGACCGCGACGGCCGCGACTACGCGATCAGCGGCCTCCGCCTCGACGCGGGCCTCGCGATCGTAGAAGGGCTGCGCGGCTCGCCGACGTTCCTGCGCGGCACGTTCGAGGGTCGCTTCATCGTGCGCGAGCTTCCGTGGCTCTCGGGGGCGGCGCGCGTGGCCTACATGGGAATGAGCGCACCAGGTGCGCCGTTCTACCTGCAGCCGTCGCTCGGCGGCTCGTTCCTGCTGCGTGGTTTCACGGAAGGCCGGTTCTACGCATCGCAGGCGTGGACCGCAGAAGTGGAACAACGCGTGCGCGCACTGCAGACACACGTGTTCGGCGTTGTCGCGGACTGGCGGATCGATCCATTCGTCGCCGTCGGTCAGGTCTTCGACGACGTTGGCGACATCATCGCGAAGCCTCGCATCGCCGTGGGCGTCGGACTGCGCGCCCATGTCCACCCGAACCTCGTCGGTCGTGTCGATCTTGCCGAGGGTGGAGAGGGTCTCAAGGTTTACGTAGAGATCGGTTATCCGTATTGAAGCTGCTCCCGGGTAGCCCTCGATCATGGGCATTCCCGTCGGTCAGATGGTCGCGGTCACGCGATATGTCGTTCGACAGCGACTCGCGCGGCGCAAGCGGTACCCGCTCGTGCTCATGCTCGAGCCGCTGTTTCGCTGCAACCTCGCGTGCACCGGCTGCGGCAAGATCCAGTACCCGTCGTCGCTGCTGAAGCGTCACCTGACCGTCGAGCAGTGTCTTGCCGCTTCCGACGAGTGTGGCGCGCCGGTGGTGAGCGTCGCCGGTGGCGAGCCGCTGCTGCATCCGCAGATGCCGGACATCGTCAAGGGCCTCGTCGAGCGCGACCGCTTCGTGTACCTGTGCACGAACGCATTGCTCCTCGAGGAGAAGCTCGGCCAGTACAAGCCCGATCGCCACCTCAGCTTCAGCATCCACGTCGACGGACCGCGCGGAGAGCACGATCGCTCGGTCTGCCGCGAGGGCGTCTACGACAAGGCGACCGCCGCGATCCGCGCGGCACTGAGCCGCGGCTTCCGCGTCACGACGAACACGACGCTGTTCGAGGGCGCCGACCCGGTTCGGATGCGCAAGTTCTTCGACGACATGATGGCGCTCGGCGTCGAGGGCATGATGATCTCGCCCGGCTACTCGTACGAGAAGGCTCCTGACCAGGAGCACTTCCTGCGGCGCGAGCGCGCGCATCGGCTGTTCGCGCGAATGCTGTCCGCGCCGCACAAGACGTGGCGTTTCAACCAGTCGCCGCTGTTCCTGCAGTTCCTCATGGGCAAGCGCGACTTCGAGTGCACGCCATGGGGGAACCCGACCTACAACCTGTTCGGCTGGCAGCGGCCCTGTTACCTGCTCCAGGACGGCTACGCGCAGACGTTCCGCGAGCTGATGGAGGACACGGACTGGTCGAAGTACGGGCGCGCGAGCGGCAACCCGCGCTGCCAGGACTGCATGGTGCACTGCGGCTTCGAGCCGACGGCGGTCGACACGACGTTCCGCTCGGTGCGGGCGCTCGGCGCGACGGTGGCCTCGATGGCAACGGGGCGGCTATGAGCGACATCAACGAGCTCGTCGAGCGCGCGTTCGACTATCGCGGCGTCGTGACGCTCGCGCGCCGAGACGGTTCGCGGGTCGTCGGCTACGTCTACGATCGCGGGCCCTCGTACATCGAGCTGTTCGATGACAACGGCGGTGCGCGACTTCGCGTTCCGATCGCGGACCTCGTGGGCATCGAGATGACCGGCGAGGACTGCGCGGCACGGGCGACGCAGGCCTGGGAGCGCCGGCGCGGCAAGCTCGAGCCCGCGGCGACCTCGATCTGGGGCGACTGGGGCCAGCATCCGATCCTCGTGCTGACGGCGCTGCACGGCGAGCTGGTCTCGGGGACCGACGCCTCGGTGATCGTTCGCGCGCTGGGCGTCGGCGGCGGCGCTGCGCACGTCATCGCCGAGCAGAAACCGCGCGTCGTGATCAGCTGCGGGTTCGCCGGTGGCCTCGATGCGAGCGCGACGCCCGACCGCGTGGTGCTCGCGACCGCCGTACGCGAGGAGATCGGCGATCCGATCATGGCGCCCGAGGCCCTGCGCTCGGCTGCGCGCGACGCCCTGTTCGGACTCGTCGTCGAGGGCGAGATCGTCTGCGCGACGCGGATCGCGGCGACCCCCGATGCGAAGCGGGCCCTCGCGCGACCGGGCCGGCTCGCGGTCGACCTCGAGAGCTGGGCGATCGCGCGGGCGGCTCAGCGCGCCGGGATCCCATGGCTCGCGGTACGCGTGGTCGTCGATCCGTTCGATGTCGGGCTGCCCGCCTTCGCGTGCGAGCCTCGCGCGAGCTACTTCGGGCCGGCGCTGCGCCACGCCTTGCGCGGTCCCGCCGCAGCGCGCGAGCTCGTCGACCTCGCACAACGTGCCCGTCGTGCGCGCCGCACCCTCGGGATCGCGATGCGGAGGATCGCTCGCGTGCTCGCCGAGGTCACGCCATGAGGGCGCTCGTCACCGGCGCGAGCGGCTTCATCGGTGGCGCGGTCGCGCGTGCGCTGATCGCGAAGGGCGTTGCGGTTCGCGTGCTGCTTCGCGCCGGCACCTCCGCCAACGTTCCGGACCGCTCTCCGCTCGAGGTCGCGGGCGGTGACCTGCGCGATCGCGACGCCGTGGTCGCGGCGGCCCGTGGTTGCGACGCCGTGTTCCACGCGGGCGCGCTCTATTCGTTCTTCGCGAGCCGCGAGGAGCTCCAGGCGATCAACGTCGGTGGCACTCGAAATGTCATCGACGCGGCCCGCCGCGCCGGCGCGCGACTCGTTCACACGTCGAGCATCTCGACCGTCGGCGGGATGCGCCGCGGCGTCATTCCCGACGAGACCCAGCACGCCTCAGACTCGCCCGGGCCCTACAAGGAGAGCAAGCTCGTCGCCGAGCAGCTCGTCCGCGAGGCATGTGCCCGCGGGATCGACGCGGTGATCGTCAACCCGACGTTCCCGATCGGCTGGGGCGACGTCAAGCCGACGCCCACCGGCGCGCTGATCCGCGACTTCCTCGCCGGCCGGATCCCCGCGTACGTCGAGACCGGCATGAACGTCGTCGACGTCGACGATGTCGCCGAGGGTCACTGGCTCGCCTACCGCCGCGGCAAGACCGCCGAACGCTACATCCTCGGGCACCGCAACCTCATGATGCGCGAGCTGCTCGAGGCGCTCGCCGCCGTGTCCGGACGCAAGGCACCACGCGTGCGGCTGCCGTTCGCCGTGGCCCTTGGCCTCGCGCATGCAGCGACGCTCGTTGCGGGCCGGCTGCGCGTACCGCTCGAAGGCGTACGCACGGCCCAGCAGATCCGGTTCGCGAGCAGCGCGCGCGCGGTGCGCGAGCTCGGCCTGCCGCAGACCGCGATCACGAGCGCGATCGAGAAGGCGGTGCGCTGGTTCCATCAGCACCCTGAAAGGACCTGACATGATCGGGCTAGAAGCACCACGGAGCGAGCTCGACGTCAGCGCGACGATCGACCGTGCCCAGGGCTGGTTTCTCCGCGAGCAGATCGATCCCGGCTTCTGGTGGGCCGAGCTCGAGTCGAACGCGACGATGGACGCCGAGTACGTGCTGATGACGCACTTCATCGGCAGGCGCGACGACGCGATCTGGCAGCGCATCGCCCGCGACATCCGCAGCTACCAGCGCGATGACGGCAGCTGGGCTCTTTACGCCGGCGCACCGGGCGATCTGTCGACGACGATCGAGTGCTACTTCGCGCTCCGCCTCATCGGCGACCTCGGCGATCACATGGAGCGAGCACATCGCTTCATCCTCGACCGCGGCGGGATCGCGCACGCGCGCGTGTTCACCCGCATCTGGCTCGCGCTGTGCGGCGAATGGAGCTGGGACGACCTGCCGATGATGCCGCTCGAGCTGATGCTGCTGCCGCCGCGGGCACCGATCAGCATCTACCGGTTCTCGTCCTGGGCGCGCGCGACGATCGTGCCGCTGCTCGTGCTCATGGAGAAACGCCCGGTGCGACATGTTCCGGCGCATGCGAGCCTCGCCGACCTGCGGGTAGTTCCGGCCGCACCGCTTGCGCCGCGTCGCGCGACCGACCGGCTGTTCCTGGCGATCGACGGCGTGCTCCGGCGCTACCACCGTGCGCCCTGGCATCCCGGCCGCGAACGCGCGCTCGAAAAAGCCGAGCAATGGATCCTCGATCATCAGGAGGCCGACGGCAGCTGGGGCGGGATCCAGCCGCCGTGGGTGTACTCGCTGATGGCGCTGCACGCACTCGGCAACCCGGCCGGCGTCATCGCGGTCGAGCGCGGGCTGGTCGGCATGCATGGTCGGTGGATGGTCCGGAAACCGGACGGAGGCCTACGTGTGCAAGCGTGCCTCTCGCCGGTGTGGGACACCGCGCTCTCGCTCGTAGCGCTCGCCGAGTCGGGCGTGACTGCGAGCGTGCCCGCAGTCGCGAAGGCGGCGACGTGGCTGCGTAACGAGGAAGTACGCGTGCCGGGAGATTGGTGCACCTGGGTACGCGACGTGCAGCCAAGCGGTTGGGCGTTCGAGTTCGAGAACGATCTCTATCCGGACATCGACGACACAGCCATGGTCATGCTCGCACTTCATCGCGCCGGCGCGCTCGATCCCGAGACGCGCGATCGCTCTCTCGCATGGATCCTCGCCATGCAGAGCGAGAGCGGGGGCTGGGCTGCATTCGACAAGGACAACACCTCGCGCATTCCTGCGCTGATCCCGTTCGCGGACTTCGGCGAGATGATCGATCCGCCGAGCGCGGACGTGACCGCACACGTCGTCGAGACGCTCGGTGTCCTCGGCTTCGAGCGTACGCATCCGGCGGTCGCCCGCGCGATCGAGTACCTGTACGCACAGCAGGAGCCCGAGGGCTCGTGGTTCGGGCGGTGGGGCGTCAACCATGTCTACGGCACCGGCGCCGTGTTGCCGGCGCTCGCAGCCATCGGCGAGCCGATGGACAGCCTCTCCGTGCGTCGCGCGGTCCACTGGCTCGCGACGCGCCAGAACAGCGACGGCGGCTTCGGAGAAGGTTGCGAATCGTACGTCGAGCGCGCGGCGCGCGGCCGTGGCCCGAGTACGCCGTCGCAGACCGCATGGGCGCTGCTCGCACTCGTCGCCGCGGGCCGGGCCGATTCGCCCACTGCGGCGCGGGCGGCCAGCTATCTCGCACGTACGCAGCGCCCCGACGGCGCATGGGACGAGGACGCATACACGGGCTGCGGGTTCCCCGGCTACGGCGTCGGGGAGCAGCGCGGCGCGCGCATCCGTCAAGGGCGTGAGCTGTCGGCGGCGTTCCTGCTCCGGTACCACCTGTACCGCAATTGTTTCCCGCTGCTCGCGCTCGGTCGTTACCGCGATGCGCAAGGAGGGTTCCATGAGACCGTTGCTCCAGCGTCGGCTCGATCAGGTCAGCCGTAGCTTCGCGCTGTGTATTCCACAGCTCGATTCTCCGTTCCAGGATCGGGTCGCACTCGCATATCTGTTGTTCCGCGTGCTCGATACCGTCGAGGATGCTCCGTTCACTGACCGCGAGCTCCAGCAGTCGCAGTTCGCCACCATGCGGAACTTCCTGCGCGTCCAGCCGACCGCGGTCGAGCTCTCACGCTTCTGCAACGCGTTCCCGGCGCAGATCGCCGAGGGCGAGCGCGCGCTGCTCGGCGATACCGGCACGCTGTTCGAGGATGCGTACGCGCTCCCTCCTGCCGTGCGCAAGGCGATGTTCTACGCGATCGATCGCATGGCCCTCGGCATGGCGGCCTACGCGCGCCGCCCGACGCCGCTGCGCCTCGTCGATCTCGAGGACGTCACCCGCTACTGCTGCTTCGTCGCCGGCCTCGTCGGCGAGATGCTGACCGAGCTGTGGGCATTCGATAGCGCGGCGCCGGCGCCGCGGTTCGCGCTCGCCTATCACTTCGGCGTGTTCCTGCAGAAGGTCAACATCCTCAAGGATCAGGACGAGGACGAGATGGCGGGCCGCTTCCTCGTGCCGGACTACACCGCGCTGTGCGCGAGTCTGCGCGCCGACGCGTGCGGTGCGCTCGCGTACCTCCAGGCGCTGCCGAGGACCGAGCGCGGCTATCGCACGTTCTGTGCGTGGGCCCTGATGATGGGACTCGTCACGATCGCGCAGCTCGACAAGCCTCGCCAGAGCCGGCGTGCTCAGACCCAGGAGCTGCTCGCACACACCGCGGAGATCGCGTGCGACAACGCAGCGCTCGGGCGCCAGTTCGTCGAGCTGATGCCGGAGCTGCCCGACGTGGAGCCGCAGCGGGCCCGGTCCAAACCGGAATCGTCGATGTGGTTCCGCAACACGCTGCTCGCGCCGCTGAGCGAAGCGGAGCTCGCGGCGATCGGGATCGCGATCTAGAGCCGGCTCAGCGTCTCGTGCTGCACGGCCGCGGCAACGGCCGCGCGGCCCGACGAGCCACCGAGATCCGACGTCAGCGGCTCGCCGCGCGAGATGATCGCAGCAACCGCAGCCTCGATCGCCGCGTGTCCGCGCGTCAGGCGCTCGTCGCCGTGCCGGTGGCCGAGCCACGCCAGCGCCTCGCCGGTCGCGAGCAGCATCGCCATCGGGTTCGCGCGATCCTTGCCCGCGAGTGGCGGCGCCGAGCCGTGGATCGGCTCGAACATCGCGTTGTCGTCGCCGACGTTGCAGCCCACCGCCATGCCCATGCCGCCCTGCAGGACGGACGCGAGGTCGGTGAGGATGTCGCCGAACATGTTCGTGGTGACACACACGTCGTAGCGCTCGGGCTGGGTGAGCACGAACATCGCGAACGAGTCCACGATCGCGACGTCCGGCTCGATGTCGGGGAAGTCCTTGGCGACCGCGCGGAACGTCTCGAGGAAGAGCCGGCAGCCCTGCAGCACGTTGTGCTTGACGATGCAGGTGACGCGCTGCTTGTGGTCGCCGGGCGCGCCTCGGCCGCGCTGGCGCGAGACCTCGAACGCCTTGCGGATCACGCGCTCGGACGCACGCCGCGTGATCACCCGTAGGTCGGTCGCACGCGCGGCATCGCGCTCGCCGATGCCCGAGTACAGGCCCTCGGTGTTCTCGCGGATGATCACCATGTCGACGTTCTCGGGCCGCCACACGGGCATGAACTGGCCGCTGATGCCGTGCTTCGTGCCGGGCAGGCAGCGCACGGGGCGGATGTTCGCGTAGAGATCGAGCCGCATCCGGTTGCCGATGACCGGGTTCCAGCCGGCCATCTTGCCGTCGGGCATCGTGACCGGCTGGCCATCGGGGCCGTTCCAGCCGACCGCGCCGAGCAGGATCGCATCGGCGGCGCGGCAGCGCTCCTCGGAGCCCTCCGGCCAGTCGACGCCGTGATCGAGAAAGTACTTTCCGCCGCACGGGATCTCGGTGAGCGCGAACGTGACACCGAGCTTTGGCGCGATGGCTTCGATCAGCGCGCGTGCATCGGCGATCACCTCGACACCGATGCCATCGCCGGGGAGCAGGACCAGATCGTAAGCGGCCTTGGGCGGGCGGGTCGACATCGCCGCGCAGGGTAGCATCACCGGCAGGCGGCGGGATCCGGCGTGGCCGGCACCAGCGTCGCGGCATCGAGCCGCCAGTGCAGCGCGCAGTGGAGGCGCGTCGCGAGCTCGGCGAGCGTGCCGTGCCACGCGGGGACCTTCCACAGCTTCGCTCCCGCGTACGTCAGCGCGAGCACGCGCTCGCCATCGGGCGACCACACGAGCTGCACGACCGGCACGCCCTCGGCGGCCATCGCGAGCCGAGCGAGCTGCTTGCCGGTGGTCGTGTCCCACACCGACGCGAAGCCGTCGGCATCGCCGAGCGCGACCATGGCGCCGTCACCGCGATATGCCGCCGACATCAGGCCGCTCGAGCCGTCGCCGAGCGCGAGCCGGGTGGTGCCGTCGTGCCACAGCCGAGCGGTGCCGTCGGCCGAAGCCGTCATCATCTCGTTGTCGCCGGGCGCGGGATCGATCACCCACAGCGGCGCGAGCGTGTGGCCCTCGAGCATGCGCACCGGCGCGGCCGTCTTGCCGTCGTAGACGTACGCGGCGCGCAGGTTGTTGCCACCGAGCGCGAACTGAGCGCCGTCGTGCGACCAGCTCGCGGTCGTCGCGAACTCGACGGGCATGATCGCACTGCCGAGCAGCTTGCCGTCTGCGGAGAGCAGATCGGCGCCTCCGTGATCGAGCGAGACGACGAGGCGCGTACCGTCGGGGCTCCACAGTGGTGCGCGCGGCTCGCCCTTGCTCGCGTGGACGGTGAACATCGGCTCGCCGGCGGCGGTCCACAGCCGGATCGTACCGTCACCGTGGGTGGTCGCGATGCGTGTGCCATCGGGCGAGAATTTCGCGCCCCGCACGCGGCCGCCGCCCGGCGCGACGTCATGAACGAGCCTGCCGTCCGCAGGTGCCCACAGCTTGAGCGTGCCGTCCTCGCCAGCGGACACGAGCGTGCCGTCGCGCGAGAAGTCGACCGCGGTGATGCGTCCCCGGTGGCCTGCGAGCTTGCGGACGAGCGCGCCGCTGTGGCCGTCGTAGAGGCGCACGACGCCGTCGCCAGCAGTGATCGCGACGAGCGCGCCGTCGCGCGTGAACGTGCCGCGCCACATGTCCTCGGCCGGCGAGGACAGCGTGACGAGCTGCGCGTCGGCGGCGAGGCGCCATAGCCGGAGATCACCGTCGAGGCCGACCGACGCGAGCTGCGCGCCGTTCGGCGAGAACGCGACCTCGCTGAGCGAACCGGTGTGGCCGGCGAGCTTCGCGATCGTGACGCCCTCGGCCGTGAACAGGCTGATGTCGCCGTGCTCGTCGCGCGCCGCGATCCATGTCCCGTCGGGCGAGTACATCGCCTCGACGACCTTGTGGCCGACCTGCATCACCGCGAGCTGCTTGCCGGTCGCCACATCCCACACGATCGCCGTGTTGTCGCGCGAGCCCGAGAGCACGCGCGTCCCGGTCGCATCGAACCGCGCAGACTCCACCGAGTCCTTGTGCCCGGCGAGCTTGGCGGCGACCGCGCCCGTCTTCACGTTCCACACGATCAGCTCGTAGCTCGACGAGCCCGCGACGAGGCGGGTGCTATCCGGCGACCAGCCGACCGCGCGCACCGGTCCGGACATCGTGAACGCGCCCACCGGTGCGCCGTCGGCGACGCGCCACACCTTCGCCTGGCCGTCGTCGGCTGCGCTCGCGATCAGCGTGCCGTCGGGCGAGAGCTGGAGGTCGCGCAGGGGCTTGGCGTGTGCGTGCGGCACGACGACTGGCGCCGCCGTCCCGACCCACCACGTCAATGTGCCCATCATGCTGCCGACGGCGATCTGGCCGGGCGCGACAGCGAGCGTGCCCGACGGCTCGGACAGCGTGCCGGGCAATGCATGCGAGGCGCCGGTCGTGGGATCGCGCAGCTCGATGTGCGTGCCGTCCTCGGAGAGGGCGACGCTCGGCCCCTCGGGCGTCCACCGCGCGACCGCGCCGCGGCCGA